>Ga0065711_1007819_pt1 | contig 20038 bp, 11 predicted proteins | sample Hoacrofraction12_FD_59098 | JGI IMG/M metagenome (GOLD analysis project Ga0065711, IMG submission 59098) | Hoatzin crop microbial communities from Cojedes, Venezuela - Epithelial fraction 12 v2 (version 2) | ecosystem: Host-associated > Birds > Digestive system > Esophagus > Crop | place... | reverse complement strand
GAAGTCTCTGACTTCAGTTTTTAATTTCTGCTGTGCCTTTTGCCATATTACATTTTCCCTTTTCCAAAGATTTCTACACACTTTTCCAGTCATCTTTCAATGTGCAACTCTTTTAAGACTCTCACTAGAAGTTATTTTCCTCTTTCTCTTTTTATTGTTACGGTTCTCTTCATCCTAACCCAGTTTGTCAGCACAGGTTCACCTGCAGACATCAAAATTGGAGACAGTACCTCAGCAGCTGTCCTGCCAGTGCCACACACAGAAGAGGGGAGGAGGGTACATCCCTGCTGCAATTCACTGCTCTTCCCTTCCACATGTGTGAAGTTCTTATGATCCTTTCTCACTGAAAATACTCTAATCAAAGATTACACAGAAATATATCTACTATGGCTCTTAAATCTTTCTGCTAGTATTACTTCCCGTAATATAGTTTTCTATCTATGTAACAAGTTTTAAATACTAGAAGGCAAAAACCACACAACCTAAATCACAGTTTTGTTTGAAATTTAAAGTTCCTTTCTGAGTTTAAAGTCTCTTTATTTTGCTTTGCTGGACTCCTGATTTTTCACATTTAGGACTGCCAGCATTTTACTACAGCAGGGTGGAAATAAACACAGGTTGTTGGAGATCCTTTTAAACCGATATTCCTGTTCATTTACCTTGGTCTTACACTAAAAACTGAGAGAGAGCTCTTTGTGTGCGATGTAGCAGATAACAGTGACATAGGAAGGACTTCTGCAACAGTAATATATGTTTGTTTATTGCTCTCCTTATCTTTATAGGTTGTCATTTTACAGGCCATATAAAACACTACTGCAATTTATTACTAAGGCCATTCAGACTAGCATGGTACAACAATTAAACTATTCCTTAAGCTAAATTTTCCAGGCTTTCAAGAAGACATTTTCTCTAACGCTTTGTTTCTGCTAATACTCATTGCCAGTCATAAATATGAGGCCTGACAGGGTCAGGGTTATCACACTGAAAAATCAGGGCACTCCACCGGGTTTGAAGTAAGCATTTTAATTCATGCATTTCCACTTTCCTTTCTAAGTCGAACAGCCTTTTGCCATAAAAACATGAATGGTGAACACAGGGGGTTGCATTCAGTGTTCCCCATTTGTCGTATCTTCTGTGAAACTACCACTTGGAGCCCTGGGCCAGAGAATGCACTTCAGGTACAGCTAGGCTTTTTTGTGTTTGTGGTCTACTAAACACATCTTTTTTTCTGTTTAAAGCAGGGAGATGCAAGGAGATGAAGTTACACTTGACAGTTTGGGGCAAATAAGAAAAGAATAAGGTAACTGTGAAACCCTTCTGACTCAGATGAGTAAGTGTGAGAGGTGGCTCAGTGCCACTTCACTCAGAAGAAAACCTTTGTGAAAGAAGGATGAAGATGAGGGCAAGTGGGTAAGAGCAGGAGTGAAAGCGAGCCCATGTCTGGCATCTAAGTTAGCAGAGCGTAGGCAACTGGTTCACTGGTGTTGCCACAAAGGTCTCAGAGTGTATCGAAACGCACCTTTCTGAACAGTCGTGTTTAGTTATGGAACAAGTTATAACCACGCATGTACTTCAGTCTGCACAGATCAGGGAATAAAGACCTGGAAAACTACTTACAAGTACCAGATAATAAATGGAAGGTTAAGTTGATCACTTTTTCTTGTGTATACCTTTATCATACAATAAAAGAGGAGCTCGACTCAGTCTACTACTTATCCTCTTCAGACAGAGCAGACACTGTGATTTGACTGTACGGTGAGTCAGGCAGCTAACAATTATAAAAGCTTCTCTAAACAAAGATACATTTTTGGCTTCAAAATACATTTGTTCTAAATACAAAGTTCTCCTCATGATAACACACATTTGCCGCACTTCACTATACTAGATTTCAATAATATACTTACATATGAGTATGCAGACTTAAAACCTTGACATCTATAAACACTAATAAACATCGGAAGTGAATATCCTGGAGTCTTAACACACACCTAGATATTATATTCTCATCAAGACTGTAACAAGCATAATAACCAGCTCCTGAAAAACAGCTTATCAGTCTGCCGTTAGAGTATCTCCTCCACGTATATCAGAGTCGCTAAGAAAGTTCTAGGCATTGTATAAAAATAGGTAGTTAACAAAAACAAAAACCAGGCATATATTTCCAATTTTAAGACTCTATTTCTATTTTTGTTTTCCCTATGATTCTGAATTCTCTAAATCTTAACTGACCCACTAGAAACCAAGCCACGAAATCAGAAGAGATGATTTTGTGGAAAAAACGTCAGCAATTTTACTTCAGCTATAGTAGAACTGTTCACTGAGTTTTAAGCACACATTAAATATCTTCATAATAATAATATGCATTTAGAAGGATCGATGTGTATATATAAATATATGCAGATTATGTCTGTGTGTCTATACCTATAAGGGTGGAAACAACATCTTTATATTCTACAGTTAGACCTAAATTAAGCAACAGCATCCGGATACAGAACAATACATTAAAAGTATACGGCCTCAGGAAATTCCATACTAAAATTATCTCTCCTTTAATTCCACTGTATTAGCACTGAGCGGGAATCAAGACAACAGCTGCTGTTAGGTATCAGAGGCATTGATCTAATACACAGTTTATTAAAAAAATATACTCTAGACTCTCAGCACAGAATATTTTATATAATGTTCCTATCAACCTTAGCTTGTGGCTATGTTTTACTGGAGCTGTGGGAATAATTTCACAACAGTTTTTGTTTCTTCCCTCCTCTGCTGCTTTTCTTTATCCCTTTTACCTTCTCCTTCAGCCACTTGCTATTTATAATTCAGCACCAACCAACAGGATTTAAACAGTAAGCAGAGCTTCAGTACTTCAGCAACCTTTCAAGCTTGGTCTGAGAACAAAATCTTCCTATACTTAAGAAAAATCCCTCGGCAATTTCAGCAAAGAGGATGTGGAAAACACTGAATGCAACTGAAAAGAGTTGCTGTAGTTACACAAGATAAATGCACACGCACGCATGCACACACTCACTTCATTTAACGCCACCCCCAACCAGTGCGCCCACTTAAAAGTGGTAACTTCCGAAACTTGAAAATTCTGAAGCAGCCTTGAAACTGGCTGATGAGGTCATGTCGTGTATTCTTTGTAGGTGCCTTTTTCTGTCATTTAGTTACAAGAGTCCAGACAGCACAACTCAGTTGCTTAACCTTTAAGCAGATAAAGTTGTGAAAAGAAAATAGGCCCTCACAGCTGACTTTGCAGCATCACAGTGATCTGCTAAGTTACTGATCAACAAACGTCCTAGACCATCACCAAAAAACCTACCCACTGCTACTCTCTCTGCTCCCGGCTGCTTACTCCTGCCCTCCCACAAGTCCTCGTCTGTGGTACGGGTACCAGCATATGTGAAGCCAAGAGGTAAACCAGAGTGAAAAGGCAGGCTGAGTGCTCCTTAACCCTCACACCTCCCCCCCAGCAAGCCATCGTTCAGACCACGTTCCCACCTCATTTCCCCACATGCTCCGACTGGCACTGGGCAAGGGACGGTGCAGGGGACAAGCGGGCACGTGGGCAACAGAACCCTGTTTGGGCTAGCGGCACCAAATTACACAGGCTTAAGCGGTTAACTCCAGCTGGAACTGCTCCCATTTTTCCACTTACAAGGCCTTATTTCTAGCCATTTATTCAAAGGTTTTGACGGACTTTAACCTGAAGCTTGATTTTTTCCACTGGGGAAACTGTCCTCGTGCCTGTTTATTGTCCATGTTAAAATAATGCAGCCTCCTCAGTGAAGATTTGCAACATCTTAAACTGACAGGGAGGTATGATCTGGAGTGATAGAGAAGAGAAAGAAAAAACGAAGTGTGCCTCAGGGGCATACTTTATCATCTTCAGCAAAATTTGCCTAACAAATAAGGATTACAGCTTATGAATTTCCAATAAAGGCTTTGGCAGATTGCTCTGCTAAAACACAAAAAGGTTTAAGGAACGATCAGCACACGTTCCCTGAAGCTGCTGAACAAGACTTGCTGTTGAGGTATAGCTCTGGTTTGCAGCAGGTCATCAAGCGACAGCAGGGAGGTTTTTCTTTCGTGTACTCTCAGCGATTCCAGAACAGATAGCTAAAAATAAGAAACTTGGGGGTAAAGGAACAGAAAGCAGAAAAAGACTCAGTCTATCCTAAGAAGAAAATGAGAAAAAAGGAAGGACACAGACAGAGGGGACAGAGCTAGAGTCTGCAGCTGAAATACGGGAGAAGTAGGAGGAGAAAGCTGTGACCTGAAGCTAGTGAGAAAGATCGGGGAGAAAGGGGGACACTGAAGAGGGACCTGGGGTGGCACAGAACTTGCTATGCAGAGACAAAGAGCCAAAGAAATCAAAAAGCTGTGACAGCCTGGTGCAGCTTCCTTGTCATTTATTCACATGAGAAAGGGCAATCAAAGTTTAGGAAGACGGGTATGGAGAAAGGGAGGGAGAGATCAAATCATTTCAGTTTGATGAAGAGGAGAAGCAAGTAGTAGAGAAAGCAGCAAGAAACTAGAGACAGATTTAAAACACAGCAGCTGCTCAAGCACACAGCTGAAAGAAGGCTGAAGGCAGAGCCTGCTGCCCTCCTTGGCTATTTTGGTATTTACACAACACTGCCTCAAATGGGCAAAACCCATCCAAAGGTCTTAAGACATGGGCTTCCATCTCTTCAGCTGGATCAGCTTCCTTGTGAATCCACAGCTCCAAAATCCAGTTCAGCGCGGCCAGCACGTGCTGCGGTAAGGGAGGTGGAAGCAGTCAGGCTGGTGCTGCCTACCCACCTCCCCACACCAAGCCCCATTCCGTCAGGCGGAGGAACAGGTCAAAGGGGGAGGATGGAGCCGGCTGGGACGTGGGGTGACAGCGAGGAGCAGGAGAGGGACAAGGCAGAACTCCCGTGCCGTGGGAAACAGCTCAGGCAGGCCCATACCCACCGAGGACTGGACTCGGATGACACAACTGCGGGCAGTTTTGTTGATCTTTTCAATGTCCCTGAACATCAGGCAACTCCAAAAAGCATTAGAACACCACCACAAAAAAGGCAGTTTTTAATTCTAGTGTTGTGTAACTTCTGAACACTTGAATTTTATTGAAGTAGCAAACTGTAGTGTATATATTCATGTTCTACATATATTTACAGCTGCAATGCCTGTCAGTACTACTAGATTTCTCTTGGCTCTAGGCTAGCATATCTTCTACGTGGAATGACAGCAAAATATTGATTACAGATCTTCATTCGCAAGAGAAAGATTTCCAGACACTGAACTCCTGTCACTGAAAGTTTAGTTTAATAGGGATGACAATCACTTTAATTACAGTACTTCTACAGAAATCCTTTTGGACAACTACCTCCATTCAACATTACCACACACAACAACCCACCAAGCGATGGGTATACAAACTGTCAGCGTAGGTTTAGCTGCTCATGAGCTGCGTGGAGTTTGTTGCAATAATTAATCTGTTTCCAAATATGTCATTAACCACTCTCACTACACAGAACACAACCACGGTTCTATCCAATCACAACAAAAGCAGAGTTGGAGCTTAACAGCTGATCCTGGGTCACCTTCTGCCGGAAGCACAGCTCACCAGTTAAATTTGCTGTTTGGTCCAGCATTACCACTCGTTTACTTTGATATTTACTTTTTATGTATATAAGGCAAAAAAGTACAAAAAAAACAGTAGTCAAGATCAGATTATGTTATACTAAAACAAGATTTACTTCCCTGTAAAGCTTTTCCCTCACCTTTTACTTCCATATATTGTAATTTCTTTCACATATAAAAAAATACAAGTTTAACAGGTATTTTGCTGTCAGATAAAAAGCTTTGCTTTACTCAAAAAAAAGCAAAATTGGTTTGCTTAATAAGACCTACATAAACACCCTCACTACTTGAAACAGTTAAATGAAAAAGTCACACTTTTATTGGAATAAACTGTTCACATTGGCAGTCAAGAGTTCATGAAGATGTATCTGTGAGGAGGTAACGTGCGCACAAAAATTCCTGTAGCAGGTACGTGACTACTCCCAATTCATTTCGCTACATAGTAAAGCAAGATCAGTCACTAGAAGTGATTTACCTAAAATGTTTTACTTCACATTTAAAAGGACTCCTAAGTAAACTGTTGCACAGTCACTATAATCCAGCATAAATCCGTGCTTCTACTGAAAGGAGCACCCTCGTCTTACCTCCCCCATACCAGCTTTTCCAGCACCAGTAGAGGAAGGAGTAAGAACGAGGGGAGCAGGGACAGGCTTCTGCCTGGAGCACCCCTTCCATCATGTTTCTACCACAAGTACAGCTTTATTTGCCATAACAATGCAGTAACTTGTTACACATACACACTACCTGCTATGGCTGGACCCAGAAAGGTATGACCAATCACACCTTTATACCAGTGCTGCTTACAGCAACATAATTACTCTAGAAAATTAAATTATTGCAGACAACTCATAATTAAAAACAATTCAATTTCAGTAACAACAAAAACAATGTGGAAAAAAAAAAACACCACACCACATTTGTCCTTCCCAGGTACAGCTCTGCCAGCGTTTGGTACAAAATAAAGGAAGTGCCCTCAAAGAGGGTGGTAGGAGTTTCTCAAACTGTTGTGATCATCCCTGAGTAGAGCCAGAGAGGTTGTGGGGGTTTTCTTGTTTGTTTTCTTTGAACCTCCTAAAAGACTTTGAAGCCAATACTGCAGTCCAGCTAAAGCATTTCCATTTCAGAGTATCAGGATGTTGGTTGCAAAATAATTCTGACTTTATGAAAGGACATGGGAAAATAATTGGTAAGCAATGGATAAGAGCAGTTCTGCCTGAAATTCAGCCACTTTAATGATCACCAAAATTAATGTTCATTAATACCATTTTTCTTTCAAGACTGCTACTCAGCTATCAGTGCAAGTTTTATAGAAAAACATATCTTAATAAGACTTTACATTTACTTTAAATCGCTCAACACTGCACTAACTCATAAAGTCAAAGATAAACTCCCGTTCTGATGAAACCAGTTAGCTAATGAACATACCATGCTCTGGCTCGGAATAAGCTTTCTTTTTAATAGCTTCCTCATTAGGCAGTTGAAAAGTTAAAAAATATACAGTGATTACAAAAATGTAAGTCTTTACAAGAGCATGTGTTGAACAGCTTGTAAGTTAGGGGCTGTACAACAATGCATGTAACAGGGATTTTGAGGAATTCATTGTGCATGTTATTTATGGAAGGAAAGAGAATAAAATCAAAGCTAAATACAGTTATCACAGTTGCAATAAAGAATCTGCAGAATAATAGCAGAATTCAAGAGGTCAGCACAAACATGGAACAAATATTTAGAGGAAAAAACCACGATTATTATCCAGAAAAACTTAAATTTTATTCAATATATCACTTGTCTGATAATATCACTAATAAGGATTTAAACATATATGCTTCAGTGGGACCCTTAGCAAGATGCACAAATTCCTCAGATAAAGCAGCACACAGTACTTCTCTAGTGAGGCAGAAGCAAGATGTCCCAACACCATGAAGAAAGAACAATGAATGCAAGGAGGGAAGAAAAAAAAAAAATCCAAACCCTAGATGACTGACTTTTTTTCAGGAGAAGACAGAAGTTTCTAAGGGAGTAATGCTGGATGACTGCTAAAGCTCACATTATATAATCCTTATCTGAAGGGTTTCCCTTAATTCCCTTATCTTCTCCCTTGTCCTGGAAGAGGGGGAAAGGGAATTAAGAGAAATTTGTGACCCAGCTGTTTAGGACACAAGTCAACCACCTTCCTCTAAATACTCCTACAACCATACTTTTCTACAGAGTAGGGCATCAAGAGCAAGACAGGACCTCATGGTTCACCCCTATACTCAGCACTGCACTTGTGTTCACCAAGTGGCATTTGGAATTTCCTAGGGACAAATCCATTATGAGGGTTCCAGGCATCATAAACATCTTGGAAGAGCTACAGATTTTGATTCTGACCTATATGGAAAATACTGCCCAAAGCTGGCAAAACCACAGGCAGACAGTAACTGAAGAGACATGGTGCATGTAATAAAGGTCTAAAGATGAAAATAAAATCAGTCTCTTAACAAAGGGGGTGGGGGAAATCTGACATTGAACTCAGTCCCTGTGACTGGCCAAAATATAAAATGCATGTTTGTATTTGATCGAAATATAGTATGAAATAATTCAATGACACATTTATGTTTCTTCTTTAGTTTGGTCTCTGAAAAATTCAGGACATACATCCCAGATTCCATAATAAACAGAAAATATTATTTTCTAAGGGATGAAAATAACTTCTGTGCCTGTCTAACACATAAGATTCAAAAAATAGAAAAGCAGAGAATATTAACCGTAGAATAAGTCTTCACAGATAATGCAGGTCACCAAAATCAAAGAAGCTCCAGAGGACTCGAGCTGGCACCATCCTGGTATGAAGCAGTTCGGGATCTACTAAACACTCATGGCATCTTCAGTATGAAACTAGACAAACCCATGGACAAGATGTCCACAAACAGATACCGAAGGGCAGAGGCAGGGGCATGTCTTCTCATAGCCTCAGTCCAACAACTGTGGATGTCAGGAGGGAATGAGCGTAATGCATGCAGAAAGCACCTAAGCCTGAAAGTTCTCCCCAAACCGAACAGCATGCGCTGCTGAGACTGACAGAGGCCAAACACTTGTCTAGGCAGACCATCAGTCTGCCCCACTGGGGTATGTCGTATATTCTTAGGCTTTAGGCCAGGCTTGACGTGTATCTAGAGATTTGCATGTGTGGTTAGGTTCCTGCTAAGTTTGCTTAGTCATACACAACTCGTTAGTGCACATAACTAAGCTCTCACAAATCTTGCCTGACAGTAACACCTTACTGTCCACAGGTATAAACAACCTTTGCAAGACTGCTGGCATATTTCGCAGATTACTTTGAAAGCACATCTCCTTTCTTAAAAAAATCATTAAGGACATAAAATATACAGCTCATGGTTTATAACTCAGAAGACAGGTAGTCCCATTAAATCTCTCACTGTGCATATGTGGCAGGCAGAAAAACACTTTCGAAAAGCATAACGAACACACAGGTTAAATAATCATACATCAACCTGAAACAGTTTTTATGTGAATTTTGAGGAAGTAGCAGTAACTATGAAATGCCTTCCCCCATACAGTTCCTCAGTACAAATACGGGTAGTTCTTTAAAAGAGGCATTTTAATCATACTCACATCTGACATTAGAAAATACTCTCCAATCAAGAAACACATTTGAAATAAATGGGTAAGTGGAATTATTAGGAAAGAAAACAAAACATCACTGCGTCCCCACACACATCCCTGGTGTCCCACATCCAGAATCCTGCGTGCACTCCTGGCTCGCTCCCCCCCCCACCTTGTTCTGCAGTCTTAAAGAGAATTAAGAAACGTCTGAAGTCAGATGATCAAAGGTAAGGAACAGCTTCGTTACAAAAAGCAGGTTACGTAAGTGAAGGACCTTTAGCCTGAAAAAGAACAACCGAGAGGGGGACTCAATAAAACCACAAGCAGCATGGACAGAATCATTCCCTGCCTTGTCCAGGACAAGGACTGGGGAAGTTTCATAAATAACTAGCAGGTGTCAGGCCCAAGACAAACGAAAGGAATGGTTCTTTCCATTTTGGGGCTTGTTTTTTTTAAATTTACTGCTATATATATCTTAAACAAAACATCCACTCAAAGCCAAACTTCTTGATACAGAAAGGTGTTGATGTTAAAAGCTTCTGTGGGCTCAATAAACACCTTGATGACATGTAGGAGAAAAGTCAATTGAAAGCTATTAGATAAAAGGAAACAAAATAATCCATCCCCACACCTCATCACTGAAGGCAAGGAAGTCCACAAGCTGCCCTCCTGCCAACAGTCATCTTTACCCAGAAGGAGGTTGTCAAGCAGGGCCTTGGATGGTAAGAGCATAAATAAAAAGGTAAGAAGACCAGCCAAAAAAACCTAGGCCAGAAGGGTGGCTGTAGCCAGGTGCATGCTGTCATTGGTTGTCCTCTCACTACAAAAAAAAAACGATGAGCCTGGGGACCCTGTGAACTACCAAAAATGGCATATAGGGCTAACCAGGCAGTTTGTCTGACCAGGTATAGCCATTCTTCTACTCTTATGTGACTTCCATACTCAAAATAAATACCATAAGCCAACTAATCATGGAGTAAAGCAGCAACTCACAGGCTCAAAGGAAAAATACAGATCATCCATCTGTCATAAGAGATGAGGATTTGAAAATGTCATTAATTTTCTGAAACCGTTAGCTAAGATATTCAAAGAGTTTCATTACTACAAAGAGCCTTTTTATGCTATTAATCCAGATTAGCAATGACTGTTCAAGTTTAGAGTTTGCCTAATTCTTTAGTTCTACCTGACACAATAGAACAGCCTAATTCTTCCTTCCTTTGAAGCATGGTCCTGCCCTCGGAAAATCCTTCACTTCTCTTTCCCCTCCTTCTGCTCCAACATCACAGTTCAACGTGCCTTCACTGCCTTATCAGCCTGTCCACAGATATTTCGGAAAGGAAAGTACTCAGAACCCCTTGACAGCTCTTTACTCTTTTCAGTTGTTTTCAGTGATTTGATTGTCTGTTGGCCCAGCCATCTGGAAAAAAAAAAAGAAGCAGGGTTCTCATTCATCCTAAAGGTCCTCATCATTTTCACAGCTGATGATCAGAGAGAAATAGGCAGCTCTTCTTGGGTAAGAAAAAATACAAGCATTTTTTCACACATCACTTTCCACACTTTTAGTTGTATAGGCTGCATTTACTGTGACTTGAGTGCCACAGTCTTGGAGGGAACTGTAACTGCAGAGACAGCCCTTAATCAACCAATTCAGCACTCTAAGGTGGCCTGATCTCAGTCCGAGTCAAGACTGCTCATCAAACTGACCTCCCTAGCACAGATACCATGAACCCCCTCCTGGGAGAGGTTCAGACAATCTCATGTGCCCAGTACTATGAACACGGCTTTCCTGGCAAGAGAAAGAAATTGCACTGAAGCAGCCAGGAGCTGCCAACCTGGAGTCCAGACCCTTCTGAGCGACGTGCTCAAAGAAGTATGTTCTGTCTCGCACAACACCTGGAAACACAAGGCAGAAGGCACAGACTCGGTAGCACTAACATACAAGCAAGGAGACCTTTGGAGAATGTGATTTTGAGCCTAACCTCTTGGCTTCTGCTGCCTGGCAGTTTAGATGAAACCTCCATAAAGACCGTGAAACTTCACAAAGGAGACAGGTCAATACCCGTGCTATTCAGCCATGTCAGTGGGGTATTTAGCAGCTGTTAATGTTCTCCTGAAAGCTGTGCCCTGTGGCCTGCACAATAGGGTTCTTCGTATTTTTAAATGAACCAACACTACGCTCTTCTCTAGCCAGCCAGAAACAACCCAGCTGGAAAGACAAAATAATTGTCCATCACCATCTTCCTTCCTGGAAAATAGACTTCTCCATATTTACTGAATCTACTGAGATTCAACAGCGCAAGCCTGATTATTAACAAGATTGTCTTGTTTTCTTCAAATCACAGAATATTCCAATATTCATGACATAAAGGAAACAAGGATTTTTAAAATCCTTACAGCAAAGAGATACTAAAATCTTAACATGAGTGCCTTGACATACGTGAATAAAATAAAATGAAGTAAATGCTCACGTTTGTGCCACAGCAGCACTCTGCCCATTGCGCAACATTCGCTGGGGAGCGGGTGGGGTGAAGAGGAAGTTTCAATTTGGAAACATCTTTCCCTAAGCAAGGGACAGACGTCAGTAAGGCGCGACCTCGCAAGTTCATTCCTCAGTTTCCTTAGTTAATTACACTGCTAATCCAACCATAAGTAGCAATTGTATAAAAATGATACGTACAGTCTCCATCAAGAGTCTTGGTACTATTACATTTACAGGCAAAGTATGTTTCTGTCAAGTGTATCTGCGGCCAGTTACAAATATATATACCTGGAATGACCGAAGTTACATAATTTTCTTTTTCTCCATTATTTCTAAGTAGTAGTAGGAGTAGTGTTCTCTAACTAACAGCGTGGAAATAAACAGGGATTTTATCCTCAGCAGTACACCAAATCATGAATGATCCTTGTAGAGATACAAAATACAAACACTTTCTTTGACTTCCAGTGAAACCTACTTCCATGGTGTCCTCCTTGTCTCCAGTTCACAGCAGTCACAAAGCCGCCACATAGTTTGCGACACTTCGCAGTTGTTAGTCACGAAGAATGACAGGTCAAGAATGTGGTGAATTCTCACAGCTCCAAAGGCAACATTGTCAAAGAAAACAGATTTTTTTTTTTTTTTTTTTAAAAAAAACCCTCTCAAAATTACTTCCAAAACTTGTGGCAAGAAATGCTCTACCTTTTGTTCTCAAGGAACAAACTAAGCCAAAGCTGTTCAATCAAGTTTTTCTTTATGGTCTTCTTCATTCCTCAGGCTTTCCTTACGTTTAAAACTCTTCAGAATTTTTTTCTTTGCTCATGTTAAGTTTCTTTAATACGTGCGTAGCACAAAGTGAGACCACCTACGTGGACAGTTCCTGGAGCTCAACTTTGTTCAAGCACTTTCAAGTGCAGGTGAGCGTGAATCTGAGCCCACAGGTCCCAGTCCTCATGAGCTCCAGGAACAGAACAGGTTCACACCCACATCCATTTGGGCTCGCTCTGGGTCACAGGAAGCCCAGAGAAAGGACCTCGTGCATGCTGCCCTTGCACTGCTTCCGCAATAAGAATCCTGTGAGATCAGGAATCCAGCTGGCAGAGTAGGAACGCAGATCCCACCATCTGCAGACAGCACACCTCAAACACCACCTACCAGCTTTTCTTCACGTGACTGTATATGGATCCCATACTAGCAGGGTAATGAGTGTTAGCCATCTATTTGGAAAAGGGGTGAATGGCTCTTACTTGAATCACTATTATCAGAGAATCATAGAAACATCAAGGTTGGAAAAGACCTCAAAGATCATCAAGTCCAACTGTCAACCCATCACCCACCATGCCTACTAAATAAAGCCCTGCTAAAATTAATGTTTGACCTGCAAGTAATAAATACCTCAGCCTCTAAAATTGCTGCTCTTCGTCTTCCTAATGAGACTGTTCCTCGAGGAGACTACAGAGGTTACTTACCAGCTGCATGTCTCTTGGCCAATTTGAAACAAAAACATCCACGAAACAAACAAAAAATCCCAAATGTTTCATGGTCTACACAAACACGAGTAAACAGACAGCAGCAAATGTGTAAAGCTTCACTTGACCAGATTTTCTCTTGGCTTTAAATATTGTGCGCGATGCAGCAAGTACCTTCTGGACAGCTGGAGCCGTCCACCACAAATACATATGGTCTGCTGAATTCTGCAGTTGAAGAAACGTGGACAGCTATAGTAGTTTGGCTTCTTCTGAATAATGTTTAATAGAATAGAATACTTCAGTTGGAAGGGACCTAGAAAAATCACCTAGTCCAACTGCCTGACCACTTCAGGGCTGAACAAAAGTTAAAGCATGTTTTGAAGGGCATCGTCCAAATGCCTCTTAAACACCAACAGGCTTGGGGCATCGACCACCTCTCTAGGAAGCCTATTCCAGGGTTTGACCACCCTCTCCGTAAAGAAATGCTTCCTAATGTCAAGTCCAGACCTCGTCTGGTGCAGCTTTGAACCATTCCCATGTGTCCTTCGCTGGGTCCCAGGGAGAAGAGCTCAGCACCTCCCTCTCCACGTCCCCTCCTCAGGAAGCTGCTGAGAGCAATGAGGTCTCCCCTCAACCTCCTTTTCTCCAAACCAGACAAGCCCAGAATCCTTAGCTGCTCCTCACAGGACATGCCTTCCAGTCCTTGCATCAGCTTTGTTGCCCTCCTCTAGGTGCATTCAAGGACCTTCCCAACCTTCTCGAACTGTGGGGCCCGGAACCTCACACAGTACTCCAGGTGAAGCCCCACCAATTCTAAATACAGCGGGATAGTGGGATATCTATTGCTTCTGACAACCTTTACAAGTCCTTCACACATGCGTTTGGGGGGAACGAGAGGTCGCTATGGATCTCCTCTGGGAAAAAAAAATGAGGAAATAGCCAAATGCTGCATTTGTTCTCAGAAAGCAATCCCTTCTGCTGAATCCCTCTCTCATCTCTCTCTCAAAAAAGCACAATTCTTGGATAAGGAAAGTCAAAGAATTAAACCATTTAGTGGTGTAAAGGATTTTGCCCTAGATGATACCCAACTCCTGAAATTACTTATAACACTGCCACAAGCAGGCAGGAGCGACGTGGGGGATATCATACCTGTGACACCGGAGAGAAACACCCGTGTCCCCTGCTCCCCAGCAGCCTTCTGCTGTCTTCCAAGAACTGTCCAATTCTTTGCCAGTATTTTCCCTTGTCCAGGATAAGCAGTCCTGCTCTGTTAAATGAGGAACAGGATGCAAACTACCTGTAACAGTTTTTAAACTGCATCCTGGAGGTCAGGCTATTTGAAAATTGTCACCGAGGAGGTGAAGCCGTTATGTGAACATTTTGGAGTAGTACAGGGTTCAAGGTGACAGCAGTGTCAGACAATTAATGTCATTAACTTCCCCAAGCAATCATTTTTCATTGAAGTTAACTATAACTAGGATCCCAAAAATTTCCTGCAGAAGATGCATTGCCTTAGTAACTACAACTGGGAAGATAACACGTTCACCCTCAAACAGAACTCACCCACCCTCAGCGAAGACTACGATACAGCCAAAATACACCAACTACTACTATTTTTTTTCCTTCAGTTATCAGAAGGAGTTTTTTTTCTGTGTTTTCTCCTCCTCCTCCAAAGAATACCACTCCTCTTGGTTACTATGCTAAATAGGAGCATCTTACCAGAACATTCATTCCCTCCACTGGCAACTGCAGTCTCTAAATATTTGTAAGGGGTTACAGCCATCTTAGACAAGTCAGAAAATGTCAAAAGAAAAAAAACAAATTACTGCAGAGCTAGAGGGATTGATTTACAATGATTACAATGGAAGAGTAGAAGAATAAGTGACTTACAGTTTAGCTATTTCCTAACTAAAGTCTGAAATGAAACAAAGGGGAAAAAAATAAAGTAAAACAAATATTAAGTCATCAGAAAAACTTCTCATAACAGACAAACACAAAACAAGAAAAACAAGTTGACAAATTCATATACAATAGGAATTCAACAAACAATCCCCCATGGTCCCCCTAATCTATCAATGTTTTAAATTAAAATTCTGTTGCAATTTGTGCAGTCATTATTGCCTTTGAAGGAGATACACATAAACATGGAGGGAAACTTGCTATTACATTTCACTCAGGTTAGAAACAAGGTAGATTTGGGGGGGGAAAAAGAGGTATTGAATGTTTATAGAAGACAGTGAAAGCAAGCACACCATTCTACTCACTGAACAAAGTTCAATACGTCGCCAGACAAAACTCCTAAGAAGCAACTTAGACTCTGAAAGAGTTTGCATCTTTCAAATAACAACCTTGCTTAGAATTTCTTATAAATAATTCTACAAACAGCTGTAGCACGTTTTTTACATTAAACAAGGATATTAAACTTGATAGGATACCAGTCTGACTTCAGTTGGATTCCTTTGTTTCAAGCATTTTGTCTTAATGAATTACTGACCACACTGATAAAAGCAGCAGCTGAACATGAGTTTCTAGACAGACTTCCTATCCTGGATGCAGGGTATCAATGGGAGAAAATTATTACCATCACCCTCAGCTACGACAGCCTGAAGAGCAAGTCCTGGTTTATTTTTACTAAAATCAGCCGACACACACCCCCTTGAAGCACACGCAAGAGTTCAGATACACACTGAACCTAAGCGAGCGTGAAAATAGTATTTTTGAGGGGATGTTTCTCTAAGCCTCCAAACACCGCGGTTAAAGTGATCCCCAAAGCTTTTGTACAGCCTTCAGAAGTGCAGTTATTTGCCAGCAGCAATCCCGTGAGGTGCTCACAGGCACACAAGCGTGCTTGCACAAGATACCCAGGAATACATGCACCTACAGTGAGAAGTAGAGAGTGCCATGAGCCCTTCGAGCTTAGTGCTGTACTCCGCTCACACAGAAGGCTAGGCCTAGGTTTAATAATTGTGTTTGCAGAAGCGTTGCTTCGTCTTTGTGATAGGTCCTATTACGTTACTTGTGTTCATCCCGTTGCATCCAATACAAATTGTGCTTCTAAAAAAAGACAGCATCCTTCTGCCTGTGTGTCTGAAAACAAAAGAGTGGCTACGCAAAGAAAAGTTGCAGCAGACAAAACAGTAACAGCAAAAAAAAAATAACATTCTCCCTATGCGCTCAATTTAGCACTGTTTGAGTCCTGGGAGTGAGGTTTAAGCTTGTTTTCAGAGCAGGAAACTTAGCCTCGTGTCCCACCAGTGCACATAACATCACAACCCAGGGCAAGGCACACTTCATAAACTTGGCGGTGGCCACAGAATTGGTGGGTTTGAGATTACACCATCAGGATAGAGCGACAGGAGGAAACCCCAGAGACTGACACACTGCTTGTCCTCATGCTCCCACGCCAACAGGATTTCAACTCCATTAGCCCTCAACTAGCAGCGTTGTATGATTAGGTCACATTTTAAATAATTTTAAAATAATAACAATAAAAAGTTGTCTCTCAGCTGAGGCAGCATCCAAGATAAACGGAGCTCAAGTAAGTGCACCTATTTTCATTGCCAAAAGCAAATCACAGAATCACTGCGCAAAGACTCTTCCGTACTTCACTGCTGTCTCTCAGGGATGCGCTTTAGGACAGGCCAATACATTGTCATTTGTTGTTCCCATTCCAGTACAAAACTCCTAATCCTTGCATAAAGACAGTTCTAAATCTCTTAAAGCTACGTGGGATGATCGACCAATATTGCTTTGGTACAGTCACATAATCCTAAAGGTTTGACTACGCAACGAAATGAAGGTGCAGCTACAGAAACTCTCCCAGCTGCGTTGCTTCTTTCCAGTTATCGTCACCACACCACTGTTACCACTATTGTTACTATAGTAACCGACTCCTCTCGTTGTTACCCCGTTACCATTAATGCGGTCTAGGTACATGCTACTGTCACACCTTCATTTCAATAACCTCAGAAGTTCAGTTCATGACCAGAATACCTGTGCAATCCCTCCAGTTCACTTTGAAACTTTTAGCAAACAAATTATTTTTATTTATTTATTTTAAATACTTTGCCCTCCCAGGTAGACAGTGTATACTCACTGCATGTTCCCCATTCAAACCTACCTAAAGAACAAGAGCCAGAGACTAAATGCGCTACGAGGGTTATTGAAAACTCCACAGACAGTACATGGAGCTGAAGTTTCGAGTCACCGGTGTCACACAACTGTTCACCCTCCCCTTGCCACGGCTGCTCCGAGCATCCCTGCTGGGCGGTGGGTCCCTGCCAAGCTGCGGGAACTCCGGTGCAGGAGGTCAGTTCCCTGGTCCCACCTTCAGCAGAGACAGAGCCGAAATACCAGGCTGCCTTCCCCAGCCGGCCACCCAGAGGGAGAGAGGGATGTGGGGCCCGGGGGCTGCGGCTGCCAGGGGTTGCCTCATCAGGGAACCCCCATGTGCCGCAGGACATCCCAAAGAGGTGATTTACAGGCTGGATTCATTCCCATCCCACTGAGCAGACAGTTCAGCGGGAAAGTATTAATCTGTGCCCCGTAAGCTTGTTAAATAATGAACTTTACCCTTAGGCTGAAGATAAAAAAAAAAAAAAAAGTAGGGGGGAGGCAGTGTTGCACAAGCTTATCAGTGCCCACTCGCTGCGAACATGCCCTTGCAAGAGCTGTGTGTGAAGAACTACTACTATTTATACCTGTAATGCTTCCAAGTTGCTGCAAATCTCTAGGACAAGATTAATGCGTAACACTTACTCACCTGCTTAAAAACACAATAGCCTTGCTTTCTGCCAGGCTTTTCCTCCTACTCTGAAGGACCCTCAACTTCATCCACACTTTTGAAAGTGTTTCGGAAGCTGAAGTTCTTAAAATACGAGTAAAGAGAAATAAATATATCATGTAACGAGCTGACCCAAAAGGCTGTATGACCTGCACTTAGGCATCAGCTTAAAACGCAGCAGTATGGCATATGGGTGGAAAGTAAGAACACAGGAAGCATAACATCCAGGAACATAAACTCCAGTGACCATGCATTTTTCACTGAAGTTAAAAAAGTTCAAGCTGATGATGTTTTACTGAAACATAATCATATTTTCCTTGAAACAATTACTTACAGTTTACTTACTTAATCCTTCCACAATTACCTCAGACGTTCATCTCAACATTCTCTCATCAGAGGAACAAATATGCACAGTACCCAGTCACTCAAACAGTTCCAGCAAAGCAACTAACTCACAACTAAAGACTTCCAAGGTGACTAAGTCTGCTTGGATCCAGAGTCATTTTCTCTCTCTCTCCGTACTACTCACCAGTAGTCAGACACAGAAACATTTTTCTGTTAACGTAATTGCTTAACGCACGCTATCCCACTCACTTCCCCATCTCCTGATCCTTCTTCCTTTGGTTGGCTGAAGGTCCCCCTTTTTCCAGGGAGCACTTGCACTTCTACACCAGGCACTACAGCGGCACCTCCCAAAGGCTTTGAGGTTTCTTCAAGAAACAGAGCGACTGTCCACAACACGCGCACGGGAACACAGAGCATCACTCAGGAGAATGCCTGTGCTATCAGCTGCTCTACCTCAGCAGTTCAAGTGCACAAAGTGTGCACCATGCTCCGGTTTGGATTCCTTCTAACTTTTTACCATAAGCTATTCTGANGCTTTACAACTCAAACACCAGTTTCACTCACTAAATAACTGACTTGCAGTCATGGGCTGGAAGGAGTTGCGGTATTTTCACCCTTTGCTAAGTTCTGCATTTTTTTGTACATAGCCTAAGTGTAAGAGTGACCAGCTGAATTGATTTTGTGCTCCTATTTTTAACTTCAGTTTGAAAAAGACTTGATAAACGTTTAGGCAATATGGTCGCTGCATGCATATTAGCATTCAGAACACTACAATGTAAGCAATCGGCTGTAATTAAAATATTTTGAGACACTACAGTGCACTCAGTAATCTTTCCCACACAGAATGCTATTCGAAAAGCAGGAATTCTGTGAACACCGTCCGGTCTGCAACAGCCTGAGTACTTGAAATAAGTACGGCTAACGTGCAAGATGAAAACTTGACCTCTCATGCAGTTGCAGTAAAACCTCCCATACATCCAGTAAAACAATCGGCATGGGGGGGAATATCAAAATATCAGCTTAATTTTTAATCCACACTCTTCTCTCCCAGCCCCGTACCGAAAAGAGCAATGAACGAGCTGGGTCATGCTTGCTTTCAGTAAGCTTGTCAGAAACCTTCAAAACAACGAGACGAGGGTAAGAGCCGCCACAGCTCAGACACCAAATATCTCCCTGATCACGCCGCACGCCTGTACAACCACATGCTACGCGTTATTTTTACGCACCGGTGTACCGGGAGCTACAAACCCACAAGTACCAAAGGTACCTGAAACTCCACGTTACGAAACTTCCTACGCAAACAAAAACTAACAGAGAATGGTAAGCGTTTCTGACTGGAACCAGAATTTAAGCCCAACCTTCACCGTGCGCCGGGGCAGGATGAGGACTCTCGGGTGTCCCCCCCGCAGCTCCCGCCAGCTCCGCCGCGCAGCGCCACAGCCCCGAGGGGCTTCCCGAGGAGCGGGGAGCCTCGGGGGTTGCTGTCGCCGTCCCTCCCCCGGGGGTCTCTCGGCTCGGCCCTCCCCGCCCGCGGGTCGCTGCCCCGTCCGGGCTCCCTGCCGGGCCCCCCCAGCGCGGCGGCGGGGGTGGCAGCAGCAGAGCCCCCGTGCTGCCTCTGCCCATCGGGTGTCTTGCGTTTCTTCGTACACACAGTCCTTCCCCATCCGACCTCCCTCCAGCACCTCTCCAAACCCTGGCTACATATATGTATATATTCCCCCCCCCCCC
>Ga0065711_1037233_pt1 | contig 20042 bp, 10 predicted proteins | sample Hoacrofraction12_FD_59098 | JGI IMG/M metagenome (GOLD analysis project Ga0065711, IMG submission 59098) | Hoatzin crop microbial communities from Cojedes, Venezuela - Epithelial fraction 12 v2 (version 2) | ecosystem: Host-associated > Birds > Digestive system > Esophagus > Crop | place... | reverse complement strand
GAGGGTGACGGAGCCCTGGAACAGGCTGCCCAGGGAGGTTGTGGATTCTCCTTCTCTGGAGATATTCAAGACCCGCCTGGACGAGGTCCTCTACAACCTACTGTAGGTGACCCTGCTTTGGCAGGGGGGTTGGACTAGAAGACCCACAGAGGTCCCTTCCAACCCCGACCATTCTGTGATTCTGTGATTCAGCTAGCTATGGTAAGTCTGTTACGCAAGGCTTTAGAGGAAAGTGGCAGTAGAGGCTGAAAAGATGAGTGCCACAGATCCAGGTCATCACAAGCTCTGGCTTACTCAAGAATCCTTGCCAAAGAAAGGGGACAGAAGAGCCCTTCCTGCTGCCGTGTTTATGTCCATCCCATCTGCAGGTGGAGTTAGGGTTATTGTGCAGGTGCCTACCAGCCTTCAGCAGGTAGGATGCATGGGTGTGATGGCCAGAAAAAGCCACCACTGGATACCTGGAAGTGCCACCACCAGATACGAGAGCTGAGAACAGCGTGATGATACAGTCGCCTTTGGCGGTCTATGAGCAGCTGGAAAAAATCTCACTATGGCTCTGCTGCTGTTTCTAAATCACTGCTTTCTTATTTCTCCCAGACTACAAATGGCTGTGAACGTGAATCAGGCGTTGCAAATGTAGTGTAATAACAAAGAGTAGTTCTGCTTTTACTGGGATACCTGCTTGCAGGGGATAGCTAACGCTGGTATTCTGAAGATCAACATAATTGTTCGTAGAATATAGTAATTTATGAGGCTATACTGTTCAGAACCAGTGGTACATTATGAATATATTTAGAATAATTTCCCTTGCTCACCAGTCCCACAAATATGTGAGACTTCATGAACAAAACAGAAGTGAAGCCAACTCTGAGGAAATCTATTAGAGACACTGAATGTATTCAGATGCCACTAAAAGGTGCTGAATCCAGGGAATCCACAGATTAAACAAGATCCTGCTCAAAAACTGCACAATGTATGCTGAAACTCAACTAATGTTCTTAAGAAGTTACTTTGCAGACAGACCATGAAGAAAGCCATGACTGCATCTTTCCTTCACATTTAATCTTATACATATTTTAGTTTTCAGGCATGTAAATGTATAATTTTTTTTTACATGAAATACGGAAAGGTTTTTGTATAATTCTATTCTTATTATGAGTGTAGCTGACAGCTCCTCACAATCGTCTCAAATTACCTTTTGATGTAAATGGCAAAACACCACGGAAGTTGCTGGAATGCTATACATTTACACAGGCCAAACACTCTTCCAGCAACACTTACTGTTGTTTGATTTTTCTGATATGCGAGTGCTGAAAAGAATAGTAATGTAAACAATCTGTATTTATTGTATGTTCCATTTTGTTATAGTCCTATCTGTTACAACAGTATCATCTTGTATAATATTTATTCAGAATGAGAGGGAATATGTCATCAAAACTACCTTTTAAACTATATGTTCTCTATAGATTTTTCGCAGGATTGGGAAATTAACCAGTTGTGAGATCACATATTCACAAAAATAGTTCAGAGTTTATGGCGTGATGATGCAGTAAATCTAGGTTGGGGCTTACAGTTACCAGTTAAACACATCTTAAACATCTCAGCCACATGACCCAAAGCATTGAATCGGTGTTAATTCAAATTATTGATTAAAACGAGTTCTTTTTTTTTTAGTTGAATTTATAATTTATATTTGTATCAGGCCAAGTAGTGCCTGCCTTTCCATAAATTTCACAAATCTAATATAAAACCAGAAAATTGTCCTAAGCTGTACTGTGTTTTCATTATTTCAAAAGAATTGCTTTCATGCTGGATGCAGATCTAATGCCTGGTATACTTAGTCACTAATAATTCATGGTCTGAAGCAAGCTAGAAACTTTCTAGCTGCATTCTTCTCTGGATTTTTTTACCTACAAACTTTACAGGCAAGGAAGAATTCACTTAAACTCAGACTTGAACCACTTTTGTCTTTGAACCTTAGCAAAATCAGCTTGATGTGCAAAACCCAGAACCGTTGCGTTCTTTGCTTGCTTTCAAAAATTTGACTGCTAGCAATGCGATTCTTTAAATGTGGTGATTGTAAGACTAGGTTGCTGAAGACTGAAAAAGCTAAATTATATTGTGTTGCATTGATTTGGGAGGATTAGTGAAGCAAGTATTAAACTGCTTTTTAGAATAGTCTAGATGAAAACAAACAAGCCCTGGTATAAGACCGGTAGAAATCTGAGTGCTTAACTGCTAGGGTTGTTCTGAGAGAGTGCCTCCAAAAACTGATAAAACTTTAGCTCTTCAGACAGATAGATTTACCTTCTGGGAACATTTGAATGCACTGAAGCCTTTGGAGAACCAAACTTCAGGATAGATCAGAGCCGCCTGGCAATTCAGTTTTTCCTTCCAGTAGAAGAATGTGATGTAACAGTAACAAGAATTATTAAAATAATCAGTGGTGTGAACATTTTCAAGTATTAGTCTGTCAAAATCCTGAAATGAATTAGTTTTACTGATGCCTAAGACACACTGACAGATAGGAATTACCTACAAAATGTATTTGTTCTTACAACTTCTAAAATGAATTTTAGTGAGAAAGAGCATATGATAGATCATCTTGCGAAACAGCTGAGAGCTCAAATTGTTGCTGAGTTAGAGGACAGTTAATGTTCTGTTTCTTTCTCATTGTGAGCTGGTTCAAGGCCCCGTTTCCCACAGGAACCATGAGAAATGGGAAAGTAGAGTTTTGGAGTGAAGGCACAGTCTGTCATCCAGTTCACCTGAAGCTGTTTTGCTCAAGGACCTTCCCTGGAGGAGGAGGAAAGACAATTCTGAGGCTGAATGGTGGTTACAACATCCTTTCAGGAAAGACAACTTGTGGAGCTTGAACCTCTTCAAGCTAATGTAAGCCTGCAAGCTAAGGTCTTCAATGTGCAAATGCCTTACTGGTGCCTAGCATGGGGCTCTGGATCTTTGCCAGAGGTGAGCTGCAGTGTGACTTGCTTCAACAACTTCACTTGAGGAGCTGGGTCCGCTCTGCATAGCGGAGAGGTGCTCTCCATCCACAGGAATCGGAAAGTAACACCAGAAGTCTTTCATTAAGATTGTCCTAGTTAGTTGACTAGAGTGGTTCTTATGCAACCTTCTCCAGGATATCAAGGAAAATCCAGGCTGCAACTTCCTACTCAATATAGCTCACTTGAAACTAGCCTACTCTCTCACAAATTAAACCTGTACAGAATAGGGCTTTCTGTCTTTCCACATTCCTGCATAATGTAGTTCCAAATCCCATTCAAGATATCTGCTCAAGTAGAAAACTTCCTACGACCAGTGAGATGTGTTGTGTTGTTTTTTTTTTCTCCTAACACCCTGAATGAATCTTCTACTGTTTCTCTCACTTATTGACAATTGATGCTTATATCTCAAAATCTGATTCTGCGATGACTGATAATCAAGCGTCAAATTTGATTTTCAGTGGTAACCCCCTCTCCCTTTTGCAAATTTTGCTCATTAGAAACTTCAGGCCTACTCTGTGCTGTAAGCTTTATGCTTGAAAACAGTCTACAAAATTACATGTGCAATTCGGTGTGTACGAAGAACTGACATTGCTGTTAGAAGATCAGTCTGGAGATAATGCCCGAAAGCCTTGTGAATTCTTTGGATATTTATGTTCTTTGAGGAAGTGCAGGCTGAGTAGATTGTTCTTGGTTTCAATGCATGGTGGAGACAGGCATTTTTTTTCTTTCTTCCTTTAATTTATTTTTTCGTAGTTTAAACATTTTCATACATATAAGGATTTTTCATCAAATCTAATAGGACATTACTCAAGTGGGTAACATACCAGAAATGCCCATGATTCCAGCGATTTCAGGTGTCAATTGCTAATACTCAGATTGTTGCAAATTAACCTTTTTTACCAATAATTCTGTACGCAGTTCTTCACTGTCTGCCATCTTATCTTAACTCGTATAAGCTTAGCTTTTCCTAGTGTGCTTCTACATGGGAACTGGCTGATTAAATCTGGAAAACAGCTGCAGTCCTGATACGTCTGTTTGGCATCAGACTGTTCCACAATGTTCTTTTCCGTCTGTCATCTGATAAATACTTGGATTGCATTCTTTTTCCCCCACCCTCGGTGGCATCAGTCTTTTCTCATTCCCAAGGGAGCTGAATCTCACAAAGACCTTGAGTCAAGTACTTCAGGTCTATTTGTATCAAGGAGGATAAAGCGTACTGATGGTAGGTGAGTCTGCAGGGGTGGGATGCTAGCGCTGTAATAGTCTTGCACGTCTGGTAGTCAGGTGATCTCTGTTTTCTGTCTTCCCTCTCACAGAGGTTTCTTCCATGACCTCCTTCAAATAAGCTGCCTTTGTAGTGTCTTCTTGTGTGTAAAATGAGTAGGAATACTTATCTGCCACGGTAGGAGGTGAGAGTGGGAAGGGAAGAGTAGAGATACATGGTCAAATAAGCTTTGCTACTAGTGTGGTAATACCTGGAAATCCCGGTCAAGCCTGCAGTCTCATGCTGGAAGGCATTTATACAAACCTCAGCGAGAGACAGTAGAAAGATTAAGGTCTAACTGGGGAAAAAAAAAAGGAGAACAGAAAGAGACAGGAAGATTTGAAGGTGATGCTGTTGCATGGGAGGCATTATTGTGTTGGAAAATACTATTTATCCCTTAAGATTATTAGCAGATTATGGTATAATACAAGGGAAAGGTTTCTCCAAAATAATCTGGTCTAAAAACTATAAAATGAAAATGACTTTAAGTTTTTTAAAGAAAAAAGTCTGTGCTTTCTCTTTTAATGGTTATATGGTGCACCATAAAATTTTCATTCCTTTCCAAGTAATAATTTCTAAAGCTTAGATCATTGTTGCTTATCTGAATTACTAAATCTCTGTATGAAAATACTTATAAGTTATTACTGAGGAGTTTGAAAACAGGTTAGACTAGGCTGCTGCTTTGCCCAGTTTTCTGATGAGTTTTATGGTTTTGTTGTTGTAGTAATTATAAACTGTCTTAATTCAGATTTTGCTATCTGCCAGTATGTCCCATTTAATTATAAAATGTGCAATTAATGACTAATGGGCTCATGTCTACATGAGCCTGGAGATATTGCAACAAGAGATTTCTCTACTGGGAAGATATTATATCCTCAACATATGGTCTGAGCTTTGGATTTTGTGATACTGAAAACATTATCTCTAGGGTTAACAAAGTGTGAATATTAAGATGTTTGAGGCTGATTTCAAACGATGTATTCAACCTGCGAAAAGCTGTTCACTTTGTCAGTCACCTAAATACAGCACAAGTGATAACACAGATACAGGTGTCTCTCTCCCAGCAGAGCTTGTCATTCAGATTAGCTAACTGAGTAGAACCGATGAGGAAAATGCAAACCACTTTTAACAAGCCAGGGGTTCAGAAATCACTGCTATAAATTAGTATCTGAAGGGTTGAGCCAGAATTTCGTTGCCTGCAGTACTTACTCTGGATGTTGTAATACACATACTAAAAACATCACATGAAGTCATGAAAGGTTTGTTAGCATGTCTGATCTTGAAAGATAGAAGTTCCTTGTTATATCACGAAGACTTCAGCATTTTAAGGTTTCCCAACCTACTTGCTTGTCTAGTGCTCCTTAATATGCTGAGCTCTGGCTTGCATGCCTGTCTTCCCATGCCACAGAAAGCATAGTCTGGGGAGGAAGGATATGTTTCCGAGTGTCATTCCATTGTGGAGTGACACTTGGATGGGACCATCCACAATTCTGTGGCCAGCAGAGCTCAGAGAGGCTCCTGTGTCTCAGAGCTGAGTTGGACCTGTAGGTTCCTGTGGCTCTGGATGGACTAAGCTGATTCGGAGCCTGTGGCTTTGCGATGAGATCGTGATCTTGACGTGGGAAACTGTATTCTGCTCCCAGTTTTTCACTTGTGGCCTGCTGCAGGGAGGGGGAGGGCGGGCGCACACTGGGAAGTTGTCTGCTGCAGAGTGGTACTTGGGAAACGTTTTTTTAACTTAAAAAAAGAAAAAGATCGAAACACGGAGTGTGTCATATTCTTTTCAGTAAGATATGAGATTAATTTTGTTGTTAAGCAATGCATAGGCTTCTTTATAGGCACCTTGAGCAGTTGATAAATTTCTGCTGCCCCTGGGTAGCAGAATTTAAGAGGGCTGAAGTCACAGGTAGAACACCAGTGAGCTGCTTCTGCGACAAACCTCAGATGTCCTACAGTGCTAAAAAAATAGGGGTTTGACATAGGTGAGTTTTTAATATCCTTCATAGAAATGGACCAGACCCTTATAGATTTTATAAAGACTATAAGAAAAGTTTTGATGCACTTACGAACCCTGCAGGAACCTGCCTGATACTTCCGGTATTATGGCGACTCAATATCAAGTTTATGAACAAAATGTTATAAAAACAGGCATAGTGATGTTTTGCCTTATATCAGCCAACGAAACTACTCTAAGTGAATGCTTCTGGATTGCGCATGCAAGCTTAATCTATAGATAAGAATTTTGAGAATAAGTGTACTATTCTTGCAATCAGTATTCCTTCTGTTGCATGATTAAAAAGTGTCAAAATAGGAAGTACCCTCTGTGTATATATATAGAAAATAGTGTCAAGGAGAAAGAAATGTAGTATATGTCTTTATTTGTCTTCAGGCTGATTACTGAAGATGTCAGCCAAACAAACGTGTAGCCCCAATAATCTGTGATTTGCCCTCTCTTTTTATTTTTCTCCCAGCAGAAATTGCATCTTTAAGGTAATCCTCATGTGATTAAACCCTATTTCTGTTTCAGGCTATAGTGATGTATTTCATTTCCCCCGACAGAAGTATTCCTGTACACTTGCTGAAGTTTTCAGAGACCTTGTGAGGCCTATCTGTAGGTGTCTGTTTATGCCACTGGATCTTGGGCACTTCAGTGTTTTGGTTGTTTAACCTTGAACGCCATTTCTCAGCTGCCCTGCCTCTACGGAAACAATCACAAGATGCCTGCCCAATGTTTAACCTACCAGTATGGACCGACCAGCAGAGACAATATCCTTTACTGTATCAAATCAGCTTGCTGCTTCAATCCACTCAGTTTCTCTACCAACTCTCTAGTCCTGTAGAATAAAAATGTCTTTTTTTAAAATTTTTAATCCTAATTACCTTTGAAAGAGAAGAAAAAATGTTGCCAAGCTTGCCATCATTCATAGATCCCTAAAACGCAGTCAAAGCCTCTGGAGTCCAGGACTTTTTGAACTGTTGAAGGTAGATTTGGAATAAGCCTTCTCCAAAAAATCCCAAAGACCCCAACGAACCAACTAAAACACCCAACAACAAAAACACAAAGAAGCAAAGAATAAAGCTTAAAGAAACAAATGTCTATGATCGTTATGACAGCGGTGTCTAGCTAAGCTCATCTGTTTTTCATTTTTCTTTGAGGCTAATCAGATCGGTCTTCAGCAAGTACCGCATGGCTAGTCATTTTGCAAGGGCTCTTTCGTGGTGGAATCACCAAAGCACAACTGTGTTTGGTTTTTTTTTAGGCTGTTTTGTGGGCCTGTTTTTTTGATTGTGCTGTGCCTTGTGATGTCCGCAAGTTAGAACTGGGATAAGGCCACCAGGCTTGTATTTACAAGACTGAAACTGCATATAAAATAAAGTCCCTTGAGAGTCTAATCCAATCACTCTAATCACAGACCTACACCTACATGGACATTGCTTGTTTCACTGGAGTTAAATATTTGTTTTCTTTTTGCAGTCTTCATAACCTTGCCGTTTAAACTGAAAGGTACTTTCAGCCTGTGCCTGGCTTCAGAGAATTGCTGCTTCTCCTGGTCTTCTCAAGTCTGATGAATGCTTGGGAGGAGTCTTCATCAAGCTAGGATCTAATATTCTGAAGACAAATTGCATTGTATTTTCCAGTAGTCTTCCTGCTAATTCCTGCAACTATTTGTACTCAGAACATTTGTACATTTACTGTTTTAAAGCTGACTTTAAGTATCCTTTTCCCACTCTAAAAAGAGCTTGAGAAGAGCTCTCCTACCCAGAGAAGGAAGAAAAAGGGGCGATGTTTGTATCACCTATCTATTGAAATGTATCCACTGCTTCTGGGAATAGAGTCATTAATTCTTCTGGTTTTTTAAGTGTTGATCCACAGTGGTGGTTTGCAGGCAGAAAAAGGAAGGTGGAAAAAATTAATAATTTACCATAAATTGTTCTCTTTCAGGAGGATCTGAATTCATAATGAATATACAAAGCTGAGGTCAGATAGTTTAGCTTTGCTAACAAAAGTCCATTTTAAATGCTAATTAACCCCACAAGTGTACACTTTTTAAAAAAAAAAAAAAATCTCTAATCATTTTGCTTCAAAGTTCCATTTTCTATTAAAGGAAAAGAAGAGAGGGGGAAAAAAAAAAAAAGAGGAAACTATGCAGCCTCTTACATTTGTCTGGAAGGGACCAAACAGCGGATTAAAAGAAAGAACTCTAAGCGTAAAAGGAAAGTGTAATGACATCTCATGAACAATTAAAAAGACCATTTGCATTATTCTAAGTCTATTGAGGGGGAAAAAAAAAAAAGGCAAGGAAGATTTAGCTATAATCACATGCTGTGAAGGGATAGAAAAGAGAACTTTAAATGTTTTTCGTGATTCCTCCTGAACCCCTCGATAGCACGACAGGATGCTTATTAGCATGCACATTGCTGTGACCTGGTTTACTACAGCTTTTCATTTAGGCAGGTGTCTAAAACAGGTGTACAAATCTGTGGGTTTGTTTTTTTTTTTTTCCTCTCTCAGAACTCTGATAATACAGAAAAGTTGCACAGTTTGTATGTCTGTTCTTTCCATAGAGATTTTCTGGCCCCTTGAATGCAGCAGGTGGCTTTAGAAAATATTGTTCAAATTGATGTACAAGCCTTTTGAAAGCTAGCAGAAAAGTGAATTGTTGATCTCCAAGAAAAATTTGCTTCCTTTCACACTGGGCAAATGCACATTCTGAACATGCAGGGCATTTGGTGTGCCTCCCAAGCCCCAAAATTAATTGATGTTTTGTTGTAGCCCCAGTAATATCTGCAGCATAATTGAGATTCTGTATTAATTTTTCTCTTTGACTGTCTCCATCTGCAACAATAGTGTTATCTGATGTAGAAAGGGCTTGGAGGGAAGCTTGGGTCATGCAACCCGTGTTGTATCTGTAGAGGTCAAATATACAGCTGGGAACAGCTATGAGTATCTAAACAAGATATGAATGTGTTTTGCCCTTAGACCATAAAATTCCAAAAAATACTTAATACTTCCAAAATAATTTCATAAGTGCCTTTAAATCTGATCTTGCTGAGCTCCACCAGTGATATCAACTGATGTTGTTGGAGAGATATAAAGGGAGCTCAGAGCCTTAGGAGGTTCTTCTGGGAATCTCTTTTTTCCCTGCATGCTCACTCTCACATGGTTCACTGAGCATCTTACAGTGTCTCTTTTCAGGAGCAATTTGTTTTGCAGAGACAGACTTTCCCTGCTGAGACCACAGCCCTCCAATTTTTAGTCACTTACAGAATCTGCCGTTGGAAAGATTACAGAAAGACCATGTTATGACAGCAGATGGGATGCTGACTCCGATCAGATACAATTCAGATTCAGGGTGGTTTGGAAGGATAAACTTGTCCTCCTTCGTTACCCTCAGAATGATTTCCATGTATCGCATGGCGAAACCTTTCTTTTTCTTTCTTTTTGTTTCTTTTTTTTTTTTTTTTAAATAGGAAAATAATTGTTCAAGCTGACAAGCAACCTATAACTCTTATACAGGCAAGAAGGGAAGGCACAAGAGCAGCCTTCAAGGGATTAGAAGTGTTGAACTGTGTAACTCTAAACGGTGCTGAACTAATGGATGCTTACCTAGCAGGGGAGGAGAAAACTCTAGCAAACAGTTAGCAGTTCTTTTGCTTTCAGAAAGAACACAGTTGAACACATCTTCCTACATATGCCACATCAGTTGCTAACAAGTTGTTCTGGGAGAATCTGCTTGCTGATTTATGTGCTGCCACATAATTCTTTTCCAGTCACTGTGAACATCCTGGATCTCCTCTTTATTTCTTATCAAAGATTGCCTTGAACATGGACAGGAACGCCAGTTAAGTAGATTGCTTCTGGATCCTGGGAGCACAGGAAATTCATGTACATCCTGTTGTTTATGTATTACGTGCATACAAAACAATGGAAAAATAGGTTATTTACAGACTCATTTGTAGAATTGCTAATATCTAACTATTATGCATGGAGTGGTGGGGACACATTCCTTTTAATCCACATCACAATTTAAATTTAACACCAAGCATATCTGAAAGGAGCAATATTCCCTCTACTTTTACAGAGGAAGAAGAGTGTCTGCAGGTAAGGCATTAAATTGGGAGTCAGGGGACTCGGGGTCAGTTCCCAGTTCTCTTTCAGGGTTTTGTGATTTTAAACAAATCACTTTCCTGCCTGACTCTGGTGCTCTGAGATAAAATGGATGCTTGGAAGGGGAGTAGATACTGCATGGGGAGTGGGGGCTGATGAACAAATAGGCAAGTTCTCTTTTCTCAGTCCTGTGACTTTTTTTACTTGTCAGGAAGAAGTGGATAGTTTTGTACTGAGTAAGAGAGCTAACACCAGCTGTAGCACTGGGTAAGAATACCTGCCTTATGCAGATAGGTTCTTTCTTAGAAGATGAGTTTTGTATGGGGCTCTTCACAGTGAACAGCTTCTGAGAAGTTTCAGGACATTTCAAAACAGTAGGAAAAATTCATATCTGGTTCCAGAGCAGTCAAAGATGATACGTTATTTTTAGTGGTGACACCATATAACTAGGTAAACCTACTACGCGTCTACCCCTCTGATGCTTTTGAAGATACTCCCCTTCCTACCTGCACTTGGAGACTACATTCTTTAGTGAAACATAGAGGCACATCTCATGGACTAGTCTTGACAGCAGTGGACTCGGTGTTAGGGAACTTTAGGGTAGGCAGTAAAGCTTGATACTTTTATGATTTGGAATGACAAAATCTAATTTTATATTTTGCTCTCCCTTGCCACGTGCAATGAGAATTTTCTCTTTTCAGGAATAAATGCTTTTATTGCAGAGGGATACTAAGGGCTCTCTAGCTGAGATATGTAGTCAGTATAACATGTCATTAACAATAAATAACAAGGAAACTTGTTCCTTGTTTAACCCATTCAATCCAGTGAAATGCTCCAGTAAGGCCTTGTGGTATATAAATCATAGATATTCGTGAAGCAAGTAAGCTTTTTCCCCTCCTCCTTAGATTGCATATGCACTTAAATTTATGCTTTTGGCTGCTTTGTTGTAGTTCTTGAAGGAGGATTCCTCCTGCTATGTGAATGTCACCTTTTACAAGTGACAGGAAGATTAAGTAAAATGCTGTACAGGTAATTATAACAATGCTATTGGCAGCCTGTAACACAGTGTAAAAGACACATTATATTTCAACAGCAAAACTAGTTGTATGTGGCAATTTTCACCTGTACTTTGTACAAGTTACTTTTTCTCCAGAGGCATCTGATGAGTATCACTTTGACCATGAGTCAGCCATAAACTCAGCATAGCCCTTCTACGCAATGTCATTAGAGTGTGAAGACATTTGTCTCAGTTGCAATTAATTATGCCACTTCTTGGAGAGTTTGTCTCATTGCATAGATGTTTTTGTTTAAATTCACATCAGATGTTTCGTATCTGATCATCTGCTGTGAATTTTCTCTGCTAAGAAAAATAACCAAATAGTATACTATATCTCATGGTCGGGAGAGAAGTTTTGACAGTTTTTATGTACTTATCCTTGTGAGATTGATCAGATTCTGGTTATGCATATGTTCAGTGATTCCATCCTCATATGCCCTTGACTTTCTCAGAAGTAATATTGTAGCCATCCTGGTCTGAAAAACAAAGCAACACCAACACAGCATAATAATGTGGTGCAAATCTCCACGGTGAGTGCTTTGCTCACCCTGTTTTGTTCTCTCCCATACAAATTCTTTCAGGGTAATTAATTAACTGTCATAGAGGCAAAGCATCTAATGAAGCTTCCTTCACCAGCCTTGTCCCACTGACTAGTTACTAAAGAGCCAATGTGAAGTGCCACATTCAGTCTTTGCCTCGTGGTGGAGATGAGTTATTTTCACTCAGCCAGGATACCTAAATTATAACAGAGTGAAAGCATTATGAAGAATTTTTAAAGTAGCTTTTAATGCATCTGTCATTCCTTTCATAACTGAATTGCTTAAACTCTAGCAGTATTTCGTATTTTACTTTCTTTGTATGTAATTATAGCATTAGGTCATCCCAGGGTAATTTCTTAGAAGAAAATAACTTCTTTTATTAAATCCAGAAAGCTGAATTGAACCACTTTAAGTTGTTAAAATAACTGAAGAATTTAAAGATAATTGATACGCCGTGAATAAAAGACAAAGGTTAAAAAATGGTCATTTTTTGATTTAGTTAAATGGAAGTAAAATCACAATATGCAATTCATTCCTTCTTTCTCATTCCTTGCTGTGTTGTGAACATCCATTTTTTCCTGGATTGAACTGTAAGACAGCATGCAAGAGGGAGAGGAAAAACAAAATCCTGTTTTCAAATCTGAAAGGTTGTACTTGGCTTTCATGCATTTCTCCATCACGACTTTTTATTTTTAAACAATTAGGTAGCTCTGGACAGGGAAGAATTTCACCTTCAAATTCCATCTGAAATACTCCATAAAATGTATAGGTGACAAACCAGCATGCGAGCACTGAGACCAAGGAAAACAACAGGTAGCATACTGAAATCCCTGTGGCTTGCAAAAAGTAAGTAAAAACTATGCTTGGATGGTTCAAGCCCTTTCGACTTGGACCTTTTGTCATTTTACTATGTGGGCTGCATGTTTGTCCAGACTTCAACAACAGAGACCTCCTGGGATAGGAAAGGGCTAGATGAAGCAGACACTGGAGGACAGACAGTTGGTTCTAAGAGAAAACCAACCAGTGTGGAAAAAATGGCAGCAGAGAGCTCAAAAACTGCTTGTAAAAGCACTAGAAAGAGTTCTTGAGCAGAGCACCCCAGGTAGCACCCTGTTGTCGGAAAACATCCAGCACGGGGATTGCTGCCGCCCCAGCGGTGCTTGGGTGACTGAGCTGTGCCTTCAGCTTCAGTTCATAGCTAGCTGGCAGCAGCACTTAGTGGTCACGTTCGCTCTTGGAGCGGGTTCACTTCTCTTTGTACCCTGGGTTTCTGATCAGCAATCATCCAGACTGGGACACCAGTTACTGTGAGTCACAGCTTTCTGAATCTTCATTTCCTTTGGATGTGTCAGAACTCGTTCAGGGACTGAATTAATGAAGTGCAATTGCCTTGCTGTTCAAGAAGAGTTAATATAAAAAAAATCCAAAAAAAAAAAACCCAAAACCAAACTGAACCAAATAAACAACCCCTCACTGCTTACCTTTTTAATAATCAGGGTACCGAGTCTCCAGCAATAGCACAGTTAGAGACGTGTTTCCATTTCAGATGTGTAACGATAGATGCAAAGGTTAAATCTGCCTCACAAGACTAACAGAAGTTTTCAGTTATACTTTTTTATACAAGTGGGGTGACAGTCTGTTGGGATGTTTGTTTTGAAAAAGAATATACTTCTTATGTGGAAAAAGCCATCAAGCCCGTATTTTTGGGTCATAAAAGTATAAATGACAAAGAAGTTAGAAGGACAAAGAAACTCATAATGACCAATTCAAACTAGAAAGCTGAGCTACAGCTGTCAAAGCAAACAGCAAGAAAACAAAACTGTCTGAGTTCAGCCTTCTACACCTCAAATAATTTCTTGGTGACCTTTTCTCCGTAAGTTGTGTAAGACCTAACTTAAATCATCCCTGCTGTCATCAATCCTGTTTTCAGCGCTGCAGTTGGAAAGATGTACTACCAGTGATCAATTAGAAGACACTGCTGCTTTTATAGTGCCATGGCCCATGAAACAATAGTGTCATGCGAAGACTACCATGTCCTTCTCAGTGTCCTTGATACCAAAGACGACCCATAAGAGGAACAAAATAGTGAGTAATGTTCAGTACGTGTCCCATTTTCTTTCTCTGTGAATTGCATTAACGTAACCCTGAAAATGGAAAGGAAGTGGTTGAAAATGAGTGTATGCCTTTCTCTGTAACCCACCTAAGGTCTATGTAGCAAGCTTTAAATGCTGTTTCTGCTTCTTCTCAGTTGGCTGAAGAGCAGCCCCTAATTAGCTATTTATTTAGTAAATTAAATAAGGTGAATCTTTATGGTATACATTGTAGCAAATGCAGCAGGGAGAGGAAGAAATAATACTACGGGTTGCATCAAGGCATAAACTGTCTGTGGGTTTAGCAAATTGGTGTTTCTTTTTATTCAGAACATTTTTATCACCACTGCTCTTCAAGGTACCTGGTGTAAAGAGGCCCAGACCCCTCACTGATGACTTTTAGTAGAACGTGACACACATTGCCCCACTCAGCCTTGATGAGAACACTTCCTGGGGGCTGAAGGAAGTTGCATAAATTATCATTGTGATTCATACTGCTTATTAGCTAAATGCTTCAGGTGTTGTCAGTTGAAGTGGGTACATTTCAGTCAGCAAGTTTGTGTATCGGGCTCTGGCAAACTGTAATTGATTCAGGTCATGCATGGACACTCCCAGATGTGATGGTCCAAAGCAAGGTTATTGCAGATGGCACAGGTGGCAAAAGTCTGCAGCTGCCCATGGAAAAAAGCAAACTTTTAACAATATGTTTTTAGCAAATTGTAACTATTAGGTTGGTTTTTTGCATGCTGTCTGAACAGTTCCATTGTTGGCTTTTTCATTTATTTTTGACAGTAAGATTAGAATAACTCATCATACCCACGATGAGTTGTCACAGCTACTTCACTGAAAACCTTTAATACATATGTGCTTTTCAGAAGTAGATTTTGAATGCTTATCAAGGTGTTCATTCGTTTCTGTCATAGTTTGCTTAGGTGCTGCTGATTATAGTTTGCTGAAAACGTGTTCTTATTAGACTCAGAAAAATCATTTCTCAGTGTTTTGCCTCCACTGAGCATGCTCCCCCCCTACTGCTTGCTGGGGATATACTATCCACCTCGGGCCATAATTTCAAAATGGAACAGAATTCCCCGTGCAGGTGGAAGAACTAGAGTAAACCAGCATGGTGATTTGGCAAGGTTTTCTGCATAATTTATGTTTGTACAATTTGCTTTTACTGCTAACTTTCTATAGTGGTGCTATTGAAATGACTGTTAAAAATGCTTCTGCCAGTATATGTTCCTGGCCTTCCAATACATAATTTCAGACTATGGCAGTGTTATCATGCTTAATTTTAATGAAAGCACTTTTATCAACCATAAATCTTGTGAAGAGATCACAGAAAATGGGAAAGTGCTTTGTCCTACCTTTCAGATGAAAGGGAGAAGAAAGGAACATTGATAGTTGCCAGAAAAAATAGAGATGGGACCTTGGAGTCTGGACTGGAATAGTGGTTAGAAAGTGTAGGTAAGCGTACAAGGTGATAATAAAGAAAACAAATGTTATAGAAGAGAGGCCTTGCGTCAACCCAAAAGATCCGATCCACCTTGAGGAGCCTTTCGTTTTCCTGGAGATTGAAGAGAGATTTCTACATACAAAATTAATTAAGGACAATACTTCCTCTTCAACAAATCTGCGTCTCCCATATCCACCCATGAATATCTGACAGAAGCTTATATTTGCAGCAGGGAAAAGGAGTTCAGTAATGTGCAAGGGGGACCCTTAAGAAGCAGTGGTTTTTCATCCTGGAGGAGAGAAGGCTCTGGGAAGATCTTCCTGTGGCCTTTCAGTACTTAAAGGGAACTCGTAAGAAAGATGGGGAGCGACTTTTTGGTAGGGTCCGTTGTGATAGGACAAGGGGTAATGGTTTTAAACTATGGGAGGATAGATTCAAACTACACATGAGGAAGAAATTTATGACAAGGGTGGTGAAACACTGGAACAAGTTGCTAAGAGAGGTGGTAGGTGCCTCATCCCTGCAAACATCCCTGCTTCTTCAGTGAAAATAATTTGGGAAAACCTGACTTCATATAATTAACGTGATTTTTCTCTTTTTTCCTTTTTTTTTTTTTTTTCCTGAAAGTAACAGAATTTATGTAGTTTGTAATTTGGAAATAGTATATGCACACCATTTCATCTCTTGCGAGTCACTTTTTTTCTGTTCTTGCAATAGCGGATAATGATCTGTGGAGTTCAGTCTGCAAGTTTGGCAGAGTCGGTTTTCTTTGCATCTAGCTGATGTTTAAGGTTTTGGTCCAGTGACATTAAAATGCATGTCTCTGGTTGTACGAATCCATATTCCACTTGAAGTACTCCTGAATTTTAGGGATTCTGTATCCTCTTAATTACATTGGAGGGTGAAAGATATAATTCATATTAATTTAAAGTAATTTTTTAAAAAAGCTGAAATGGAAATTGTAATATAAAATTGCTTTGTTCTTCTGCATGTGGCCTCTTGAGGGCAGTAGTCTTTCAGAGCTATAGAAAATTGAGGCTTGCTTAACTTTTCAGTCAAAGCATGCTCCTCGTAATAATCATAATTATCCATTGGCAATGCAGAGGGATGTTAGAATTCATTGTGTCATTCAATCAATAAAAATGCTGCACTCAAAATTTTCAAGCCAGTTTGTTCTTAAAAGTGTCACACAAGCATTTCTATTTGTGTTTCATTATGGTATAATCTGTATAACTGGACCATATGTTCAGCTAAAGCGAGGCCTTCTTTCGAAATTCTCCCAACTATACTAGAAATAAGCAAGATTAGAATAAATCTTATTGTTTCCTTGGAGATGAGGAGATTTCACAGATCTTAGAACTATACAAATCTGAGGAAGTATTCAGTCTTTCAGAACACCTGTTTTATCTACATCTAGTTCATTAAGGTTTATCTTATGTATAGTTGCAATATAAATGCCCATTTTTAGTAATCTAGTACTGTTGGCAGCCATCTCTAAGAGTAGGCAGATAGGCAGGCAGTCTTGGATCCCAGAATGGAACCTCACTTCTTTGAATCTGACAATATTTAAACTTTCTAGTCAAGTAGATGCTTGATCCATTGAATGAAAATCTAGTTTGACTTGATTCACAGCAAAAACTGCAGAGCTTTGGTTCCAGCAAGGAAAAGGAGGGGAAATCCCATTCCGCTCCTCTCCATATCTTCCTTATTACGTGAAATAGTCATTGACTGAAGTCCTGATACTTGGAGGCAGGAACTTCAGCCACCAACTTTCCTTTCCAGATAACCTTCCTAATCCCCAGGCTACGTTGTTGAGCTCTTTCTTGTACTGTCTATAGCACAAGATGCTATGAATTCTGTTCAGTTTGTTAGAATATCCTCAACAGCATGGACTGTGTGCCATTAACATGTAAATCCACTAAATACAGCCAGTCTCATGGATCTTGAAAGAAGTATATGTCTTCATCTGCACACAGAGAAAGAAATTTATTTGAGGTCCTACTTTTCCCAAGGTAAAATAGCTTTACTTTTACCTAGCGTTCTTGTTTTCTTTTGTTTTAAAGTAGTGACAGTCACTGTGGTATCTGCGACAGCCTGATCCGTAAGGCATCTTTTGAGAATAAATCATGGATAAACTCCTTCAGAACATCTAGGAAAAGAAACGTATAGTTTCTTGAGTCTCATAAAGGATAAAAGTACAAGATGGATAACAAATTCTGCTGTATATTCAAGGCCGGAGCACTGCCCACCACAGACAGGAGCACAGATTTAAACAACTACCTGGACAACATGAAAATCAAAATTGAAGATGCCTATGGGATCTGGGCCATGAAGTCACTATTTGTAAGCATGATCTCTGAATTCTGATGAGTCCTGACTAGAATTTGTTAGTAGATTGAAAACATGCTTCCAAATTTTTTCTTCGTATACTCCATTAGGAGCAACCAAAATGAGAATCTGGAGATTTGGTCTGAAGGAGAGTGATTTAAAACATTTTATCCACGCACAACATAACATTTGCAGCTGCTTTGGGAGAAAATAACAAATTAATAGCAAAATAGTTTGAGAAACAGGCCTAATTTCTTGCAACAATTATCAGTTTAAATTTAAAAAGCCTGAAAAATGTGAAGCTGGATAAATATTCTTGACTAATGCACTATGTTATTTGCAAAACCTTTACTATAGTCTTTTTTCATGTAGTCTGCTTTACTATTAAGACCTTGTTTGTCTTTCATAATGACTTGTTTAGAAGCTCTTTAAAATGCAAACGGATTTGATGATGATGCTTTATTACAAACTACCCACCACAATTGCACTTCCACTTATCAGAATTATCATGTGACTTCCATTCCTGCAAGAGGAAGGAGATTTACACTAGTACTACGTACATTAATAACAACTTTGGATACTTACTCTACCCATTACTTGCCTGCTGAGCTGATGATGCCACTTTGTTTATTCACACGTTGACGCAATCGGCCCTGGAGAAGGACGGGATTATCTGTCGGTGTTCCCAAGCTCTGTAGTGCTGTGCCCAGTTCCCATCTGACTGTTAACTGGGTGGGATGTTACGCTGCCATTAAGTGCTGGCACGTGCAGCCTCCAGCCCGCAAGGGCAGCAACGGGGTCCTCGTGCCAAGAGCATCCGCCCGCTTCAAGCTCACTCGCCAGAGCACCACATTTCTGGTCTAAAGGATGATGAGTTCACAGACTTTTAAGGCTAGAAGTTGTAATACACTAGTTTTACAGTGTGTACTGGGCGCGGGTGCCCGGGTGCCGGCAGCAGCAGCGGGGTGGTGGGCCCCATTCCCCATCCCCCTGCGCCACTCGGGGGGGAGGAGGTAGAGGAGTTGGGGATGAAGGAGTTAAGTAGAGCCTGGGAAGAGGGGTGAATGGTGGGGGGCAAAGTGTTTTAGTTTTTTGTCTTTATCTTGACCCGCGAGCTTTTCCATCTTATTTTCTCCCCCTGTCTTATTGGGGAGAGAGAGGGAGCAAGCGGCTGGGTGGGTTTCGGGCAGCCAGCCATGGCCAACCCACAACAGAGTGTCTGCGTTGGCGCAGCATCAGCTCTGACACCCAGTTTCTTATGCTCGCTTTTGGTCACCACTGACAACTTTGAGCTTTTGGGCATGAGCTTCTAGAAATTTCAGGCAATGCTACTGTTTATCAGTTCATTATGTGGCATAATTTAGTACACCCAGTTATATTAGTGGCCTCATAAAAAGTATTCATAGTTTATTACACATTCTATAATAACAAATTTTGCCTTTCTGGTTCTCCTCAACCCTGAAAAAACACTTCACAAGTAAAAAAGTGAACTTTAGTAATCCATTCCAAATTATGAGCTGCTAGTGGTAGAGTTGCTGTTTGGAACTAGTAGCTACCATCTATGCATGGTAATTTATAATTGTATTTATTTTTCCCTGTAAAGCTTCCTGTTGTGTTTAAACTGTTGTAGTCCTTAGAAATGGAAGAACACACGGGGTGTAAAAGCTGCCTTACTGTAAAATTATGAGACATGCACAGCCCTCATCAGATGCAGGAAAACCAACTTGCTACTTTTTCTACTTCAAATATCAGTTAAACATTTTTTTTTTTGTCTAGGAGAATGGCAGCAGTTATCACTATCTCCAGCAGGTCTATGTGAACGGTTCAAGAGAAAAGAGACAGCCAAGCTACAACTTGCTATCCAAATTAGAGATGTACTAAAAGGAACGTGTTATGTTTAGATGAAACAAAGCAGTTTTGCAAGCCCTTAGCAAATGCTGATATGGAACCAGAGGTACAGAAGCAAAAATCCATAGTTGGTCTGGAGACCAGGGGCCAGGCTGAGCCCCCTGAAAGAGCAGCTCAGATGATTAAAGTTAGCAAAATCTGGGATATTTGCTTATGTTCTCAATTTGATTTGACACAGACTCTCTCTAATTACTGCATTTAAGGGTGAAAGACTTGCCTGTGGAAGGGTTTTGGTTTTTTCCAGTAATTTCTTTCTTCAAAGTCCTGCTCAGGGTGAGCTAGGCTAGCT
>Ga0065711_1037231_pt1 | contig 20042 bp, 12 predicted proteins | sample Hoacrofraction12_FD_59098 | JGI IMG/M metagenome (GOLD analysis project Ga0065711, IMG submission 59098) | Hoatzin crop microbial communities from Cojedes, Venezuela - Epithelial fraction 12 v2 (version 2) | ecosystem: Host-associated > Birds > Digestive system > Esophagus > Crop | place... | reverse complement strand
CACAAACTGAAGCAGAGGAAGTTCCGTCTGAACATGAGGAAGAACTTCTTCCCTCTGAGGGTGACGGAGCACTGGAACAGGCTGCCCAGGGAGGTTGTGGAGTCTCCTGCTCTGGAGATATTCAAGACCCACTTGGACGAGATCGTGTGCAACCTGGTATAGGTGACCCTGCTTTGGCAGGAGGGTTGGACTAGATGACCCACAGAGGTCCCTTCCAACTCCTACCATTCTGTGATTCAGTGATTCTGTTCCTTTAGGACGTATGGTTAGATCAATACACTTAGTTCCCGTTTATGTCTGCTCCAAGACTTTGCTGATCAAATGTTGATTTTCTTTTTTGTTTAAAACCATATCAGGTTTACTGTATCAAATTACAATACTTGAAGGTGTCAGGTGAAAATAAACTGATTGTTATCTACCAATATAATCCTTAGTTCGTTTCCAGTAATTCTAATCTTAACCTATTCCCAGGAAAGAAACACCATATTTGCTTTTCTTCCTCTTTAAAATAGAGCAATTAACAGTGAATCATCCCAACGTGGTAAAAATGAGTTTGCAGTGCTGTAACAATTCTGCAGGTGTTAGTGGTATTTTAAAATAAAACCACAATATATTCTATCTTAAATATGATGTTGCAAATGGAAGTTACAGGCCTTAACTTAGATGGCCTATGCAGATAAATCCCCCAGAAAGTCAGCGGAAGTTGTGTTTATAATTCTTGCTTGCATAACTATCTTGTTAAAGCTTGTATAAGAACTTTCTTATATATATTTCATCTCTTCTGGATACAAGATCTATGATTCCATATCAAGGAAGAAATCTGATTAAAAAAAGGGAAACAAAAGTTTTGACAGTTAGAAATTCTAGATTATTTTAAAAGTCATTTGGAAATTCCAGAAATCGGATGGTGGTACTACAGAATAACCCTACTTACCTGCAAAATCAGATTACACATGGAAAACATTTGAAATGAAAAAAGTAAAGCAAACATTTTGCAAAATAAATGCCACAGTTCATCAGCTCAAAACCCTGCATTAAATCATGTGCCCTACCACATATGTCCCTTGGTTTCATATCACTATAGAAGTTATTTGTCAATTTTGATGCCAAAGCTGAAGTGGTTGAAAGACGAACATGGAAACCCATTTTCTCTAATGGAAATAAACTTGATACATCAGCAAATAACTTGCCAAGTGATTTACGAACGAGATCTTCCAATAATTTAGCTTGAGTCAATACTGTTAGAATAAATCTACAATTAGCAGGAGCTTATGTAAATTCTCTTGAATGACAACATGAATCTCTTCTGTAAAGAAAAATAAAAGCTGCCTATTTCCTGAGCTTTTTTGTTATTTATTTTGGCATGCCAAACCACAACTCTTGCCATATGTGCATGGGGGGAGAAAAGGAAGTCAACACCAATACATAGGGAGCTCTATCCCAGGAAAGTAACTGCACAACATTTTAACAAAAAGAGTCATGGGCTGAGGTTACCTGCAATCTGCTTAAATCTTCTCCAGAATTTAGAAGTATCTGACAGTAAATCAAGACAGCCAGAGATTTAAGGTAAAACTAGGAAATAGGTGTAGAATCATGAGTTCTTAAACAGGGAGAGTCTTCCGCCTTGATTTCCTTTAATTATATTCATTGCATTTGAGATTGCAAGCCGTTAAATTCTGAACGTTTGCAAGATCTCTCAAGCAGCTATTTTCCTGACAATAGTGAAATTTACTGAGAACATGATCTAGAAACTCATATTTTAGCATTTGTGAAGTATGAATCATCAAATCACGTGCAGTGAATAATTGAGAGAAGATGAAGAATGCCCAGCTGTCCTATGAATATCTTTCATTTGTATATAAAAACCTTGAAGTAATACATGTAACTTTTAATTTTGAATAACAAAACCTATAGTGTCAAAGAATGAGAAGTTACATCTGAGTAAGGAGCACTTTTTGTATGTATGGTGTCTTTTCCCTCTGAAAGCAGGGAGACTGTAAGAAGTTGCAGCCTTCTTTACAGAACTGTTGTGAACTATCTGCAGTAGTCAAACTTCACACAGTCAAAAAATGCAAACTGCTTTCCAATCTATATTACTGGTATTTAGCTGTAGCTTATTTTAGTCCTCTTTTCCCAGCCTTTATCTAAAAATTCATAAAAAGCAATCAGCTAGGTCAACAGACTGCGCATCTGGATTGGCATATTTTCAAAAGCAGAGAGCCTTAGAGAAGAAGGATATAAGAATAGTTGCAAAGTATGTTATACTGTCCTTTATTCTCACAGCTACGAACTGGATTTCCAACTAATATTCAGTGCCTGAATTACTGCTGATTTTGAAGGGAGTAATAAAGCCAAATACCTCTACGCCAACTGATTTCTTCCCAGTGCTTTCCTTCCTTCCCAACTATGCATATTTCCTCCTGGCTAAGGGTATTTCCCAATGTTTTTCTTTCTAATCCTGCATTTTCCAAGAGTCTCATTCAGTCACCAGAAAAAGAGGTCTTAAAATACCTTAATTGACAATATAAAAAATGATTGCTATTTACTGATGTCTTTGATAAATGAACTATGCACAATCTGAAACGTCTGGTATTTCTTAGTTTTAAGTTAAAAGTTATGCTCCATAACCAGAAAAGAAGAATAAGCTATAACATACTGCGTATTTTTTTCCGACTGGCTTTCCATAAATTAGGATACGTAGATTCAAGTCCACATATCAACACAGTAATACTTAAACAACAGACTACACATTTATCTCTTTATCACATTTTATTGGGTTTCCATGTCAAGGCTTTGGTAGCAGGGGAAGGTGGGACTGCTGAAGTGACTACTGTGACAAGACACTAGAAGCTTTCCCCGTGTCTGACAGAGCCAGTCCTGGCAGGCTCCAAGACAGACTTGCCTCTGGCTAGAGCTGAGCCCATGAGTGAGATTGGTAATGCCTCTGTGATAACAATTTAAGAAGTGGAAAAAAACTGTTGTGCAACAGAAGCTGTGAGAGAGAAGTGAGAAAATGTGAGAGAAAAAGCCCTGCAGACACCAAGATCAGTGAAGAAGGAGGTGGAGTAGATGCTCCAGGTGCCAGAGCAGAGATTCCCCTGCAGCCTGTGGTAAAGACCATGGTGAGGCAGGCTGTCCGCCTGCAGCCCATGGAGGTCAACTGTGGAGCCGATATCCATCTGCAGCCCGTGTAAGATGACACATCGGAGCAGGTGAACAAGCCCTGAAGGAAGCTGCAGCCCATGGAGACCCCTCACGAGAACAAGCTCTTGACTGGAGCTGCAGCCTGTGGAGAGGAGCCAAAGCAGGAACACATTTTCTGGCAGGACTTGTGACCAATGGGGGACACATGCTGAAGCAGCCTGTTTTGGAAGGACTGCATTCCATGGTGAGGACCCAAGGTGCAGCAGGGGAAGAGCATGAGGAGACAGGAGCAGCAGAGAGCAAGTGTTATGAATTGGGTGCAATGTCCATTCCCCGTCCCCTGGCACCATTGGGGTAGAGGAGGTGGAAGAGTCAGGAGTGAAGTGGAGCTTGGGAAGAAGGGGGGCTGGGGAGAAAGTTGTTTTGAATTTTGCTATATTTCTCAGTATATTACCCTTTTTTTAGTTGGTAATAAATTTAATTAATTTCCCCAAGTCGACTCTGGTTTATCCGTGATGGTAGTTGATGAGTGGTCTCCCTGTCCTTATCTTTACCTACAAGCTTTTTCATCATATTTGCTCCCCCGTGCTGCTGACGAGGGCTTGACGGACACCAGCAGAGGTCAACCCACCACACACATGTAGGCTTAAGATCTGCTAGCTGGGGTCCTTGGGATCTAAGGTACTCAGGGACTTGCAAAATTTTTTCACTGTCTTTTCTCTCACTCAAAATAAACTCAAAGTATCCAAGCTCTTCAAAATCAGTACCAAGAACACAGGTCAAATACTAACCATCTTCTCGATAACGGTGTCAGCATCTTGTTCTCCAGAAGTAAAGATTTAATTTCTCTACCATCTTTCTCTTAACCAGCAAGGTGTTACGCATAGCTAAACAACAACACATGTTACAGGCCCATCCGATGTTCCTGGATTCCTAACAGTTAGGCCTAAAATCATGTTACCGTTTGGATACCTGTGCCCAAGATTTACCTGACACCTAACAGCTAGGCCTAAAATCATGTTACCATTTGGATATCTGTGCCCAAGATTTACCTGACACCAAGTTCCACATTTACTAATTATTATATTTTTCTTTTTTAAAATTTTGTTTCAGACATTAGCCATTGATTCCTTGCTTCTTAGATAATTTCAGTGAAACCTAGGGCAGTTTTCTCAAAGTAGCCGCTGGTAGCAGTACTAGCTCTGCGTACCACTCCCTTGCTACAGCATGCTGCATTTGGCAGTGCCACGCAGTAAGCTGTACTGGAGAAATGATATTCTGAGAAACAATTGAGTGAAATATGTATTTAAAAATGTTCATATCAACTGTCCGTTCAAAGCCACATGAATGGTCGTCCAGCATTACTGGACACAATGAGCCGCAAGGGTGCACACCAGGAGCATGTGACAGGAGCAAGAAGGAGAGTCAGTGAGTAGGATGGCCTCAAGCCTGTCCTGCCATAGAAAGTTGCATCTTGCTAAACTGCAGGACAAAAGACAAGGAGGAGGCCTTGTTCTAAAGGAAAGATAAAGTAATAAAAAGAAGACTGAGGGATAGTAATACTGAAATCCAAACACACAAAAAATACAGATGATTATGAAAATATTCCTTCTAGAAAACAGTTAGATAAAAAGTCCTTTTTTACCAACACGAACTGGATTCTGATGCCAACACATATCAATGGAAACTCCACTGAAATCAGTATAATCTTAAAATCATTATTAGTAGATTTAGCGCAAACAAGATCAGTTTTCAGCCAGCTCAGAAGCTCTGAAAATCCAAGGCAGTTTATAATGATCAGCATGGTTTCTTGTGGTTGAAACACACCAATGTCCTCCAGAAAATATAAATATATATACACATCTGCAAAAGGAGAAATTCCACATTAATTATTACTATCAGAAAGACGCACAGTTATAAAGATACTAAAATGTTCTTTTGAACTTCTAGCAATGATCTATTTCCTTCCAGAGAAATCATGAACATTTTCAATCCTGTGATGTGATGAGCACATTAAAAATATTTGCATTGCCTTCTTTGCCCTTGGTGACCTTATGAGTTTACTTGACAAAATGAATATACTGAAATTTATTAATGTTCAGAATACTCACTTCAATGCTGAGTGATTTTTCTATTAAGTGATCTCTGTAATAATTTGGCAGCATTTTGAGCTAAACAAGGACATTGATTTCTCAAGCAGCTGCACAATTCCTGACACTTAAGATCTTAGATATATTACATCACAACCATGTCATATTTCACAGGAAACATCTTGTTAAACTTAATGGTTGTCCAAAGAACCTTTTTTTTCTGTGTGTTAGCAAAAATTTTAAAACCCTTTCCACTAGTCTAAACTAAGGTATTAAATTGAATAGATCACAGAGTTAGAATTAGCTAGGATTGTTGGTTTCATTTGGCTGAGTTTTGTGTTAAATATATTGGCATAGGACTCAGGGCAAGTACATTGAAAAAACCATTAACACAATTAATTGATAAGATACATAATTACAATACTAAACTATATTGCAAATGACAAACACAACCCTCTGAAAATTCACTGCAGACACCATCATCTTTAGAAACAAAATTCTAACCTAAAGAAATATATTTTGACAAACTCTATGGGCTGCTATCCCAGTAGATTGTGTAAATCTTGGAGTGATTTTCTTTCATATTGAAACACCTGGTTTCAAGTTCTAGCATGAATTTTTTGCACAGTGCAACTCAAAAACTGCAAACCACAAGAACTCATGACAAATATGCAGCACATAAGCGACAGAAAAAAAACAGTAGTATAAATGAAATGCAGTAAATCAAGAGCAGATGCAACACATAATAAATCAATAAAAACTGCCAAAAAATTACTAAATAGAGTGAATTTAATTAAAGCTTCTGCTGTGTCTCTACACATTTCAAGTATAACCATTAACACAGGCCTCTTGCACTTTTCCCCCCGCTTTTTTAAGCTGTACCTTGGCCTGCTATTGTCTCCTCATTCAAGCAAGATCCATGAAAAGTGACAGGGTGAACACAGAGCAAATAGTTTGAAAGAGGACGCCATGTTCCAGCCATACCCAGGCGGTGGAAAACACTGATTCTAAAAAGAGGAACAGAAAGTCAGACTAGCTGATCTAATCCTCTGGAGATAATCAGCAAACCTTATCCGACGAGTAGTATATATATTTATCTTTCCTCTTCTGTCTCCTTTTACTGTTCAGAAGGCACTTTCCAGCCCTGACCCACATTGCATACTCTCACTGGTGCACACCTGCCAGCCCCAGGCAGGAGCGATGCATAGCCCTGTTCGACAGCTTGGTTTTGGTAAAACCCCTGCCGTGGATGCAGCAGAACTGGAAGAGCAGAGCTTTTGCTGAATTAGCACCCGTTGTTCACAAATCCTTGGGAACGTGCCCTCAGAAAAACGTGTCAGTGCACACCATGTCTGCTTGTCAAGCAGGCGCATGCTCTTTGGGGCTGTGCATGTGGTTAATGGCTCTGCTGCGTGGTCGATGAGACGCAGCACACAGCAAGCCAGCATGCCTCCATGGAGCTGCTCTGCTAAACTGCCGTCACCACCTACTCCTGCTACCACGTCGCTCTGCTTGGAGCACCTCCAGAAGCATGTATTCCCTGAAGTGAAGAATTTTTTTTCCAATAACAAAATGTGAAAATGTCTCCACTTTACGCACTCATTCATGTGAAAGGGCAGCCAAGTTTTCAGAATCTCTCCTAGGAAAAGTTGATGGAAAATAAGATAATTTCTGTATTTAAAGCTGAAATCTGGCTTCCAGACGGACACAACAATATTAAACCGCTGTGGGATATTTTTGCTAAAAAAAATGATTTCTGATCCCATGAGTAGCATTCCATCTACTAGTTACCACTGTGTACGCTTGGCTACAAGAAGATGATGCTTCGTGCATTAAGCATTTTTGCCTTGAGTTATTGACACATTTTAAATTATTCTGCTTTATGTCCACCCTTAATAGAACAGAAATCTGCTACAAAAGATCTTTATTAACTGACTGCCTCAGGTGCTGTGCAGAGATTCATGATTTAACAGCTCCTCCAAACAGACAGGCGTATAGCTTGTTTAATATGCTTGTTCAACCCTTTGGCATCTGTGAGGTATAAGTGGATTACAGAGGTTTGTTTGTCTGGCTATCTTTTTACACAGCTTTCCAAATAGCAGTCATGAATATCCCTACTTCCTTAACCCAATTAATGAAATATAGTAAATACCTAGTCTACCACTTTATTGATTAAACAGTTGCTTAGGAAACACAGAACCATTACCACGCAATGTTACGTGCTTTGTTTCTGGTTTCACAAAGGTAATGGAGATACATCTAAAAAGAAAACAGAAGAAAAACTCCTGTGAGTCGCACCAGAATTTCTTTTGTCACTGATAATAATTTCTCTTTCTGTCATGAGTTTTCTGAAGACAGGTTTAATAGGAAACATATGGATTCATTATAGATGAAAATCAACTTCATTCCAGACAACCATTTATGTGCTTTCTAGAAAAAAGCTATTTATGCAGAAAAAATACATTCCGTGAGTTTTTAATAGCCATCTTGCGATCCTTGTAATGGTAAACTGCAGTAAAAACAGTCAAAACAAGAGAGTTTCAGAAGCAGGAGGAATGGCAATTACTCACACAAGCAGGGCTGGCAGTTCTCAGACCTGATGTTTTTTTCTTTTCATAAGCTAAGCAAAATTAAATAGCTATTAAGTAGACTAAATGTTTTCATTTACAATAGGAAACACTTAAAAGAATAACAGTTTCCCCATTCAAAAAACAAAAGTATGGTAACAGCATGAGGTTCATGGAAAACAAAAAAAGTCCTATGAAAAGGTATTAAAATATTAAATATTTATAATTTCAAAGCTTCATCTATTTCACATCGCCTTAACTATTTTAGCATGATTTTATGAATATTTAATGCTATATAAACATTCTTTTTGTGATCCTGTTGAAATATTCAGCATAAAGAAAACTGCCATTTACACCAGATGATTAATGTCCACGACTCCTAAATCGACAAGCCCAGAGACCAGGGAACGTGGGTAAAAGCAAGTTGCAGTCTTGAGTCTGATATGAGGTGGTTGTGTCCTTGAGAACAGCAGCACTGCAGATGCCCAGTAAGGATGTTGGCAGTGTTACTTTTAAAAAAAACAGGAGACTTGCATTGTGGCACTCTGCGGGGGAAGATGTATGTGCAGCCTGATTCAGTGACACTGAGGCAGCGGTGCAAGGGAGTGGATGTGCTAGCTGAGCTGAGCAAAAACGAACAATAGTAAAACAAATAACCCTTTGTGTAAAGGCAGGTGCAACCCAAATCAAACAAACCGAGTGGAATTAGAGCTCCAAGTGAAATATGCTTGTTTAAAAAGACCATTCCTGTCGGGAGACAGACATTGCCTCCTCTCTCACACTGCTGTAGCATTTACCTGGCTTGCTGGAAAGTAGAGTGTGTTGCATGCAGCTGTCGACACCAGCAGACAACACCAAAGGCCCCCAGTTATTTCATTATTTATGAAACATTTACTGGGTGCAGTCAGTGGCTTCTTGATTAAAAAGCTCCAACAATGAGGCCCTGTCAGATTTTTGGCAGAGACACATCCAAACACATAAAAACAAGTTTAAACACTATCGTTTATGCATAATTCTTCCTTGGCACGTGTCCTCATTTACCACGATTTGCAGCCAGAAAACACTTCTACTTTTTTTACTCTGAAATATTCTGGCCAAAAGTATATCTAATTCACCTCCTCCCCCAGAAGAGAAACAGCCTTGTCAAGGGCTGCGTTGTGTGTGTGTTTGAGATATCAGGGTTTCCATTTACCACACAGCTGCACTGACTCAAGCCTCCCTGCCTGCTGCCAGATGCCTGGAGCCACAGCCCCGCAGCTGCCCACGGCCGGCCAAGTCTCCACTTATTGACTAGACCCAACCCACTGGCCACTGATCCACTCCTTTTGCAGGCAATCCTGCAGAGCACATGTAGAACGGCGAGACACCGCTGTGCCAAGAGATGGAGTCGATGTGGATGGGGAGGCACACAGCACAGAGCCGTGAACACTTTGCAAAGGTGCACTTTGGAGCTGATTTACAGCTGGAAAGCCCTTTTGGTGCAAATAGTTCATAAAGCATATGACCTAAGTACTTGCCCACAGGGCCACAATAACATTTACGCAGCATAAATTAATGTGTTTCAACCGCTAATTCAATCTGGCTAGCTAACTCCTCTGGTTTTGGCAGGGTCTGACCTCTGCAACAAAGTACAGTGCTTGTGGTAATGACTCACAGTTCCGGCTGCGTTGCGTTTTAGACTCACATGCACCCTTATGAACAAAGGGTGTTATTCGTTGAGCAGCCATAAAAATATACCTCCAGAATACATTTGGATCACTGCTAATTGAAACTTCCTTTTCATAGAAGACTGATCAAAACCAGCTGTGGGAGTCAAGCAGGAACTTATTTACGTATTGCATTAGAAACCTGACAAATTCAGAGAGAAGCAGCTTAACAAATGCCTATAATCAGCTGGAGAGACACATACAACCCACGATGGTTTGAGACTTCCCTGGAGGACAGTCCTTCACTGGATGTGGATTTTTTGCAAGCGTTTTTCTTTTCTGATTCCCTTACAGTCAAAGGCTATGTATAAGTAGTGTCCTAAATTCAGAGAGACTTTAAGAGCGCTTTGAATAATGCCACAAACAAAGAATAAAAAGGAGAAACAAATCTGAGGACAACATTTTTCTGTGCCTCACTCCACGTATGGTCAATCACATGCCTATCTATAGAAAATCAGCTGTGAGAAGTAGCTGGCCAAATACAAATTTTGGAGGGAAAAAACAAATGGGTAACCATCCTCTGATATGTAGCTTCCCCAACAATCAAGATTGCCTGGTATTAGCCTGCTAATTCTGTTCAGGTACTACTGAATTTTAAAGACCAAATCCATCCTCTTTCACCTGTGACTGTCTCCCACCTTCTCAGATACAGTTGTGCCTACAGCAACTGCTCATGGAGATCCACAGATTCACAATCTTCATGGCTGCTTACTGCAGCTCATTATGCCTGTGAACAAAGCCATATGCTTTGGAAAAATTCCAGGTGCACAAAGCCATACCAGCCTGTCTGCTTAGCATCCTTGCTGCGAATACCTGAGCTCCTGTGTCTGCAGACAGGGTCTGTCTTGGAAACCAAATCCAGTTTCAGATGCTTCTTGCGACTTTCAAACTCACCAACATGACCTGCTGTGATGGCCCAAGCCCCAACAAAGAGAGTGGGTGGCAAGAGAGTTTAAATGCCAGCTCTGACAGTTTTATTACTAATATGCTACCTGTGATCTTTATATAAAGCCAACTATACAGCATACATTGTGAGACTATCAGAATGGTAATAGTTCCTATGACTTAAAATATTTTCATTTTTACAAACATATGAATATGTCAAAATGCAGATCATCTTGTAAGAAGAGAGGAATCAAATCCAAGAGGAATTCAGGAATTCAGTTGCCCTGTTGTGAAAAATTTACATATCCCAATGTCGTCTCTTTCAACAGATCAGTCAGTGGCACCCAACCCCATGCTTAGCATGCGTTCCTGGGGCTGAGTAAAAGCACACCATTTTTTGGTTCAGGTAGAAAGCAGGCTGTATCAGGAAAGAAAAATAAAAAAAGAGACATACTCAAAATATACTGTAATAGTTGTGCTGCATTAGTAATATCAGAAATCTCAAGCGTAACCAGAGCAAAGAGGAATTGCAACGTCCTCTCTAAAGGCAACAACCTAAGCTCTTGGGTTAGTTAACAGCCATGAAGAAAGAGCCTAAATGAATCCTTGAGCAGCAGCTGGAACAACGATGTGGCAGGCAAGGTGTGCAGACAATGACTGTTTTTCTGATTAGACAAACTAATTTAGTTCAGAAAAACTGAATACTCTTTTGGGTACCTAAAATCTTCCTCAGGTGTGAAACAGAACAGGATGTACTTTCTGGGGTGTCCTATTTGAGTTATGATTCTGATGTTGTAATCAAGATTATAACCTCCTGTTCCACTAAAATGAGACCATACTTGTTCTGATGTTGATTTAAGTAAATCAGAGGAGTTGAAAAAATCACTCAGATGAAAGGCATAGACACAAATAATGCAGTGCTGAAGAAGAAAATCTCATAGGTTGCTTGCAACACAACTTTATTCTGAGTCCTATAGGGGTCTATTTCTCATGAAACTTTACTCCAAGGCTGGTAGCACCTTCTAAGAGGTTTTGAAGAATATTCTATCCTATATGCATTTTTCCCATGACTCTCTCAAGAAGACCTGGGAGTAATCAGTCAGCAAGTAGTCATCTTCTCCACAGATGGAGAGCACCTGTCATGACTTTCGGTCTTGCTCTTAGCTGCTTCTCCGCTAATGTTGTTGTACTAGATGAAAATTTCAGTTAAGGGGAAACTCAGCACTGTAAGAAATTTCATACAGACTGGCTCTTTGCTGTGGGGCTTACCCCTGAAAGAGTTAAAAATAAGTAATAAACTAGACAATTAAGAGCAAAATTAATTTCTTTAAATTAGCTTTATCTCAGTGAATTCCTAACACACCCACTCACTTAAGAACACAAGCACAAGGAAGCAGTTAACCAAGAAGCTAATCAAATTATCTCTGCCACGTCCTCAAAAAAGAAACAGGGGTGAAAAATAAAATACTTCATAACAGTTGTCATCATAGTCATATTGATTATCACCAAGGAACTATACATTTTGTTACTGTGATTGAAGAGAAGATGGTATGCATTATATTCCTATTTATGGCACAGTAGAGATTTTATGGCAATTGTGTGTTTTTACTCGCTTGAGGCAAGACTGTGAATGTAAGCTAACTGCATGTAGAACAGTGAAAAATCGCTCTGGTAAACACTGTGAAGGACCTAAGGCAAAGTATGGGAGACTGTCAGTCCTTGCCCTCCCTAATGCTATACAAATGCAGTTTTGTGTTTCAGAGCATTTCCTGTTGTGATACTGGTAAAAATATTATTTTCAGTTTGCTGAGGCTACTGTAATCATTTAGTCATTCCAAGCTTTGTGGCTTCTAGATATGTTTGCTACAGTGTGCTTGCATGAAGAAATGTCCCTGGAGAGAGTCAGGAGTCACCATTTAAACAAAATGACATTTCTCAGTAGTTTAAGTTGTTGTATTATGCCTGGATTTCACAAAGAGTCTCAATATCTTACTTGTTTCTGGATGTAGCTCTGCAGACAGAGCTAGTTTCATTTTGTGAATAGATTCTGGTGATTTCACTTACACCAACAGGAGTAGTGCCATCCAGCTCAAATGAGAGTTGCTTGTATCCTCTATTCTTCACTTGAGGTTTGCCAGTGTATTACACGTACTCATTTGTAAGCCAATGTTCTAAAGACACAATGTGGCCCAGTCACTTCTGATAGAAATTATGACTTCTTCCACTTCCAACCTCTTAGCAAACAGTGCACAAGCTCAAAAGCTTTCAAATGAAGTCCAAAGCTGTCTCTGTTTCTCACACTATTTCTTGAACATAAAGGAGTGGCGAAGGTAACTGATGGTTACGTTTCATAACTTCCACTCCTTTTCCATAAAAAACCCTATCTATGGATTTTTATAACTGATTTATTATACTTCTTAACACAGGATTTCTTTGGGGAATATTAAGTGTAATTTTTTGAATGCAGAAGCAGACATTCTTAGAAGGAAACCAAGAAAAGATCAAATTGCGAGTGTAATAGCATTATTATGGAGCCTGCAAATTTCATGATACCCATAATTAGTTCCATGTGAATATCACATGAATGCAGCACAGTGTAGTTCTTGTTTCAGAATAAACATGTCCTCGGGCAGGAGGATGAATGTTGAATTTTCGTGGTTACAGCGGCTACACATTTCTAACATCAGGCATAGCAACTAATGAGTGAAGCAGTTACTATGATAGATTAAAATATGACACGTTGCAGCCCTTGAAGACACAGCTTTTAAAACACATAAGAGTGTCTCCATTTTTAAAAGCCGTTTTTATCTATATCATTAAGAAATGTATAAATTAAGTTGGTTTGTGAGGCTTTTAAAAATCTTTACACATCTATTTAATGGCATGTCAGACTTGAAAGGGAAAAGTGTCATACTAATATGATAAAAGATATCAAAAGTGCATTTACTGAAAAATGTATAAGGAAGTATTTTATTTTATTTTATTTTATTTTATTTTATTTTATTTTATTTTATTTATTTCATGCTAGGAGGGAAGAGGTAGAAGTAAAGTGAAAAGAACTTGTGTGAGCTGTTTAAATTACATTGATTTTGTGCTGTAATTCACTGATGATGTGCTCACATAAAACATATATATGTGAAGGGGAGGATTTTATGCACCTAATGGACTTATTTGCCACCTCTTTTGATCTGACTAGAGCTCTTCTAGTTTCATAACCCTAACATTCCCAGCCTCTGAGGTAAAAACATGAAGGAAGAATCAAAATGCAATCCTTGAAGTTTCAGTGAAGCAAATGGAAGAAAATCTATTATAAAGGGCCACCACTTCTTACATCCTACATTACCTCCGTATAATGCAGAAGCGTAGCTTCTCATTTAGGTAATAACAGATCTTTTTACTCAAAAAGTAAGTTACTTGCAACCCCAGGAACAAGAACGCTTGAAAAAAAAGAATCAAAGTAAAAAACTTTGTCTGGAACAGACTGCAGGCTGGAGATCCACTGCTTTCTAAAGGGTTTCCAGCAGAATGTTAAATTAAACAACCTGAAATGCTCAAGGTAGGGTAGGGAATCAAAAGCACAACCCCAAAGTGTATGCTGCCCGGAACCACTTCGAGACCTGGTGGACTGAAGCTAGATTTACAGAGGTCCCCTTTCAGAGTTTGGTGTCACATCTTGTCTCTTGACCAGAGGAGTAGGTAGACAATCAGCAAACAACTTCAGGGTGCCGAAGCTCTCTTCATGAATTCAGGCTTGTGGGCCAAGCCTGAACAATGTGACATTGTTCTCACTCGCTTCACTGAGAGGCAGCACACACGTCAGTAGCTCTGTGGTGCCACAGGGCATCCTGGACTTGTCACTTCTGCTCCAGCAATCCTACTGAGAAAGATCCCTCCCTTCCTGGAATAGGCAAGTTATGGGACTTTTTCATCCCTTACATTTCTCCTCAAGTCATTTGATAACAGCTGGTAGATTTGTTGAACAAGTATATGAGAGATCTACTTATTTGTAACCACTTCAGTGGTTTAGCAGATTACCTGTTAATGGTACTGCAAGGCAAGACTGTCACCTTTACCTTTTTTTTCTTAAACAGTACTGAAAAAGAGCTGAACTGGGCAGACAAAGGCAAAGGACAAATGTTGCATTTTAAATGTGTCACTGAAAAGGCATCTGAAGCACTGCCTCTCAGAGAGCATACACTCGTCTGTTTTCTTCAATAACACAGCAATTTTACCTGTCAGTTTCGCTCCCCATTCGCTTCACTAAAAGCAGATCTAATGGTACCTTCACAGAGGCAGATGGCACTTGAAAGCAAATCTGCCAGAATGAAGAGCCGAGCTGGACACACAAGCCACAGCCAAGACATCATAAATCAACCATGTTAAATAAACAGGAGAACTACCAGAACGGACAAATCAAGACAGTGCAGACCCAGCAGAATGTCACAATTAGTCTTCTTATACAGCCTCTGCCTCTGCCTCAATGTCTAGAGGACAGAGTAAGGAATTTAGATAGTGTTTTGGAGGTGAAAAATCCCTGGAGAATCTCACCTGAAGAGATCACCATCTCCTTTTTCCTACATGCCATGTGCCATGTGCCATGTTTTTTGGTCCTTCCACCAGCCCCAGAACCCAGCCAGGCAGCCTGACATGATTTTGAAGAAACTATTTCCTGGTACAGATAGTCCTGAAGATGAACTTTTAGTAACAGAAAAAACAATCAAGCTAGGATGGCATAATTTATAGGTATTTTCTCTTACAGTAACCTCAGGAAACTCATTATTCTCATGTGGTGCTAGAAGATGAAGTCTTCATCCCCACATTACTGTATTTTTAAAGAAATGCCTTCCCACTCCAAAACAGATTAAAATATGTTTAATTTAAATCCTATGGTCTTTTCAGTGTTCTCACCTCATTCTTTAATTAACAGAAACCCTTTTAATTTTAACCTTATCAGTGAGCGATGAAAACAAAGACTTTCAACAATTTTATTGCTACTGTATATACTGATATCTTCAGACTCTTTTTCTGCCAACCCTTTGGTGTGGGCTAGAAACATCCATGTTTCTGCTACAGGAGCACACAGCATGTTTGCACTTGTGCCTATGGGAAGGGCTGCAACCGTCATGCTCCTGACACTGCTCGTCAGCCAAGGTTCCCATACCCAAGCTCCAGCTTCCCCACCTCCCTCTGGAGCAAAGTTTAAGCACAAGCATCAGACCACTCGGAGACGGCATCTGAGGCTGCTTACATCTCTCTGCTTTCCCAGTGGGTCACTGAGAGTGCTGTCACCTGAGACAGTACTGGGACAGTGTTTTCTGATCACTGTTTTGCCTGACTTAAAGAAGGGACTTGGGTACACAGCTGCCCAGGATTTCTTCCATTCCTTCAAGCTGTTGACTCAATGTGATATACTGCCAGAGTTTTCTCTAATCACAAGCAATAAACACTACACAAGACGCCCGTGCTTTCTCTATGTTCTTCAAGTCTTTCTGTGAATGTCATCAGAGAGAGTAAGGGAGATACATGTCAACTTTTTGCAGACGTGACAGTAGTCAGGATAGAAAAATCTAAATTAGCAAACATTCATAATACACATTCAAATTACAAAGCAAAACATATTTTCATAGTAATAGAAAAGAACTGATAGAAAAGAACTGACAGATTCTTATGCATAATTTCAGAATTACTATTTAAAACCTCTCATTTAAATTATTTATTAAGAAATGCATGTTACAACTCAACTTCCTGATTATCAATAAGCAGGGAAAAGGTTAATCTTTCTGTTAAAAGACCCTTCTTTTGGGGATAGACTTCTGTCATTTTTATGACATAATATAATTCTCATAAACTCCTTTTATCTACTGTATTTCCCAAATCTGTTTGAAGTTCAGACAGCTCTAGACAGATAAAGTCACTGGTATGTATTTAAAAAAACCCACCTTTGAAATATAATCAATACTTTCTGCATGATTCAACAAAGGATTCTCTAAAGAGGAAATACAATTCCTCTGTGTTCTCCTGAATTGTACTTTTATCTCCCTTTGTGATCAGTTCCAAAGTTTACACCTTTGACTTTGGGCAAGTGAAATAGTATGGCCCATGTTGCTCAATAAATCTCCTTCATAAAATATAAATAATACACCTACTTTAGAAAAAAGATGCCTTTATGGATGATGTCCTCTTCTGGAACCATTTAGGTCATACTGGGTATCTTTTGAGGATTTCTATGGGTCTTTATTATCTAACATAGTACTACCTTATTATTATAATGGATACTAATTTAAAGTAGCCTATCATGTATTGCAGCATCTTGTGAAGCTTCATATACAAATTATTAACAATATTTCCCCTTGTGTTGTACGTAGAAAGCATAGTTTCTTTTTGGTCTTGTGTTTATTTGCATTAAATTGTGTTATTACTAGAAGCCTTTTCAAACAGGAAGTAGTTATTTGAAGATAGTTAAAGACAGCAGATTCTTAGGATGCAGTCTTGCTGTCAGGCCCTTTATGTCAAAAACACTCAACTGTGACTCAGCCAAAGAAATTCCAGAGAAAGGACACTGTGGGCTTACATGAACAGACAGTGCAGAATACGGCCTTTTGTGTTTGAATAATGACATTGTAGTCACAGTAAAAGCCTTCGCAGTCATCATTTCTAAGCACACAGAACAAGTTTTTGCCTACATACACTGTGTAAAAATGCTCTAAAAAAGCATAACTCTACACACAACAAACAGTTTGCAGCTTACCTCTCCTTATCACACTGATTTCTTTCATCAAAGCGTATCACTCATGCATTCCTACCAACAAAGTGAAGAGTGATGATGGTGGGTTAGGTCACAGGGAAACAGGGAAGGTGCTGCTTTCCTCAGTACATGATGCTCCAAGTGAAGCAGTGTAGTTTATGGCAGAGATAACCACAGAAGTAGTGTGATTTCCTACTGGCTAGCCAAGCTGATTCAAGCCAAACTACCCTTCAAAACTCCACTGTAAATCTTTTCCTCACACAAGTTTTCTGAAGATATGTTGATCCACCATGGTCCTCCTTCACTCAGAGAGTCTACTCATTGCTGTCAATGTCAAGCTTCCAGACCCGCTTTCAGGGTTGTCAGCCTCATCCCAAGTTGCACATGCTGACTCCTTGCTTGATGCTCTTGTTCTCCTCTGCCTCAGCACTCTGCTGCAGTTTCTGTTGTGTCTTCCTTTAGATGCATAATCGTGACTCGTATGACTGTAATAAAGCTTTTTGTGGGCTTTCTGACTTTTTGAAAGGCAGAATGTATCCCTGAAGTGTTTGCATGCCTTTATTTGGTAAGCAAACGAAACCGAAGTGGTGGGCTGCAGGCACAAATCGAGACGATGTAGCAACCAAACTTTCTTGTGTGTTAAATCAGAGGTCTCTCACTGGAAATGCTTTTCTTCATTAGCATGCTCGGGTTAGAGAAAGCAGTTTGACCTCATGCACTGAGAAAGCTGCTGAAGTTCAAGATTTCATGAGTTAATAATAACTTTTATCTTACCCTACTGCCTAGAAGAAATCAATGCCACTCTGCATTTCCCCATCCTTTGCTGAAGCATTGGGATAAGATTCTTACAGTATTTAAGCTAGGTTTGTGACACTGTCTCTCCACCGACACTAGCAACCATGCTATTTTTCCAGTGTTTAGAGGTATATGAATGAAGCCTGCTAAAAATTATTGGAGGAAGCTTTTTAATAACAAGGTAACATGGTGACATTAATGAGACCTGTACACAAGCATGAAGTGAAAAAGGTACCTCACTTCCTTCCTGCCTTTAAGACATTTTCAACAAGCCTTCCTGGCTGTGTGGAATTACAGACAGGATTTCCCATTCATTTTTGCTTCTTAAAGTATCCAGATACAACACCTATTTCACACTAGATTTTATGGCCATAAGAAAAAATCTATTTGTAAAAACATGAAGGGGAAATGTGTAAATATTTGATTTATTAGGTTAGAGTTGGTATAATGGGATGAGTTGTGTTGGTCTCATTAACAAAGAGAACTTTCTTTCTCCAAACCAGCTGTAATAATAAATGAAACTGTGTGGCATTTTAAATGAAACTGAGTCATTTTACATGGATTTTATTTCTACATCTAATGCTTACTGGTCACAGGAATAATCTCCCCCTGGAAAAAACAAAAAATGAACTTCCTCCCCCAGAAAAACACAACAAACCAAAAAAAAAAGCCAAGTAAAAGAAAGTCTTGCATGTGACCCTTAGTAGTGCCAAAAATATCATTAAGGCTAAATGCTGCAGCTCAGAAGAAAGGATACGCTTAAAGATATTATTTATGTTTATGTGTATGAAACAGTTATAGCTTTTTTTTCTTTTATCATTGAAAACCAAGGAGACAAAAGATACCATATACATCTGCTGTACTTTTCCTGAATGTAGTGCAAGTAACTATAATTAGTGAGCTTATCCTTTTTATGTAACAGTGTAATATACTGTTTTAAATGAGTGTTGTTCAGATCAAATACAAAGTATGACAAAGCTGAACTGTGTCAACTTATTCACATACTATCACAGACATAGCCAGTTTCCAGAAACATATTTGCCGCATAAAAAATTTCCCTTTACTTCAAAAGGGCTGGGCAGTCTTCTACTATGAGATACTGAATTTTCCTCTTGCTTCTAAATGGTGCAGTTTAAAGGGCATGATGCAACACAGAGAATTTGATATCTGTTAAAAGATGAATGTGAGTAAGTATGAACCAAAATAAAAAGAAACATAGATTTGTGTGATTGCAGATTTGGAGTTCAGCCAGTTTCGTTAAAAAGATCTTTAAAGTTCATAAGCCTGCACAAAGTTTCAGATGAGTTACAGATGATTTATGATCCTGTATCAGAATTCATCTTAATATTTGAATGCAAAACTTGGCAAATGGTGTTATTGCTTTGCATTAATTTAAAACTGACAAATATATTTTGACAAAGACCAGCAAGTCTTGTCTCTTTTCAGTTAAAACCTCTACAAAAACTTTTAATCAAAAAATCAAGTATCTGTTCTCCTAAGTTATTTAGAATTGCTGTAAGTAATTATTATCTTTTAAAAGGTTCAAAAAGTATGGTGTGTGTTTAACATAAGAAATCAGAGGTATTTTGATTATTTTCTTTTGGACATACTATTTTCACAGACAATTTAATCTTCCCAACAAAGGAAATACAACTCTTAAAATTATATTGGTGTCTACTACAGGCCGCCAGATCAAGAGGAGCTGACAGACGAAGCGTTCTTCCTCCAATTCCAGGAGGCTTCATGCTCGCAGGTTCTTGTCCTACTGGGGGACTTCAACCACTCCGACATCTGCTGGAAAAGCAACACGGCAAGCTGTAGGCAATCCAGCAGGTTCCTAGAATGCATCGAGGACAACTTCTTAAGCCAGGTAATAAGCACCCCTACCCGAGGCGATGTGATACTAGACCTGGTGGTCACCAATGCGAGTGAGCTCATTGGGGATGTCAAGATCGGAGGTAGCCTGGGCTGCAGTGACCACGTGCTGGTGGAACTAACGCTACGGAGGGAAATGGGAATAACGAAGAGCATAGTCAGGACCCTAAATTTTAGGAGGGCAAAATTCCAGCTCTTCAAGGAGATAGTCAGAAGGACTCCCTGGGAAACGGTC
>Ga0065711_1037232_pt1 | contig 20045 bp, 12 predicted proteins | sample Hoacrofraction12_FD_59098 | JGI IMG/M metagenome (GOLD analysis project Ga0065711, IMG submission 59098) | Hoatzin crop microbial communities from Cojedes, Venezuela - Epithelial fraction 12 v2 (version 2) | ecosystem: Host-associated > Birds > Digestive system > Esophagus > Crop | place... | reverse complement strand
CCCGCCTGGACAAGGTCCTGTGCAGCCTGCTGTAGGTGACCCTGCTTCGGCAGGAGGGTTGTACTAGATGACCCACAGAGGTCCCTTCCAACCCCGAACATTCTGTGATTCTGTGGTTCTGTGTGCTAACATTGTGACAGGCTGCTTCCAAAGTTTTGTGCTGACTGGAGAAGAGCGAGGGCACACAGGAGGAATGTCTTGTCTCCCCACGTAGGCCTCCAGGCCTAAGACTGAAGGTAAATTCTTCAAGGAAGAATACTTTCTTTTTTCCCACCAAAGGATTGTAGCTAAAGCAACTATAAGATATTTTTTTTCTGTGGATCTCATCTGTATCCCCTTCCTTTCAGCAGAGAACATTAGGCTTGTCAGTCCCCATCCTCATATACCCATAGATGCTGCTGCATTGACTTCATGGCCATCTTGGAAGGAAGAGACATTTTAGGAGCGGAATATGACAAAATGGACATGAAACAGATGACGAAGAGCTGCATCCTGATAAACATAAAGCCCGCATTAGACATCATGCTGGGGAATCATCCTTATTAAAAGTTGATGAGAAGACCAGCAGATAGCAGCAGTTTCCTGAACAGGTAGTTCTCAAGCACCAGAGTTTTGATTTTTTAAATTTTTTTTTTCATGTCATCTTCATGAGTTTTATAGGACCTGAATCTTCATATTAAACTCTTAGGGATGCTAATGCTGCTTTCCTGTCAGGATAGAAACACCATGCTTATCTGCCAAGGCAGCTAAGACTGTTGCTGCTGGCACTGCTCTGTGTGAGTAACATTTACTCCTGGAAGCAGAACCTTGTGCTAACCTTCTTCACAGGAGAGAATTTCACACAACACCAGCCTTTACAACATGTGCACACCTTTCTAGCTAATCTCTACCTGATGTGGGTTTTTCTCTTTCTGGCCAGAGACTTCTGCTGAACATCCTGCTTATTGACTGAGAAAGGAAATGCTTCCTCATGATTTATCGTAATTTCCACTTATCTCCCTGTATAGGAGATAACAAGTAGCACAAGAATTTGTATGCAAATTCTAACAGTCCTTAAAGGAGAGACTGAATGATACGATCAGGCATTGGCACTGGAGGGGGAACAAATTAGGTGCCAGCTTCACCATAACAGTTAATTTGCATCCTCTGAGAGAGAGTGGTTTAAGTTAACTCACGTCTGCTGAAGGGTGTCTTGGGATAAGAATGTGCATACAGCTACCAGGGAACTTCTGATGCTTTGTAAGTTATTACCCTGCAGTGACTTGTTTGTGTGTCGGAGTCCTTAACTGCATTAAAGCAGCATAACTTCCCAAATGGAAGTTACAGAGTGTGTTGGAGGCAAAGGTGATGATATAAAAGTGTGGGAGATTGCTGTTCAAGTTTTCCATTAAAGTGCAAGTTTGATGAAGCTGGTGTGTGTATTGCTTTTGGGCATCTGTCAGAAAGGGAAGTGAAAGCCTTATGGAGCACTGGAGCATGTTATTGGCAGTGTTGTAGGCAATACGGCAGTGGAAAGGATTGCACAAGCTGCTTTTATACTCTTTTAACATGTTCATCTGGATGGACTGTGTTTTGTCTTCACTGACAGAATAGGAAAAGAAAAAGGGATAGGGGAAAAAAAGTAAAACACTGAGAGGGAAGGGAAGGGACAATATAATGCTGGAGTAAAATTCCAGAGGTAATCCCATCAGGGAATCTCCATCTTTGAAGATACTAAAAAGCAACCAGACAAAGCTCTGAGCAACGTGATGCATGGCAAAGGAAGGGATGGTGTTTGAGCGTGGGACTAGACTGGATGTCCCCCAGATGTCCCACCCAACTGAAACTTTTCTGCAATTCTGTGATTCTGAACCTGCAGACTGTCCATTTCCACAGCCAGTCTGGAGCCATCCAGGAGTTCAAACTGGCCAGGGACCTCCCTGACAGGCAGCCAGGATCAAAGTGCAGTGGTTCACACTAAAAGCATCAAGCTCTTCACCACATCATCCCCAGATGTCATTGTCCATTTGTGACAAAATAGATTTCCTTACAAACCTAATTCCAATGTCAAACTCCAGTGAAAACAGAAATTTTAGGCAACTGCTAGTGGATAACAGAGTTTCTGAATACTCTTTCTGATTCACTGCAGTCTTCACAAGTATTATAAAAAGAAACTATGTGTTTAATGTAACTTTTTCATTATGGTGATGACGAATTTACCTGTAGTCCCCTAAATACTTTGTAATATCTGGCCTTGAGTCTCATTTCTTCCTTATAACCAAAAAGGAACTATAACTTTTATCTTCCTTAGATGTATGTACTGAAGCTTTATTTATTTATTTTTATGCTGTTTTAGACCTTTAAATACAAACTTGGATGCTAAGATATATAAAATGATGAAAGATGGGAGATAATTTATGAGATTATAAGAAGAAATTATAATTTATGAGATTATAAAAAGAAATTATGACATTCAAAATATGTAGAAATGCTGTATTATTTAAGGCTATTTTTGTATGTACTTAATTTTTTTTTTTTTCATTCCCCTCCTCCCTCCTGAAAATATCTCCTCCATCTCTTTCTGTGCCTCTAGTGTGAAAGTACTACCTTGCTGTCTACCTTTGTTAGGTCTCTGAAGGAAAAAACTCAATTAATATTTAAAGAGACTTTCTTGTAAAATAAAGGTTAAATCAAGAAAAAAAAATCACAATATAAATAAATTATGAATTCTGATTTTGTTCTGGAAAAGTTACCACCATGCAAATTTAAGGCCAGCATTGTAACATTTTCAAGTTGCATTTCAGGAGTTACAGATTATATACCTGACTGCCTAAATTCACCTGTTATGTGGACAAAATCTTAATTCTTTGGAAAAAAAATGCTAATATTCCTTTATTTTTAATTTCATTACTGTTGTGACTATTACTAGTCGCAGTTAGGTTTTACACTGTGGGTGTTCTTGAAATACAAAGGAAAGGGACAGAAACTTCAAATGAATTATAAGCTTGATGTAATAATGAAAGGGACGTAAACAGAACGATGATACAACCAAAGTGGTAAATCAGAGAATTAATTTTGCTCCAGCACCTTAGGAACCAAAGCTAAGAAAATAAATATTCAGTGACATGCTGAGAGACAAGCCCTCTGTAAAAATGAATGAAAAAGGCATGAAAAGTTCAGGAAGAACATTTGGAAGTAAAAATGACATGTCAAAAAATTATATTTCAGTTGTGGTGTATACCTATGACAAGAAGCTGGAGTTTCTGCTGTGCATGCAAGCTATTGGAGACAGCACACACAGCATTGTCATCCTGTGACCTGAACAGTTTGTACACACAGTCTGTTCATCTTGTGTATAGCTCAAGAAGTAAGTTTAAAGAACACCTTAACATTTTCAGATTTGGATTCCTGTAAGCAGATAACAAGATAAGTAGTCCAGTTTCTTGAAATGGACCTTAAAGTTCTTGGAGCTGAATTTTTGAGTTTTGAAAGGAGACCCAGTTTCATTACAGATACCGTATATAAATGTGCCTACCTAACTCTGGGCAGCTTTGTCTGAGAAGGACTAGGGTGTGCTGGTTGATAAGAAGCTCAACATGACCCAGTAAAGCATGTTTGCAGTCCAGAAGGCCAACAGTATCCTGGGCTGCATCAAAAGAAGCGTGGGCAGCAGGTCCAGGGAGGGGATTCTTCCCCCTTACTCTGCTCTGGTAAACCCCACTGGGAGTACTGCATCTAGGTCTGGAGGCCCCAGCAGAGGAAAGACGTGGAGCTGTTGGAGCGGGTCAAGAGGAGGCCACAGCAATGATCAGAGGGATGGAATACCTCTCATATGAGGAACGTCTGAGAGAGCTGGGGCTACCAGGGGCCTACAAGAGAGCTGGAGAAAGACATTTTACAAGTGTCTTTAAGCGACAGGACAAGAGGTGATGGCTTTAAATTGAAAGAGGGTAGTTTTAGATTAGATAGAAGAAATAGATTCTTTGCTATGAGGGTGGTGAGGCACAGGAACAGGCTGCCCAGAGAAGCTGGGTCTGCCCCCTCCTTGGTAGTGTTCAAGGCCAGGTTGGATGGGACTCTGAGCAACCTGTTCTACCTAGCAGAAGGGGACCCTGCCCATGGCAGGGGTGTTGGAACCAGATGATCTTCAAGGTTCCTTCCAAACCAAATCATTCTATAATTCTATGATAATTCTATGAAAATTGTGAGTTGGTTTTAAATAAACTGAAGAAAAAAATAAGATGGTATTATTAATGTTTATTCTTTTTTTAATAAAGTCAATTTCTCAAGATATTGTGAAGCAAAACAATAAAGTTTTCAAAAGATATAATTGACAGTAACCTTATGCTAATAAATTCCACGTAGATATTTATTCACTAAAGTTAAAAAAACCAAAACCCTCACAGATGTTTTTACCTTTTGGGAATAGTATTTAATGATTATCAAGTAAATTCATTTAGCCGAAAAATAATCTTGCACTTCTTCCCTGTTTTCAGAGCAAACATGAAGAGGATGTTCAAATATTATTTAACACCTGAAAAATATTCTCTTAATTTAATTTTTATTTTAATTTAATTTTAATTAAATCTTGGCTGTAATAAGGAAAGGGTAAGGATGTTCTAACTGTACAAAAGTACTATAAAGTGCACCATCCATCTAATTCATCCTTGAACTGCAGTCAGTAGACTTGGTTCCTGGGATGAATATGAAGTTGATGGTTTTATATTGAACTTGACTGTGGTGTAATTTGAGTTACACATACATATATTTGGCCCAATGACTTTATTAACTTTCATCCATAGGCAGTTATTGAAAAGAATATTGTCAGCTCTGCTTATTTAAAATGAAGCTTGCTTTCTGTTCTGAGTCCTTCTTGGATGAGAGAAAAAAAAGGAATAATTTCGTCTGTGCCTAGGTTCTGAACACTGTGTCATTCAATTTCAATTAAAAGTAATTAAAAAAAAAGATCTTTTTTTTTGTTGCTTCACAAAACACAAAAAAAGCTCTGAGCTTAGGTTCTCCATGATTTCTTTCAGATGTGTATTTTCTTGTTTTCCAAATTTGAATCAAGACTTTCTGTCACATAGAACCTTGCTGTCATTTGGTATAACATTCTTTTTATCGTGATTTACCAGTTTTTTATCATGACTGTGACAGGAGTTATTCTTGGTGTTTGAATGATGATGAAAGAAAAATAAGCCTGAGAAGACTCAAAGACTGGTATCATCTCATGTAACTTCAGAGCTCTGTGACATAGGTCTCCATTTCTCAGTAGTCAGCCACAGCTATATTTATGTGTCTCTTTCTCTCCGTGATGAAAAGTAGGCACTCTCAAAGCACAATTCATTCGAGCCATCACAGATCTCTACCTTAAAATGATATAGACCACTTTCTACAAGTGCCTGCTCCTTCTATTGCCTCTGAAGAGAAATGAGGAGCATCAATGAGATGCAGATTTCGGCCCTCTGAACACCTGCCTTTTAGTTTGATGAATCCCAAGGTGCTTTCCTGATCTTACTGTGCTACTAGTACCTGCACGCCCTAACGGAGGTCAGGACTCTGCTTTGTGGGTGCAGTCCCTAAGAATAATGGGAGGACATTTGTGTTGACAAAATCTGACATCTTGATAGAGAAGATAAACAAAGATAAATGGAGATTAAGTCACCTGCCTCAGATCAGTGGCAGAACTTTGGAGAAAGCTAATTTCTTGGTTTGGTACACAAACTATCAAAATGCATTGCCATTTGGGATCCAAATAACTGAATACATAGGAAAGCTTGCATTATGCTAACATGGTGTTGCTGCATGACAGCTTTGCTGGTAATAACCTGCAGGATTAGAGAAATTTTATAACTAATGAGTGATGATAACCATAACCACGATCCTTCATTCCAGGCACTATGCGTACATAGCGAGAGACAACCTCTGTCAAGCAGTTGTTGTCCCCATCATCATCCTGAGAAACTATTATTTGTTCAGTTGGGTGGTCAGCAAGGAGGCGTTTCTGACATTAAAAAAAACCCAACAGGACACTAGGGGAACAGGAAACCATGGACTATACTGAGCAGCCGGCAGGTCAAGTCAACGGGTGATCTGGCAATAAAACGGCCTGGAAGTTAAACAAACACTGGGAGAATACAGAGTTACCGTATGGTGGTCAGGTGAGTTCACAGAGTTTAGAAACTAACGATGTTGTAGTGTGGAGAGGGGAAGGCTGGTGTATGGAATTGCTGCTTTTGATCGACAGTTTAATCAGCAAGCATAACTGCTGATTATAATAACAGAGTTGATATATCATAAAACATTAGGAACAGCCAAAATCGGGTGATTTACTAGTCATAACTACTCCCAATAAATATAAGAAAAACTACATTGGAGATGCAAAGGGTATAGAAACAATCATTCTAGGAAATTTCACACCAGTTTTCCACCCAGTTTTCAAGAAAATAATAACCTTTTGTGCTCAGAGTGATAATTACACAGTTGCATGTCGGAACTTCTAGAACTATTGATAAATGAGGTTAGAGAATACCAGGAGAGAGAAAAAAAAAAAGGAAGAAAATAAAAACCTTTTGTCAGTTAGTTGATACATAGAAATCTACAAAAAGGATGGGTGGGGAGATGGAAAAAAAAATCGAGGCTTGTATCTTTATTAGAAGCTCAAAATGTCACTTATAAGCAAAGAATACTACATAAAATATTAAGAAACTCTAATGCTGAGTGGGAAAATTTATAGAGTTGGAGCTGTCTGTCTTAAATCATGCCCTCTAGTTATCTGTGCTTCATCTCGCCTAACTTGCATTCTCTGAGGGCAGTGCAAGATTTTAATTCTGTGTATTTATAAAAAATTTACAAAGAACTAATTTAAGCACTACATTAAGATAATAGTAATAATAATGATAATCATCTGAGAAGCACGCAGAGAGGGGGAGAGAGATGTTGCAGGAAGAAAGGGTTGCGAAACAGTAGTTACAAAGATGTAGGATTTTTTCTTGTTTGCTTGTATCCTTTTTAATGAAAACTGATGTTTTCACATCTAGAAAAGTAATAATTTGGCAGTTTGTTGCCAAGTCTGTTATGAAGAAATGCTGCTCTATATTGTTATGGTTGAAACTAGTCTTTCATTACAGCTTTAATAATAATGCTCTGCCTAGCACTGCCAGCAAAATCAAGTTCAGTGAGGTATCTTACTAAATTGCACCTGACTAAAGGGTATTTTTTTTTCTTTTTTTCCTTATTTTTTTGTGTTGTTTCATGGACAAAGCTCATGCAAAATAGGTAAGGTGCCTGAGATATGCAAGTGCGACCAGGTAAACTCGCTTTGTGTGTGTGTCTTTCCAACATTCATCTCAATCAGCACCCAAAGACCCCAAAGTCTCCATAGAAACCCAAGATTTCGTGATCTTTGGCACTCTTGCCTTATTTAATTAGAGCACTAAGTAGTTGCCCATGGGTTTACTGTTATCCAAAACAGCATAAGCTCCTGGCTGGGATCGTAATTTCTGTTACTTCACTACAATGAACACAATGGGCAGAACAGGGCCAGACAGGGGACATCACACAATGGATTAAACATCTTGGGAAGAAGTAATAAAGGGAATGCAGATTTACAAGTGAGAGGGAAACAGCTTGAGAGTCAGGGCATGGAGAAGAAAAACAAAGGTGTCCATTTAAGCTCATAGCAACTTCTTTCCAGAAAAAAAAACCAAAAATCAAACAAACCAAACCCCGAAAACTTATGAGGGCTGTCTTGCAATGGAAAGTCTTAAGGAACAGCAGGATGGGAGCCAAACAGGAGCCAACCAATATGTTGGCAGTGGTGGGAGCAGTGGATAACAGTGCATAAGTTTTAACTTCAGTGAAATATGTACGAGGGTCTTGAAACAAGCAACAATTGTTTTTAACTGGTGATCTTTTTGAGGGAAATACATTGTTAAACCAAGACACACAACTTCAGTTGTCTAAATAAGATAAAATAAAAATTCCGTACAAATTGGATTGATGTGCAAAGTTGTCACTGTCCCATAGATTTGGGGGAGGAAAACTGAGACTGGGAGGCAGGAGTCAGGCAGGGAAACAACCTTCCTCCAACTGAAACACTGCAGTGAACTGCAGCATCTTCTCACCACAGACCGTTTTAGAAGCTGCATTCCTCTTACAATCCTCCACGATACCGCCAGACTTTAGCTGTCATAAAGTGTTCAGAATAGACCATTCAGTCTCTATCACGGGGACAGTGAAAATGTTCTAATATCAATATACACTTGCTTTGGTGAAACTTCAATTTGACAAAGAATTTCTGATATTTCACCTCTTTGTTCCTTGTTTTGGGAAGAAAAAGAATGTGAAAATGTTGGACTAAAATGTCTTATTTTTGACCAGATCTTTTTTCTTCTTATTCTTTTCTATTCATTCTTACTTAATTATGTTATAGAAACATGAATTTCCTTAGTGGTCATATTGTGCAAGCAGACAGGAAGACTGCCCATATTCAGAGTTTCTTTAACTTCAGTGATTTAAAAAACTGGAAAAAAAAGAAACATTATTATTACCTGGATTACTGATAAGGACATTAGATTAAGCAATTCAATTTAGAGAAAGCCATCCAAAACCAAAGCTGTGGCAGAATCAGGAAGCAGTTATCACAAATTCTTCTTAGTGCTCTGTGTTCAAATAATCCCCTTTTATTTTTTTAAATCTAAGTTAGCATTTGTGGCACATGGCCAAGCCTGAGAAGATCCCTCCATTACCAGTGGGGGCTGAATGTACTGTCTGCTCAATCCCCCGTCAACTCTAAGAGCCCTATGCCATAAATCACACAAGGATGGGAATAGACCATTCCTATGGACCCTGTAATGCATGGAGTTACCTGTCTTAAGTATTTCCCTGACTCCCTTAAATACAAAATGGTGTTACTGAGTAACAGAGATTCGTGGAAGACAAGGAGGAAAAAGAAAAAAAAAAATAAAAATGAGACAAGGTACCACCCCATTTTGTAAACTAGAAGGACTTCAGCTAATGCTCCATAAAAACTGGCTTAATATACAGTTATTACAAAGCTTCAGTTTTTTGACAGATTAAGTGCTATTAAATCACTTTGTTCTGAAGGCACTAAAAGGTCACAAGATGAATTAGTTCAGGCCACCTTAGCCTACTCCTCAGCACGTTGCTCCACTCAGCAGAGAGGGTGGTGAAAAAAAAGAAAACTGAACTGGAAATTATGACCCTCTAAATGTCTACAGGATGTGAAGCTGTGAAGAATGACAGTGCCTTGTCAAAAGCAGGCAGATGGGTTTTTATCAACTTGCAGGGCAATTTTCTTCCCTTTTTTCTTTCTCTTTTCTCTTTTTTTTTTTTTTTTTCATTTTTGTTCTTTTTTTTGGTAGACTCTGATCCGTAATGTTGCATTCTGCCCTTTAGAAAGAATTTTCCAGTTGAAAAGATCAGCAGGCATAACCTAGCCTACTGCTTAGGACACGTACTCAGGGTGGATGTAATAATGGTTTTAACAATAAAGTTTGAGGATTTACTTTTTTGAAGTGGCTACCTTAGCAGGAAAAAATTTCCGTTGTGAAGAGGTGCAAGAGAATATGCATTTTGGTAGAACGGCATCTCGTGCCCAATGATATTATATTTTTCTGTTTTTCTCAAGGCATTTACACACTGAAACCAGGCAGACTGTAGGTGTGTATTGTTTCCAGTGCTGTCTTCTCTATACAGATTGATCACTGCCCTCAGTGAAGTTATTCCAGTTTTACAAGGTCAGTGTAAATGGGATCAAAACTGAATCCCTGATGAAGCTTTCATTAAATCACTGATGCATTTTTGGCTTCAGTCACAGCAGGAGTGGCCCCTGCCTTTAAGAATTGTATATTGACTCTGTTAGGGGTTTAATTTCACCCCAGAAAGCAGAAAAATTCGGTACTCAAGAACATTTTGTCCTTAATTCACCCTACTGGGGCCTAAAAGTTGTCGATCACACATTGTATTCCTCTACCTGGCGTATGAGAACAGCAGGGGATCTTTACATTCAACAGGCCATGAGCTGCATTACTTCAGCACAATTGATGAAGAAAGGATGGATCAGTGGCCTTTGCTTTTTGGATTTCTTTACATTTTTATGGATGAATGTCATGACTATCATGTCTTTTCAAGGCTGTTTTTTCCATTATCATCCTCAGTTTTTTCTTTCCATTTTGTGGATCTAAGCCTTACTTCCTACTCCTCCCTAACGACTCGCTCTTGGCAGCTCAGACAACATTGACGTTCTTTGTGCTAACTACCTTATTTTGTAGTATAGAAGAAACTTGACTTATCAAGGTACTTAAGTATCTCCCCAAATGAAGTATAAGAATAGTGAGAGTAAAGTCAATGGAAGTCATTGTGGCTTAAATTTTGACATGTGCTTAAGTACTTCACTGTATTGGGTCTTCCTGTGTATTAAAAACCTGTTGGTATGACAGCACCTCTCCCTGAAAGCCCTTATTGATCTTCTGAATCGATCTTTATCACAGATAAAGGAGTAATCATGTAAACAAAGAACCACTGAATACTTGGCCTGAAAAATGACAAAACACAAGGGTTTTTTAAATAAAATAGTCCATGTAGCATCAGTTCCTGCTTCAAAAAACAGCCCATGTACACAAGTAAGCAAGTGTATTTCAATGTAATGTAAGTACATTTGGAATAGCAATGTATCAGTACTGTAAGGACTAAGATGAGATGAAGGACAATCCAAGACACAAATGAGAACACTGGCACGTGAAGACTTTGCTTCTAAATCCAGCTGTCCCAATAAGCCTACTTTCTGATTCCAGTTTCCAATGACAGGAATTCACATTGACAGACCTTCTTTCGCTTATGGAATTGATCCTGAATTGAAACCTGTATTCACTAAGCTTTGTCCGTGTACAAAAAAATGCAGAACAGTTATAAGAAACATGCTGAATGAGGAATAGTTTATATGAAAATTTTTAATTTCAGTTACTTATTAAAAGGAGGATTCATGAACAGTAACAGCTTGGGGAATAGAATATTTTTTTCAGCTGGATTAAAACTTCTGGTGATAATAACTTTAAATCTTTATTTGTTTTCTACTCACAAAGACTAACACTATTGCACACTGTTTCTTTCAATATGGTCCTTTAAAAGTAGAGTCCTCTCTCCTAGCAGGCAAGTAAAGATTCATTCCACTGTAAACCAGAATCAGACTTTCCTAATCACCACCTGGATGTGAAAAAGTGAGGTCTGATCTTCCCTGGACAGTCATCACCATAGAGAAGAAAATGAAATTATGGTTTAATAGCACTTCAAAAGCAACAGATACTTTTGCCTAATCATGAGACTCAGTTTATCAATTACTTTCTGAAAGACTTCTCTTTCCTCATTAGTTTCGATAGCCTTCAGCTCTTGGCCTGACTAGCAATGTATAATTTCCTGCATCCTTTATAAAATTACTAGGTTGCAAGTTAAAGTACTGTCAAAAAGAACATGCATGAAACTTTCCTTCCTTTAAAAAAAAAAAAAAAAAGCCACTGGTAGAAACTGGTAGAACCAAAGATAATTTGGGGGGGATTTTGAACCCTTTTTTCAAGAGAACTTTTGATGTTCATATAAAACCTAAGGATTTTCCACTGTGAAATTTCAATTTTTAGTTGAAATTCATGGGTTTGGCTGCAGCTGCCACTTAAAACAAAACAAAAATTATGTTTACATCTGAAGCGTGAGGACTCTGAGTGTTTGAGCCGTAAGGAGGCCATATTTTGAACCACAGAGCTCATTCAAATGAGTTAAAACGTTAGTACAGTTTAAGCCAGAGCACCTGGCATTGAATGAAACCTACCAAGACCTTATTGTAAAGTTCTGATGAGTCTTACGTAAAGAAAATCTGGGGATGAAGAACACAAATCAATAAGAATTGAGCAGTAGTACTTCAGTAGAACTGAAGCACCCTACCTGGATTGATACAACCTACCTCTCAACATGGTTAATTTGTACAGCTGATGTGCCAATATGGTCATATTGGCCTTTGCTCCTGTTATGAGCTACCACAGATATCAAATATGAGTAGGTCTGAATTGCATATACATTTTCTGACGTGAAGATGCTCCCATAGCTGCATTGAAAACCCAGTTAATGTCAATATTAGCTGTTTCTCTGCTCCTCTTTTCAGCTGATGAAAGGTGAGATAGGGGTAAGAAATAGAAATTGCTGAAAATTAATGGAACATCTGGAGAAAAATAAAAAACTGTAGCAAGACATAGAAATAGGTAAGAGACAAAGGAAAGCTAGGGAAAGCAAAGGAAAGGACATTTCAAGTGACAATAAAGTGGTTAACAAATGCCTGGAATCAAAGGGAACTCTCTGACCATATTCTAGCCTTGACCTTTGTGCACTGCCATCAGCAGATCTTTTCTATAGTTGGGAGCAATATTACTGTCTCCAGTTTATAATCCTATTCACAGTCTTGTATAAAAGTAGTTTGACTCCTCTGTACAGAAAGTTTGATAGCTATGGCCTGAAAGAATCAAGAAGAAAAAGTTGGAGTAGCCAGTAGTTGTCATTTATGAAGATCCCAGTTTTATTGAACAAGGTGAGTGAAATGCAAGAGAGCAAAGAAGAAATTCAAAATCCCAAATTTAAAAACAAAAACAAGCCTCCCTGAAAGGTTTGCATGACATTTTTTCCATAACTTTTTCATTGATGAAAAAGACAACAGAATTTTAAATTCATACAAAAGCACAAATTCCTCTACATTTTAATAAAAAAAAAAATCAATTGGAGGGTGTACCTTGCAAAAGGAATTCACCATATTTAACTTGGTAAAACTTTCCTGTGATCTTACTATTGTAAAGTAAACAAACAACATGAAAAGAAGATGTCTTTAATTCTAGGTGCAATTTTTACCTTGCTATTATCCACCTTAAAGTCTGTATCTGTTCCATTTATTTTTGTATTTCTCCTCATAATCTCTGGTACAGAAATTCCGAATTTTGACAAATATTCAGTTACTATTTTAATCTTCCTCGGGGGAAAGGAAAAATACTTTAGAAAGTAAAATAAAGCCTATTTAAAAATTTTTGCTCTTTAAATGAATTCCGCTTCTTAAGAACGGGCAAAAGTTCACTGACTACAAGAGAGGTGGATTTTCTCATTAACACTGTGAATATTTGGCAGCGTATTTTTGTTTACAGACCTCTTAGGTAGGAAAATGTTAGTCAATAAAGAAACTTTCTGAAAGATTACATGCAGGCTTGTATGCAAGCTGCCCACTGCCTTTACAAAAAGATCTAAATGATATCCTAGCAGTGGTTAAAAAGGTCCAAAGTATCACACACAAGGCTGTGATAATCATGAGAAATCATGGAAGTAGGGACACAGAAAGAAAAAAAAAAAACAGAAAAAAAAGGTTTTTTAGTGCTTGAAGTGACTAATTTCTTCAGGTGAGAGCCATAGAGTAAATTGGTGACAAAACCACTTAGACTGGCAACATCACTTAATATACACTGAACACGGAATTACAGTGGCATTCTCTTAACTGGAATGCATTGGAATAATCTGCCTTTAAGGTAGAATTTTATCAACACAGTGAGCTGAGCCACAACAGTCATGGAGAAATGACGTGGTAATGTTTCACTAGGGCTCTAGCAGGTGTACACACAAAGACCAATTTTCAAGCCAATGGGGAACAAGGAAAGTATTTCAGGTTGTGTTTTGGAGCACCCACACTGGTGGCAGCTCTGAATGACCTCCACTGAGGGGCCTGCCTTTCTCTATTGATAGATATGTGGCCTCAGAAATTAACTTCCACTGGATTTAGCCTTTGTCAATGCCAATTTGAGCTGACAGCAACATGAAGGCATCAGTATCTTCATCTACATAAGATACTTAACACTCGGTGAAGAACATTATCAGCTCAGGATGAAGCAGCTTAACACCAATGCCTTTCACTGACATGTCCATGGAGAAAAAATAAGACCACAAAAAAGAAAAAAATTCCCTTGAGAGGACATTTTCTGGGGATTTCATATTTAGTTCAAGAATCTTGTTTGTTTACATTTGTGGAGTTCACTTATTTGTTTTATTTTCTTCCTCCATCTCTCTCATATTCCTGTCTCTAAAGGTTTGTGTCCTAATTGTTCTTTTTTTTCACCTTTGTTACATCTCCCATCTTTTCCTCACATTTGTTTTATAAGTACATTTCATTCCTTTCCACACCACATAACAAAAATGAGATTTTTTTTTAGTGCTAAGGTCATTTGTTATGCAAATACCATTCTTAATCAGATTGTAAGTTCTCTGAGGATTCATGCATTTGAAGAGTACATGATTTGACTCCAGCCCTGATTTAGCCCTCCAGGCCTAATGGTAAACAGTAATTCCTGGGTGCTTATCCTATCATAGGTCTATAGGCTACAAAATGATATTTCTGCTACAAACAATACATGCAAAAAGAGAGGGTTTGGCAAAATCCTGTTATTATCTGCCTTTTAAGCTATTTCTTAAGATACAGACAAGCAGATTACTTAGCCTTGTTATCAAAAACAGCATGTACTCATGAGGCAGTAAATATATTTTCATTTCAGTGCAGTGTCAAAGTAAAGTTTTCTTTGTTTCTTTATGAGAAATACAAGTATGAAAAAATATTTTCTTTCTCCGTGTTCCTAGGCACTACTGAAGTCAGTGCGATTTGAGAGAACTCAGTCCCTGGCTATTACAGTTTTTCTTGTTATTTATTCTTGCCCTCCTGGCCTGGTCTTCTGGTTGTCTTTATATTTTGCAGCTGTCAGTAGGATGTTAATGTGTTATGACATATCAGAAAGGAAGAAATGATTCATGTTGAAGATCAGACCTGTCATATAATTCTACATTGGCTATCACAAATAAAAATAAATTATTCCATAAAATATACATGCATATTATACACTGACTGCACATGAGCACATGTGGGCATGTCTATGTGTTGGGAACAATAAAACAAATTTAAATTAGAATTGCAAGAAACTGGTAGTTGACATATTTAAAAGATAAACCATTTGAAATAGCTTATTTTTTGACAAGGCAGCTCAGAGGTTCTACATCTCCCCCCTTCCCTGCATGTCAGGTTTGCCTGTGTCTAAAATTTTTGGGTTTACCATAGCTCGCTTGTGCACACATATGCACACACACGTATTTCTCCTGAGGAAAGACTTCAACTTTGTGGCAAAACTGGAGAAAGAATGTCAGGAGGCTGTCGGGAAAAAAAAGCAGCTTCTTTCCTACTATTGTTTTTGGACTCTGTCCAAAATTTACCCTCACTGTCTTTTACTCTTGACACATTTTCCCTATGGAGTTAAACATTATTTTTTTTTTATTATTTTTTTAACAACTGCCAGATTTTAGGTTATGCACCTCCATTGCTGGTCTGGGAGTCCGAGATTCAAAGAGCAGTGACTCTATATTCATGTCGATACTAAATAAGCATGGCATTTAAAGACAACTGTGGGCCACTTTTTCTTTTGATGCTGTCTTGGGATTTTTTTTTAAAGGGTTTTATATAAGACATCAAATAGTTATGAGGAATGTGGCTGTGCTTTTTATAACACAAGAAAGGTTAAGAGCAGAAATCTTTATAGACGGTGTAAGAAGTTCCAGGGGAACAGAAAGCTCTGTGGACTCAGAAGATGGATTTCACCTTCAAGACTAGGATTCAAGTTCACCAGAGGAATCTCAAAGTATCAAGTATTTTGATCTCAGCTCAGTTCTTCAGGGCTTTGTGTGTGTGTATGTGTGTTGGTTTCTCAGAAAGAACTATATTTTGCATCTAATCTAAAGAGGTTAGTTCCCTATAGATTAAAATTTAAATAACATGGAAAATACTTAAATCTTCTGTGTAGTTTGAACCCATTCAAAGTTTCTGGGAGAATTCACCTTCCAGATATCTCAGTTCCATAAGCTATTTTTAATTGGCTTTGGTGTTTCTTCTTTTTCCTGGGTGCTTAGTTGCTAAGGCTGCTCCTACCTCTCATATGTCTCATGGATAAGCATCCATTGAGAATTCACAGAGGTCTTGAGATGGGTTTGAGCTTTGATGTAAGGAAGATCAGACTGAAAAGAAGCCTTGAATAGGCATGCAAAGGCAGATCACAATCCTGGACAAAAGATGGGACCTTTGGAGAATGAAGTTACAGCACAGTGAGTTGACTCCATTAAAAGAGACAGTGCAGGGCCAGTTGATACAAGCAAAACAGAATCTTGAAAGCAGGCTGTGGACCTAGCAACAGGTGAGATAGCAAGGACAGGCACTGCAAGTAGTGTATATACACAGTAAGTAAAAAAAAAGAGACTCTGAAAGAAAGAGTAAGTCTGGAAAAGAATTTAAAGAGTACTTGAGTCAACCTATGAAGCAGGCATGTCTTAAAAAAGCATAGTCTTAAAAAAACAAATATGAGAAAAAAATGTTCTTAATAAGTAAATTGGCACTGAACAAGACTGCAGCCAGCAGAAGGGAAAATTAAGGATGATATAAGCTGGAGGTCATCCTTTAGTCATTTTTCAGCCTAGGAGATTGTTAACTTTATACACAAACGCAGCAAAAAATTGCAAAGAAAGTAATCCTATATCTTGTACCTGTCAGTCTTTCAGAGGGTTCCTAAATTCATACCTGAGATTCTAATTTATATATATATATTTGGTAAACCTTTCCTTCCATGTGAAAAAACCTAGGAAAGGACAGATTAATAGAATAGATTAATACCTCTTAAGACTTCCCCTCTGTTTTCCTGTGATGTTCTGATTCTAGAGGTAGGATCATCACAATAACAGATGTGATTTGTCTCATTTCCTCACATCTAACTTCTACTAGAAATTTTTTGTGGTTCAGAGGCATGATAAACATTAAGGAAATGGAGAAGATGGAAATCAACTGTAGATCAACATTTCCTCTCACAAATCAGAATTTACAATAGTTAATCTGACTTAGATGAGCATCTAAAGATCAATGCACTAGAAATCAACTATATATGGTGATGCAAGCATGCTCAACTATGAGCAGCGTGTTTAGAGTATGACATGCAAAATGAACAAGTATACCATGTGGAGACGAAGGCCTCAATTCAGTTGTCCACATTTAGGCATCTGATGCTCATTGACAGGCCCCAGATTAACCTGTCAAGTGTCCAACAGCTTCTCAATAAACTATAAATATTCCATAAAAGCTGTATCACATATACCAGTGTTATTTAAATATTATGGATATTTTAAGTTATCTTGATAGAGATAAATGTTTAGGTTACAGAATGAAGGCCTGAGATTCATCTCTTGAACTGATGTCTAACAGGTCAATGTCTATGTGTCCTGGGTTTGGCCAGGACAGGGTTAATATTCACCAGATTGCAATGTGGTGGGGTCTGGCTCAAGCCTACCGAGCCCTGTTCAACACTGTTCAGTGCTCTAAAGGGGAAGGGGGGGCAAACAAAGCAACAGGCACTGCGGCTTTCCCTGCTCCCCCAACCAACTCTGCAGCTGCCCCAGCCGGCACTGCAGATGCCGCTGCCCCCCAGCCAGCAATGTGGCTGATGCTGCCGCAACTGCTGCAGCTGCCCCATTTTCCCATGTGGACATGGTGGCTTCTCCAGCTCTGGCAGCAGGCACCGCAGCTAAGACCAGAAACCAACCTGTGGCCGTAGCAGTCGCCCATATACAGAAAAAGAAGTACACCAAGAAATCAGATCGCCCTGTGAGGGATGACAATGAGCCAGGAACATCACAAGAGCAGGAGAAGGAGTCAGCGCCAGAGATCATCACCCAGCCCCTGTCCCTGAGGGAGCTGCGAGACATGCGGAAAGATTTCAGTTGCCACCCAGGCGAGCACATTTTCACCTGGCTCCTGTGGTGCTGGGATAATGGGGCCAGTAGCTTGGAATTAGAGGGAAGGAAAGCCAAGAACCTGGGATCCCTGGCCAGGGAAGGGAGCTTTGACAGGCAATTGGAAAAAAGGCACAAGCACTCAGCCTCTGTAGGTGACCTCTGTCAGGCATGAGTGAAAGGTATCCCTTCAGTGAGGATGCTGTGTGTTATCCAGGCAAGTGGACCAATTTGGAGAGGGGTATTCAGTACCTGAGGGAATTAGCTGTGCGGGAGCTGGTTTACTGTGACCCGGACAATTCGCAGTTACCCACAGACCCAGATGAAGTCCAGTGCACATGACCCGTGTGGCAGAAATTTGTATGAAGAGCATCATCCTCATATGCCAACTCACTGGTACTAGTAGACTGGAAAGGTGAAGAGGCACCAGTAGTGGATGAGGTGGCTGCCGGAGTCCAGCAATATGAAGAAAGTCTTTCTTCCTCCCCTGTTTCAGCCATGGAGAAACTGTCCCAGGAGGTCCAGCAACTCAAAGAAAGTATGTCCTACTCCCCACCTGTACGGGCCAGCATATCAGGTATCAGGGGCAAGTGTTCCTCTGCTCAGGAGAGAGAAAACAGAGGCTACACACCCCGGGGCACCCTGTGGTTTTACCTGCGTGACCATGGAAAGGACATTAGAAAGTGGGGTGGAAAACCTACCTCAATCCTAGAGGCATGAGTGCATGAATTGCAAGGTAAAACAATCACAAAAGGTGATTCTTGTAGGAAAAATGCTGCTCCAGTTTCCAGCATCCAGCTCTCCAGACCAGATAGACAGTTTGATCTTGATTCCGATCCCCTTGAAGGGACCTCCAAGTCATTCTTACAGCAAGTAGCAAGTTCTCTGACCAGGATTAGAGGGGCCCTGCCTCCAGCCAGGTGGAGGAAAGGGACAACTGCTTTATTGGACTGTGAGTTATCGATGGCCTGGCACGTCAGATCCACAAGAGTATAAAGCTCTAGTGGACACTGGTGCACAGTGTACTTTAATGCCATCAGATCAGAAAGGGTCAGAGTCCATTTATATTTCTGGATTGACAGGGGCGTCCTAAGAGCTGAGTGTATTGGAGCGGAAGTGAGCCTCACTGGCCAGGAGTGGCAGAAGCACACCATTGTGTCTAGCCCCGAGGCTCCGTGCATCCTTGGTATAGACTGTCTTAGGAGAGGGTATTTCAAGGACCCAAGGGGCTAACGGTGGGCTTTTGGCATAGCTGCTTTGGAGATGGAAGAAATTAAACAACTGTCCATTTTGCCTGGTCTGTCGGAGGATCCTTCCGTTGAGGGGTTGCTGAGGGTTGAAGAACAGGTGCCAATGGCTATCACAATGGTGCACTGGCAACAATATCACAGAATCATAGAATCACAGAATGTTAGGGGTTGGAAAGAGCCTTTGTGGGTCATTGTAGAAGACCGCTATGAACTGGTTTTTTCTCGACATTGCCTTTGTTGTCTCTTCCTGGCCTCTGAAAAAAACGCCACAACAACCTGCAGGAAAGCACTTGCGCACAGAGCAGCGAGTGGACTGGCAAGAGTGGACTTGTGAAATTGGGCAGCACGTATGGTACGAACTGCACTTATGCAGACATGTGATGTGCATGCGCAAATGCCCCTATAAAAGGGCAGCACATGCTCCTTGGAGCCCTCATTCTCTCTTGCTCTCCTTTTCACCGTCTCGCTGCTGGGCTCCACCCTCACTGGGGCCTCCACGCCTGCAGAGAGTCTGAGCTGCCTGGACATTACTGGACATCATTGAATCTGTGGTGGTGGTAACTGATCCTCCCCCTGCACTTCTTTTCCTCGCCCGCTGGGGTTTTTTCAACTTTACTCCTTTCTTTCTTGTCTCCTCACCCCACTGCTGTCCCCGCCCGACCTCTGATTCGCAGTTCACCAAAATAAAGTTTACAAGGTTGCACGGCATCTGACTCCTTTAGCGTCTTAATCTCATCCTTGGGATCTCATCAAAAACCTCACCGATATTGGATTGGGACAGTCGTCTAGTCCAAACCCCCTGCCGAACCAGGGTCACCTACAGCAGGCTGCACTGGACCTTGTCCAGGAGGATCTTGAATATCTCCAGAGAAGGAGAATCCACAACCTCCCTGGGCAGCCTGTTCCAGTGCTCCATCACCCTCAGAGGGAAGAAGTTCCTCGTCATCTTCAGCTGGAACTTCCTCTGCTTCA
>Ga0065711_1037230_pt1 | contig 20045 bp, 9 predicted proteins | sample Hoacrofraction12_FD_59098 | JGI IMG/M metagenome (GOLD analysis project Ga0065711, IMG submission 59098) | Hoatzin crop microbial communities from Cojedes, Venezuela - Epithelial fraction 12 v2 (version 2) | ecosystem: Host-associated > Birds > Digestive system > Esophagus > Crop | place... | reverse complement strand
AGAGAAATAAGAGGAGAGGAGAGGAGAGGAGAGGAGAGGAGAGGAGAGGAGAGGAGAACACAGCAAGCTGAAAGCGAGCTCCTTTCTGCTGTTACATTTTACATGTGAGGAGAACTTGTCAAGCAACACCTGCTGGAACAATATGCAGTAACTGTATCTCCTGTGTCAGAGTGATGAATACGGACTGCCAAAGATTTCCAAAACATAAATAATTCAGCTCAACCCTTTCTAGGTGCAGCGAAACGAATTGCTGAAGGCCCAGGTCTTGAAAGAAGTTCAGGACATTAACCCAGCTGCACTTGGTCTCTCCCTGTGAAATTATGGCAGAAGTTGCTCCTTAGATGGCTTTATATTTGCATTTTTATTAAATATTTATTGTTCCTCCTCCTGCAAGGAATCATTATGTGGTAGACATCCTATATATTTTTGTATTCCCATTTTCTCCTAGTTTACATGTACTACTGCCCGAAATAAATATACTCAATCATAAAAAAAATCATGATTTCCAAGGTTATTTGAGCATTTTCTTTCCTGAGGTTTCACCCAATTAGCATTTGTTTTTCTAAAATACGATAATTTCCCTGAAAATTGGGGAAAAGTAAGGACAGAGAAGAAGAAGGGCAGATATTTATGAGCCAGTGCAAAAATATGCTATTAATAGTAATGCTGTACACTTAGGGTGCCTTTCCTCTGAGTGCCTTAAAATGCAGGGCATAAATTAATTATAAATGCACCTTCCCTAGTCTCTCTGAAATAGGTACTGCTAAATGAACTTCATAGACAAAGCAATCGAATGGCAAAGGTATATATTTCAAAACCTTAATAAGTCCTTTAATGTATTTATTAGCTGTATCAGCAAGCACAATTTAATACAAGAACTTTCAAGTGCAGTCTGAAGAGGGGGCCCATTGGTGCCCTGCTTGAAGGGACCTGAAAGAAGACAACTTGTTCACAGAAATGTTTGTGGTCAATTCTGGATATGATTATTCAAACTATTGCGCAGAGAAAACAAGCCCTGAGCCACCACTCATCTCCTCCATAGCCCTGAAGCATGAGCATGCTGCTGGGTGACTGCAATGGCAGTGCATTGCTACGCTTCATGGAAGGAGCCACAAGATAAATGTCTTTCAGATCAGGTGAAACCAGGACTGCGAAATCAGACCTGTGCCCAGTGAGGACTCTCACTTTAAACAGTGCGATCTCAAATGCTCTCTCCGACGAAGCCAAGCAATCACGGATCTTTCTTGCGAGAGTCGCCAAGGAATCTTCCAGCACAAGAGGCCATTAGGTGCTTAAAGCCCAACTATTGCTCACACTGAGTTGCAGTCAGTAGAGCTATGTACAGAACAGGATCCGATCCATGTAGAAGTGGCAGCAGCTGGCTCTACATGGCTAATAACAGCAGCCAGCCCCGAGACCCAGTGTGTGCACTGTTGTCGTTGATGAACTATGAAGACATTTGTCTGATGCTGCTACATCATTTATTCGCGCTGCTCCATGTATTCTCTTTCCTCAAGTGAATGATGCTGTGGGCCATTTAGACAGAAGTACTTTTTTTTTTTATCTGCACAGAAAAGGAAGAGTTTTGTCACTGCCCTTGTTTGCTCGATTCTGTTGCAAAGAAGAGGGCAGGCATTGCTGTAGCCCTGTATGCAGAGCAGCTGCAGGATTAGGCCCAGAAGTAGCCTCCAGGATCACAAAATGAGGATATAAGAGAGCTCAAAGTAAGAACACAAGCCAGTAATTGACACAGAGTGATGAATAGTGTGGATGGGTTAAAAAGGAAGAATGTTGAGAAAAAAAAAAACAAAAAAACAGAAACAAACCAGGGAGGTGTAGAGATACTGGTAGATTTTGCATGGTTGAGTTAATGATTAAAGCACATCCTCAATGGGGCAACTACCCTAAATGAATTGGGTGAGCAAGAGGCAGTATCCTGGCTGTTACAAGTGCATGAGCTTCTAGGGGCTTATTTTCAGGAAATGTCCACAATGAGTACAAGTTGATGAAGCACTGGTGGGATTTCTGCTTTTGGATTTGCTAATGCACATTCAAAAACAGGGTTCTCAGGTTCAGTTGGGTTGCAACTTTTATTACAAATTTAATCACAAGTGTAAACTAAGCAAGTGGATCTCCTGGAATAATGAACTATAAACTAGGCACTGTGTTTCTTGCTGGAATATTTCTTTCCCAGATTTATCCCATGTACTCATTAAAGTGCTGTAAATGTTCTTTTAGAACCCATAGATTTTTTTACTGCTCTATTAAATCTAAATTAAATGCTTTTTGAAGCATTTATAGAGCTACCATTTGCTCCAGCAGGGAATATGCAAAAGAACTATTGTAAAACAAATCAGAGCTTATTCTCAGGAACACTTTAACAAAGGCAGGGAAAAGCCAGTACTGTGCTGGGCATCACTGCAGGTGTTCCTGGGCTTTGCTGTTTGATTCTGGTTTTGCTGATTAAAAAGCCTTGCTAAATTTGGTTGGGAGCCGTGAGCAGTTCTGTTTTTACAGCGGAGCTGACAAAGAGGGTTCAGACTGTGGCTGTTTAGCCTTGCTAGATTTGGTTGGGAGCCGTGAGCAGTTCTGTTTTTACAGCGGAGCTGACAAAGAGGGTTCAGACTGTGGCTGTTTGGGGTATACCAGGCGTGGGTCATCTCCCAGACCTGCTCTTCTTGGGTTGCTGGGGAAGCTGCAAAATTACACTGCACCTGCGCCTCTGCCTCTCGTCAGCTTGAGGTGCCTTCCGCAGTAGGACCTCTTGGATGCTGGTGTTAGCTGTCGCTGTCAATTCGGATCTTTCTGCAAGTAAAAAAGCACCCAAGTTATAAGACTGTTGTGGGAAATTGGGTGACTAAGAGAAGATTAATCACGTGCCTGGGGCCTCTCTTCTGTATCTTCTCTGTAGGACATTGTCATGTTGGAGGAGGGTAGAGGATGTCATGTCTAATAAATGCCTAATGCTGCTGTCACTGTAAAATTGGGGTTATAGTGCTGATAAGACTGCAGTGATGAAGTGAGAAAATGCAGTTAGCTGATGTGCTGAATGCACAGATATTACTATTAATAGGGATTGAATGGAGGGAGAGGAATTTTGCTGTTCATCTTCACCCGTGCTGTTATTACCAGGTCGTTTTCAAAGGTTCCTAAATGGATCTGCTACAATGAATTTAGGATGTTCTCACCTTTGGGATTATAACTGTGGCATGAATGCCTCTCCTACATCCAGGATACATTCAGTATGGAGGTACAGGAAGTTTGCACTGGTGTAGATGTTTTTTTCAGTGTAGTTCTGACTTTATCCTGCTCAGAAACTCTTCACAAATGTAAAATGTGGACCAAATCCTGTCCTTTCCGAAATGACTGTGAGATGGACCATTGACCTAAGTGGGGATAAGATGCACAGGTGACATCCCTTGCCTTTTGGTCTCTTTGACCTAACTGCCTGAATGTAATGTCACAACCTGCCCATTTTATTGGCAACTGATGCTGAACTGGTCTTTGGATGTATTTGCATTTACAACACAGTAGCATATACCTTGCCCCTGCCCTTGCTATTGCAGTGCTGACGTTTCAATTTAAAACCTCTTTTTTGTTTGAGTGGATGCAAGTAGTTGTCCCTAATAAAAGCATCAGGGTTACTACGGCTACAGCCTTGCATTGTTGGGGTCTAGAGTGTGAAAAAGAGAAAAACTAGTCCCAAGCTCACTGTTATGTGTTATTAATAAAACCAGACAGCGATGGGTATATACATTAGCTCCGTTACGTATCTCAAACCACTGTCTGAAATAAATCTGTCTTCCTTTAGTCACATGCCTTTTGTTCCTTTATCAATATCTAAACTATTTCACGCAGTCAGGAATCAGAAACATGTGGTGTGTATGAGATTTCTCTTGACTTCGAGCAGAACTCATGGTGTTGCTGCCATTATGATTAATGTGTTAAATTCTTCAACACCTTTTCGCCTTTTCCCTGTCTCTCTTCTGGACTACATGGAAGATAAAGGTACAGGGACTGTTTAGTATCTTTGAGTTGCCTGTTTTCTCCTAAGCTGCTAAATTCAGAGTAGTGGGAATTCTTGAAACCAGAGTATGGGGATTAGGGTTTGGGGTTTTTTTCAGGTATTTAATATTTTTCTGGAAGTGAAGGCATTTTTGCAAGGTGTCTCTTACTATCTTATTTAAAAAAAAAAAAAAGGCACAAAACCTTTAAATGAACAGCTATATCTCACTGATTTCGAATCATACAATGATTCTTCTTGTGCCTTCGAGATATTTGACAAAATAGTTACAATTCCTTCTGATATTTCAGAGCATGTGAATGTTCATAGATTTCAGCACGTGTCATTTATTCTGATTTTGCTGGAGAAGTGTGGAGGCAGGTTCTTGTGCAAATATCAGTGATTTCAGATTTGAAAAGAATGTGCCACCCAGTAAAACTGGGATAGTGAACACAACTACAACAAAGTGGCTGAAAGTTCAAACAGTGTATTGTTCACAGCTGATTTTGTGCAGTGTTAGCCAAGGTCTCATAGTACCTATGAATTATTCATTCACTCCATAATAAATTACACAGTCTGAAGAAGAGAAATAGGATAATTTGGAAAGAGAGGGTGTTACTTCTACTGTCCTAATTATTGATGTTTGTAATTTTATACTTTGGAAGGGTCTTTCAATATTTTCAATATATAATAGGGGAACTTTTCAAGTTATTTAAGACCTTAAATTTCTTGTGAATTCCTGGCCTTTAGCACTTGGATACTAACAAGTTGATTTTTTAAAAAAAATATAGTGATCTCAGAAACAAATTATATTAAAATTATTTAATACTCAGAAAATGTTTTAGCATTTGAAGATGTTTCTTGAATTTTAATGTGATACCCTTAGGAGAAAAATAATGTGATGAGATTATCTGTTCAGGCAACACACTGAACCCATGAGCCCAGGAGATTCTTTTCAACTCTGTGTTATGGTGTTTGATTCCAGACGAAGTTCTTAATTCAGGCACGTTATTTACTCAGAAAGAAAGTTCTTGTGCATGGATTCTATGCAATGCCTGGTAGGCAGTACTTGATGTTGAATGGGATGCAGTATCCTTGTTTGGTTATTCAGAGGCCCATGTGCCCCCTAAAACATAGGGGCTGAAACCCCCTGACCCAACTGTATGGACAGCAAATTAATTAGAGGTCTATACGTATTCAAGTACTAGACATAAATAGGATTATTCTTGAACAGCACTTGAGAATAGCCCTAGCTGGCTTTTAACTTTACCTTCAGTGAACTTTCAGAAGGAATAATAGTTATTTTGTCAAATATCTTGAAAAGCACAAGAGGAAAACAAGGACTGTCACCTGGTTAATGTTTGATTGTTTTAACCAGTGTACTGGTTCTTTCCCGCCGGGCTCATGATTGTGCTTGGTAAATTTAATGTTGCTTCAGTTTTAGTGACTTTTCTTGGAAAATGCTTTTTCTTAGAGCTCTGAGTAAACTTGTCATTCTAGAAGATGCTCTAACTGTTTGAGCAAAGCCTGCTCTATTCATACATGTACAAGTGGTTAAGTTTTAAGGCAGAGACTAAGAGAGACAGGGCAGTTTTGGAGGAAAAAAGGTGTTCTTTTTAGAGGAATAGAATCTGGAAGACAGGCTCTCTGGGGCCACACAGATGGGAAAAGAATGAGTGTGTTTGCTTTCAGAGCTGTGTTTCTGCATCAGCCTGGTCCTTCTGAAAGTTCTGTTCATCCTAAACTGATGTAGAAAGATTACTTTTTAACAACAGTGTCTGAGACATTGGTGATCTTCTGTACTTTTTAAAACTACGTAACTCACCTGGATGTGCAACTTTGAATATTGGTATAAGCCAAAGAAGAGACAGTTGCTCCATAAATACGTCACAGAGGGGCAAAGGTGCCTTCAACAGTGTTGGAAAAACATTAAATCTCTTCAAAAAATGAGCATCTGGCAGAGTTTAAATTGCTGCACTGCTTTGCACAGCAGCTGTGTTGAAATAGCATGATGTAGCTCAACACATCTGCCTCTTGAGCACGTGCAAAAGTAGCTCTGCCTGCTTGTGTTGTGGAGGTAATTAATGGTCTTATTTCTTTTGGTACTGCAGGTGTTACACAATGAATCTGTGCTAATACCATGCTACTGATGATCTGGCACAAGAGGCAGGTTCAGTAAATTTGTTTCATACATTCTAATCATCTTCACTTGTACAATGTGTTGTAAATGGGATTTCAATGATCATTATGTACATCTGGCAGCTTTACAAAAGCTGGTTTCCCCCCTCCCCCCAATTTAAAATAAGTAAGAAAAGATAAAAAATTTAGTTTTGGTCTTAAAATTCAGATTTAATTTTGCAGAGACAGTTTAGGAGACATCTGGTGTAGAAGTGATAGGAATTTCCACTGAAGAGCGTATGGGTAGAATTGTACAATACTGCAGTTAAGAGCTGTATGTGGTACTGGAGCACTTGTACTTAGATTCCTGAGATGCCTTTAAAACCTGGTCTTTGAATATACCTTATTTTATGGAATAAAGTGGAGTATTTCTCCATTAGGAAAACTTTTGGTTTGTAGCCTTGATAACAGCTTTGAATGTTTTGGAATTCTTCAGTCAGTTAAGCAGAGGATGTTACTGACCACTTCTTGTATCTATATCGTGTTGAGTTTGGAGTACTTACTGTATCATGTGGGTAATGTTTACCAGAGTGATAAGAGTATATCTGTGCTATAAGAAATTCAGGTGTACACAGCTCTGTAGATATAAAAATGTATGAATTTGATATATCTATCAAACCAAGATTACTCATAGGTGAGAAACTTACCATGTGTATACTTCATAGCATCATAGAATGTTTTGGGTTTGAAGGGACCTTAAAGATCATTTAGTTCTAAGCCCGCTGCTGTGGGCAGGGACACCTAACACTAGACCGGGTTGCTCAAAGCCCCGTCCAACCTGGCCTGGAACACTTCCAGGGAGGGGGCATCCACAGCTTCTCTGGGCAACCTGTGCCAGTGCCTCACAACCCTCATAGTAAAGAATGTCTTTCTTACATCTGATCTAAAACTACCATCTTTTAGTTTAAAGCCATTACCCCTTGTCCTATCACCACATGCCCTTGTAAAAAGTCCCTCTCCAGCTTTCTTGTAGGCCCCCTTCAGGTACTAGAAGGCTGCTATAAGGTCCTCTCAGAGTCTTCTCTTCTCCAGGCTTAAAAACCCCAGCTCTCTCAGTCTTCCCTCAGAGCAGAGATGTTCCATCCCTCTGATGATTTTTGTGGCCCTCCTCTGGGCCTGCTCCAACAGGTCCATGTTCTTATGCTGGGGGCCCCAAAGCTGGACGTAGGACTCCATGTGGGGTCTCATGAAAATAGAGAAGGGAGAATAACCTCCACTGACCTGCTGGCCATGCTTCTTTTGATGCAGCCCAGGATATGGCTGGCCTACTGGACTGCAAGCGCACGTTGCTGGGTCATGTTGAGCTTCTCATCAACCAGCACCCCCAGGTCCTTCTCCTCAGGCCTGCTCTCAATCCATTCTTCGCCAGCCTGTACTTGTGCTTGGAATTGCCCAGACCCATGTGCAGAACCTTGCACTTGGCCCTACTGAACTTCATGAAGTTCACACAGACCCATCTCTCAAGCCTGTCAAGGTCCCTCTGGATGGCATCCCTTCCCTCCAGCATGACAGCCACACCACACAGCTTGGTGTCATCAGCAAACTTGCTGAGGGTGCAATCACACTGACCATGTCGGTGACCAAAGATGGTAAACAGTGCCAGTCCCAATACCAGTCCCTGAGGAACACCACTTGTCACTGTTCTCCACCTGGACATCGAGCCATTGACTGCAACAATTTGGGTGCGACCATCCAGCCAATTCCTTATCCACTGACTGGTCCATCTGTCAAATCCATGTCTCTTCAATTTAGGGACAAGGACGTCATTCAGGACAGTGTCAGATGCTTTGCTTAGGTCCAGGTAGATGACATCAGTTGCTTTTCCCCTACCCACCAATGCAGTAACCCCATCATAGAAGGCCACCACATTTGTCAGGCATGATTTGCCCTTAGTGAAGCCATGTTGGCTGTCACCAGTTGCCCCCTTATATTGCATGTGCTTTGGTATAGTTTCCAGGAGGATCTGGTCTGTGATCTTTCTGGACACAGAGATGAGACTGGTTGACCTGTACTTCCCTGGGTCTTTCTTTTTTTCCCCTATTTAAAAATGGGGGTTATGTTTCCCTTTTTCCAGTAAGTGGGAGTTTCACCGAACTGCCACAACTTCTTACAGTGGCTAGCGGCTTAGCAACCTCATCCACCAGTTCCCTCAGGACCCACAGATGCACCTCATCAGGTCCCATGGCCTTGTCTACCTTCAGGTTCCTTGGATGGTCTTGAACCTGATCTTCTCCTACTATGGGTGGTTCTTAATTCTCCCACTCCTTGCCTTTGTTTTCTGTGAATTGGGTGGAGTGGCTGGAGCATTTGCCAGTGAAGACTGAGGCACAAAATTTGTTGAGTACCTCAGCCTTCTTCATATCCTGGGTAACCAGGTCTCCCATTTCCTTCTGGAGAGGACCCACATTTTCCCTAGCCTTCCTTTATCACTGACATATCTATAGAAGCTTTTCTAGTTGCCCTTGACATCCCTAGCCAGAGTTAGTTCTATCATGGCTTTAGCTTTCCTAACCTGATCCCTGGCTGCTTGGACAATTTATCTGTATTCCTTCCAGGCTACCTGTCCTTGTTTCCACCCTCTGTAGACTTCCTTTTTGTGCCTGAGTTTGTCCAGGAGCTCCCTGTTCATCCATGCAGACCTCCTGGCATTTTTGCCTGACTTCCTTTTTGCTGGGATGCATTGCTCCTGGTCTTGGAGGAGGTGATCCTTGAACAGTAACTAGCTTTCTTGGGCCTCTCTTCCCTCCAAGGCTTTATCCCATGGTGCTCTACTGAGCAGATCCCTGAAGAGGCCAAAGTATGCTTCTCTGAAGTCCAGGGCAGTGAGCTTGCTGTGCGACTTCCTTGCTGCCCTAAGGATCTTGAACTCCACCACTTCATGGCCACTGCAGCCAAGGCTGCTCTTGAGCTTCACATTCCCCACCAGCCCCTCCTTGTTGGTAAGAACAAGGTCCAGCATAGCACCTCTCCTCATGGGCTCCTCTATCACTCAGAGAAGGAAGTTATGATTGACACATTCCAGGAACCTCCTGGATTGCTTATGTCCTGCTGTGTTGCCCCTCCAACAGATATTGGGGTGGTTGAAGTCTCCCATGAGGACCAGGGCTTGTGAACATGAGGCTGCTCCTGTCTGCCTACAGAGGGCCTCATCTGCTCAGTCTTCCTGGTCAAGTGGCCTGTAGCAGTCCTCCACTATGATGTCACCTGTCCCTGCCCTGCCTTTAATCCCGACCTTAAACTCTGGGATAGGCTCCTCATCCATCCCCAGGTGGAGCTCCATGCACTCCAGCTGGCCATGGACATAGAGGGAGACACCCCCCTCCTCGTCTGCCCTGCCTGTCCTTCCTAAAGAGGCTGTATCCTTCCATTCCAACACTCCAGTCATAGGAGCCATCCTACCACATCTCCATGATGCCAATAAGATCAGAGTCCTGCGGGCATGCGCACTTCGCTACTTACATACACTTACATATCTTTATTACTATAAAACTTAATTTGTAACTTTCCTGGGGAAATAACATAAGCAAGTGGCTAATGTATTGTTAAATATAAGGAAAAATGCAAAACATTAAAGATACAGTGCTAGGTGATCAGCAGCTGCAAACATTAAATTTTAATGACTTTGAGAAAGGCAATCACCTCATATTTGATTAATAAAGCACTGCATTCAAAATTACCATCTATCTGGCATTTGTAATAATATAAGAAAAGAAAAACACAATTATTTTGTTTCCAGTAGGTTTATCATGTTTGTGCATTAATTGAGTCATGCAAGAGTGTGTTTGCTTTATAATAGAAGAGGGAGGACACCTGTTCAGACAGGAACACTTTGACATGTACTCAGGAGACACTTTTTCCACTTAGTTTACATTCCTCGAGTTTCTGGCAAAGGCAGTACTTTGAGCAGCGTGTTATAAGAAAAACTATGGCTACTAGGATCTGTTTGTCCTTTTGAGTATTTTCAGATCTGGTCTTAAGGGCTGGAATTTTTCACCTTCTGTTAGGATTAATTGCATACTTTTGGTTTTTATTTTTTATTTATGGATTTGTTTGATTTGGGGATGGGGAAGTTTATTAATTTTTTGTCTTAGACGTGGGCATTTCTATTGGCCTGTGGTGGCTGGTCGCCCTTTAGAAAGCAGCGAGAGATTTACTCACCTGGGGACAGAAAATAGATGAATAAACAGGATCTAACCAAGGATTTAGAGCAAAGTCCTAGAGCCTTTGCTCTCAGAACAATTTTTATCCAATGATTTTAGAAGCGGCTACATGAACATACTAGGGAGCAAAGATCAGAACTACTGCATGCCTCTGCTCTCTGTTGATTACTTGTGCCCTTATACGGTCTCTATAGGCTATAAAGCTGTGTTATATTCTGTGCACACTCTTTGTGGAGACATAAATCTCATATTCCTTCTTGCACTTTGGCCAAACTTCATCATGAGAGATGGGAGGTACCTTAACCTATGGGGCAGATCCTGCCAGTCTCCTGAGCAGCAGAGATACGAAGTCTAAATCTCCATAGGATCAGAGAGCATAAAAGTATATCATTTTCCAAAACCTTGCTCTGACATTTTCATTTAAAAAGGAAAATGCTGCTGCCTTCCTGGGGGTCCTGACGTGTGTAAGGAGCATGTCTCTAACATCAGTCTTGGTGGGAGGGCAAGGTGACAGAACACCCAATTCCTGAAGCCCAACATGATCTCCCTGAAAGAAAGTGTGACTGCTCAGGCAATTCTGTGAGCACCAGCAAATACAGAAGAGTTAAGTGCTTGTCAAGAAGCTGTACTGTTTCGGAAACAGACACTGGTACATGACTTTTGACTGTTTCATTTACTTAAGCAGTACTGCCTGTGGTGGCGTATTCTCACTTCGAGTAGCTGTTGAACACCTGCCTGTCTGCACTTGACTGACTGCACAGAAGAGAATTGCATTGCATTTTATGATGTTGTTGTAATAAATGCTGCAACCATTTCAATATTATGATGTATTATTTACATACCTAGACTGGACTGATACAACAATCAACAAAGAAATCTATTTGTTAAATCTGCTATTGCTCAAGTGTCAAGTGTTATATCAGAAATGTATACAGCAGACTGAGAGCAGAAAGAAACAACATCATTTAATCTATTATATTTACTTCTATAAGAAACCTCTCATTTTCATTCAGGTTTTGTTTGCTTTGCAGATGTTGTTCATTGTGGCTGATGCTAGGACCTTTTTAGTTCCCAGATCTCCCACCTTCCTGCTCCTCCACAAATTCAGTTCTCCAGCAGAAGAGTCAGTGGGATCTGGTGAGATCATTGCTGCTGTGCAGCCTAGTGAAGCACATGCAGACTGAAAGGGTCAGATCCCCCTCAAAAAGGAGAGATCTCCAGCTTTGTTTCCACATATTACTTGCTTTCATTGCCAAAAATCAGCTATGGCTAAATTCTCTGAAGTCTTCTGTCTTGAGAGGGCTTTGCTGACGTGGGCACTTGTCTTCTTTCTTCTGTTCTTCTCTCCTGACATCTCCACTTGCCACTTTCTGCTTTGAAATCTGTGCTTCTCAGCTGTTTGGCCTTGTCAGGCTTTCCCAAACACCACCCTGTCACTCAAGAACTCTGAAACAGCATACAGAAAGCTGTGTAATCCAGTCTTACTGGAGACAGCAAGTTCAAGCTTGGTGTCTTAGGGAATGAAGTTCTACACAACTGATTTTTCTGTGTGTTGGTGCTTTCACCCTCACCTTTTCTGCAGATGTTTTGGGCTGATCCACTCTTTCAACCAGATGTGACAGTGCAGTAAAATACTCTGGATAAGAAGTCCCCAATTTTGGGGTTACCTGTTCCTCAGAACCAAAGTCTCAGCCTAAATTTGAAAGATTTATGATTCTTAACCAGATCAGGCACTAAGTGTCTTTCAGTCTATTTTTTTTCCTTGTAGCACTCCTGGACTCTCACATCTCTTCATCTTCTATTCACTTTACTGCACTTCATGCTCCTTAACTGCTCAACTAACCACTCCAACATTACAGTGCACTGATAATGGGATTAGAAAGCAGCAGAGGTATGAATGGACACCACGGGTATTTTCTCTGTGTATGTAAAATTTTTAGAAGAAGAAGCAGTTAACATGGTGTATTTCACTATGGCTGACACATAACTGTATGGGTCAAAGATTCACTTGTAAGGCTGTGGGGACATATCCTCAGGTAGTATAGGTGTCACAACTCCATTGATGTTGATTGAATTCCTTTATGGCAGAGAAAGTCCAAAGAGCAATGGATTCTGGTCTCTGTAGTTACCTGGAAAAGGGTTCCTCTGTACTTAGATTTTGTGCCTTATAAACTTAATTAAGTAGTATAATTTTGTATTACTTTCTATTTTTAAAAAAGGGGTTGAAAGCTTTGAGTTTTTTTGCTTAAAACCTGTCAGCTGTTGATAGAAAATTCATATGCACACAACTTTTATAAGGTATGCAAGGAAATCCCAAACATTTTTGCTGTGATATGATTATGCTAGTAGACTGTACTCTCTTTTAGATGTTTCACAATAGGATATACATATAGCTAATGGGCATTATATAGTAAAGAATAGGACTGCAAACTAAAAAGGTAAAGAAAAGCAGAAGGAAGCCACTGAACAGTTCCATTGTATCTTAGAAATAGCACTTGGGATTTAAAAATGTCGAAATAATTTCAGAATTCCAATAGAGCAGAAAGAATTTAGAGTATTCTTTGTGATGATAAAACAACCATCATAATTCCTGTAATTTAACCCTAGGATATATTAATATTAAAGTGCTGAAATGTATGAAGTTGTTAGCAAAAGTCATATAACTATAAATGTGCCTCAAATGTCACTTTGTCATTTATACTTGAAAGACACCAGGGAATTTGGCAGCTGGAACCAAAATCAAGCACAGGACAAAGTAAAGGTGACAACTGATAAAAAGTACATAAATAATATATGTTAACTCAAAAGTCAGCTCAACACAGCACCTGACAGGGAGGCAAAACCTCCTCTAGCAGAAGTCTCCTGGGCACTATGCACTGCGTACAAGACGCTTCAGTAATCAGCTCCCCGCAGTGCCATTTCTACACCCCAGGGAGACCGTGGCCACTTAAACAATTTTTATTCTATCACATCAGTTGAATTAGGTGCTTTTCATAATGGGATATGGCAAGTGTGTTTTATGTCTTGCTTCCAAAAGGGAAGAGTGTCAAACACGCATTTCCTGAAGCTTCAAACCTCGCCCATAATCTCCAAGGTACAGTGAGGGAGAGCACAAACACCTTACGGTTATTGTCCCTAATTTAATTCTCTGCATCTATATCCTTTACCTCATCTTGTTTTTCATTTTTCTTAATGAAAAAAAGGGCATTATCTGCAGCACTGGTACAGTTCTTCTGACTGCAGGAAGAGTAGAAAGAAGACTCCCGTAGATAAGGTGTGATGGAGTGGTATTAGACTAGCCTGTAAGCAGATGAGAGATATGATTTAGATTAGTGGGTGATGTCAAGGATAATGAATGGTTGCATCTTCTGAGTTCTAAAATTCCAGATTTCCAACAGTAAACTTAATACAGTGCCTAAGTTAAGCAAATTGCTAAAATGAGAAGCTGTGTACAGATGAGAGATGGTATAGTTTAGGCCGAAGGGATAAGAGATGAATAAATGAATGGATGACAAAAACTCTGTTTACCTTGCCTTATTTAAAGAAACTTCTTACTCAGCTCACAGAGTTGGGGTCATACCATGCAGATAGATTTTTGCATTTGGAAATAGCAAATGCAAATCTGAAATTTAGAGTTTTTCAAATTTTCAACAAAGGAGAGGAGATAAGGTTTTGCTATAAGCTAGTGCCCTCTCATTTCTTTTTACAATACAGAAGTGAGGTAGAAGGAAAACTATATCTTTTTTATTTATGTTTAGCTTTTCCATCTTTGGGCTGTAGTCACAAATTGCACTTTTACCTGCATATATTTGTAAAGTTCAGTTTGCAAAGACATGAGTAATTTCAATGAGGAGTAGGTCTTTGGGTGATAGTTTTGCTAACAGCCATGTCTATTACTTTTTCCTGTGCTGTAAAATGTGTCACTGCTTTTACAGCATCACCTCACTCTACCAGTGTGGCTTCACTTTGAACTCTTGCAGCCTAGGAAATTCAAAATTTAATTTTGAATCAGTGGAAGCTGCCCAGATTTGAAGAGTAGTAAGTCCAAAATGGCCTGTTGGACAGCTTGCACAACCTCACTGGTTATATGGACTTTGGTTATAGGTCCTGTACTCCTGAATTATGTAGTAGTAACTTACACCAAGGAGACGTCATGCTAAATATACTTCCGCTGCCAATTTAGACTATCAGCGGTAGATTAGAAAAGGTGCATCAAAGTAGCGATTTTTACCTAATCGTAATGAATTTTAGTCTTAGTTTGTCATTTGGCTTCTAAAAACCTGGACTTTCTCACTAAGACAAGGTTTTCTACTTGTAAAGCATCCCGGCAAGCTTTGGATGGAGCATTGAGGAACAGCACATATGTTAGTACTTGCTTAGACACTGCTCTGGGCTTCTCAGTGAACCCAGCAGTGAAGAAGCAGGGGATCTCTTTCTCATCTTTCCTGGCTTCGCAGGACTTCAGAGGGGCACTGGATTCAAGAGGACACCTTCTTCCTTTCTTAAAAACAACACGTCTTTGAGTACAGAAAGTTAATCTCTTTCATGTAATTCCTGTGATACTTCTGCTCAGACAACAACAGAAAAAAGAGTGTATGGCTGCAAAGCACCAGTAGTCTGGGAGCTTCTGCATCATTGCACTCATCATCATTGCTCTTGTCCATGTTTTATGACTTAAAGTCACAGTATCTACTGACAGCACACAGCCCAATAGGCATTAATACCAGAATTCCATTTAGGCAAGTGACGTATTTAAATGTGCTTAAACTTGAATAGAGATGCCTTCCCTAATTGAAGCTTTAAGAAAAGCACCAAACACCACTCACCTCCCCTCTCACTGCTTACATTTTAGGATATCTTGCCTGGGGAAATAAATAGTGAAAGTGCTTCTGGTTTGTTCCGGAGAGGACTTCCTCAGCAACAGACCCAAGTTTATTGACATTTGATGGAGAAGATTGTCCCCCACACCGTCTCCTGGTGGATTTATCCGAGTCTGTATTTGCCTCATCCATGCTACAAGATCTGGGGGAAACTGGACAGGGTGTTTCATCTCTGATCTTTGTGTGATACAATCAGGTGTTTATCAGAGTTAACAAGAACCTAGCCAAAGCCAATCCTAATTGCTTTTTCAGGTTTTCAGGACCTTTATGATAATGTTTCAGCCATTAATAGTTGAAACAAGGGGGAAAGATTTATTTTACACAAGGGAATTATTAGATGCAACTGAAGCAGCTTTAGAGATGAAGATCTATCAGCATTACCATTTAAGCAGAACGTGCTCTTAAGGTACTGGTTAATTTGTTTTTGTTGGTTTTAATTTGGCAGCCACACTGACTGTATTCACACTAACTCTTCTGCACCTGCTGCTGCTCTTCTCTGATTCATTATTCAGAAGATCATTAGAGCTGTTGGTGGGAAATGACCTCAGAATGCCTCACCCGTCTCATACCCATTTTGTTTTGGGTATGTCTTTCAAATGGCATCTTAATTATCCTTTGGCCTTAAATACCCATGTGGAGGCTTTAATGGGAGTGCAGGGTGCTGTTGCTTGCCCAGTTAACAGACGGCTATAAAATTGTGTGGATAAAGATACTTGTCACCTGGGGGAAAGAGCAGGAGGTAGGACATGGTCTGACACATGGATTAGTGCCATGCTGACAGGTGCTGCATTGACAGCAAGGGCTGATATGCCAAGTCCAGAATTCCTCCTTTTCGTGATCCTTGCTTTTCCTGCTCCTTCAGTCACTGAAAGCCAAAGAACCCCTGCAAGAAAGCCAGAAGTCTTTCCTTAGTAAGACTGAGACAGAAAAGGGTGAGTTTTCAATGAGGACCATTAAAAAAAAAAGATTGTTTGGAAAATTTAGCTTCTTAATGGATCCCAAGCTTATGTTGATTCCTTTAAAAGTATTAGTTCATTTGTTCATACTTGAAGAAGCAATCCTCTGCTGTATTATGACTCTTGGTGGTGTTTAAACATCTACTACACTCCTTTTCATGCTTTTCGCTGAAGAGAAGCAGAGTCACACAAAATTATTGTTTAGCAGTTGGTTCCTTTTCTCACCTATTTGGCAAACGGATTACTTTAACTTTTACAGTAGCAGTTGAAGGTGATGGTAGATTGGGATTAGCCAGTCCCCCAGTGCTGCTGGCACTGGGAGGGTGGTTCAGGGAGAACCATGCTCTCTTCGCACAAGAAATAGTTCTTGTTCTTCCGGGTCTGTCTGGCCTGAACCTTCCATCAGCCATCAAATATGCTCTGAGCCTTCATCTTTTTATTTCTCTGGAGACAGTCAGCTTTGTGATGTCATTCAAATTTGTAGTCAAGGTGACAACATAACACAGAGTAGATGATTGGCAGAAGTTTTGAAAAATGTTTAGGGCTGTGATTTTTGGTGTTTTTTGCTTTTTCCTCTCTAGTATTGCCCGTTGAGCAAATCACAAACATGAAATTACTGTGAAGGAAACAGCAACTACGTACAATTTTTTTTTCCCAAGTATGTGAATACCTGGAAAAGTATGTGAATACCTCCGGTTTCTTCTTAACGGGCTATTGTTTCTCAAGGCATTATAGATACAGTCTAAAAAACAATAATAAATTTCGACTATATGTATGTAAGCACACTTCATATGCAAGTCTGTATATGTTTTTATGTGTAAGATTTTTCTAACAGCTATCTAATGCCTGTGGTGGTTTTTTTCCTAGTTGAATCCTCTTGTTGGTATTCAGATATATCTGTGATGCTGTGCTCTAAATCAGGCTGCAGGCACACATGCTAAAATGGGGAGGCAAAAGCAACTCCTACAATAGTCTTTGGCATAAAATTCACCCCAGAAGCCTCAGGCCTTGTTTTCTTTCTCCATCAGGTACTTTATTTTCTGCCTTGCAGAAACTCAGAGGCCCAGTGTGAGGAACTCATGCCTCACAAGAGTAAAGAAATTGGAAGCAGAATCTCCCCTCATGCTTCCCCTGGGTGCAACAGAGCTTGTACTTTTAAAAGAAAAATCTTACCGTGGAAGTCTTCCAAGGATAATTCTCTGTGCTTGCCTATTTTTCTCATTTTACATATAATTGTATAGAAGACATCTTTTATGCTACGTTAAATCATTTCAGGTGTTGGAAGGCCAATTCTGGCAATGTGCTCTCTGTAACATGAGATGTGAAAAGGTAGGATCAAGGGAGGGAAACACAAATGGAGAGGCAGTGTTAGGGTTTGGTGAATTCCTCCAGCAAGAAGAACTGTCCCAGGAGCTGCTGTTAACAAGCAGTCAGGCAAGAAAATAGATGTGGGAATCAAAGATCAAAAATCTGAACCAAAGTGCAAGATCAAAAGACTGCAAGCACAGCTGAGCTGCGCACAGCCATCATCTTGCTTCTATTTCCATTTAACCAAGGGACAAAAACAGAATTTCAAAATATTTATTGCACCAGTGACTATCAAACTTTGACAGCAGTGTGTTTCTAAATGCAAAAACAACTAGAAGCAAAAATATCTTTCAAATAGCATTGCCAGGATTTCTATTAAATATCAATTACATCTATCTCTTATTAATAGGAAGTGACGTGTAAGGTAAATTGTTTTGATAAGCAGGGTTCACATTTGATTCTGCTCTGATGAAAGGTGTTTTTTAAAATAAATTATTCAAGTTAAATTATTTTTTCCTGTCAATGAATATTAATACTTTGCGCTTGTGTAATAGCATGTGTCAAAAGGCAGGGAAAGGCCTCCCCCGGCCCCGCAATGTCCCGCAACGCCCCGCTGAGCCTGGAGGCAGCGGCAGCCGCGCTGGGTGAGTGTGGCAGTCTATGGGATGGATGAAGAGGAGCAGGACCAGTATGAAGCTCGCCTCAAGGAACTCTTCGACAGCTTCAACAGCACGGGCACGGGGTCCCTGGGGCAGGAGGAGCTCACCGACCTCTGCTACATGCTGCACCTGGAAGAGGTGGCCCCGGCGCTGCAGCAGACCCTGCTCCAAGGCAACCTCCTAGGCAGGGTCCACTTCGATCAATTTAAAGAAGCACTTATCCTCATCCTATCCAGAACCCTGTCAAATGAAGAACACTTCCAAGAACCAGATTCTTCCCCAGAAGCCCAGCCCAAGTACATCAAAGGCGGCAAACACTACGGCCGGCGGTCCCTGCCGGAGTTCCAGGAGTCGGTGGAGGACTTCGCCGAGGTGACCGTCATCGAGCCGCTGGGTGAGGAAGCCCATCCCCGGCATGTCCCCTCCGGCAGCTGCGAGGAGCGCTGGAAGACGCAAGACAACGAGGAGTACGAGGCCGAGGGGCAGCTGTGCTTCTGGAACCCGGATGACCTGAATGCCTCCCCCGGGACATCGCTGCCCACCCCGGACTGGATAGAGGAGAAGCTGCAGGAGGTCTGCGAGCACCTCGGCATCACCAGGGACGGCCACCTGAACCACAAAAAGCTCGTCTCCATTTGCGAGCAGTACGGGCTCCGACCAGTGGCCAGAGAGGTTCTGGAAGAGGTGCTCCATAACCTGGAGCAAGACGGCACCATGAGCGTAGAGGACTTGTTCTACAGCTTGTTTAAAAACAGAAAGTCACTGACACCCTCGGCGTCTACTCCGTACAGACAGCTGAAACGACACCTCTCCATGCAGTCGTTCGACGAGAGCGAGCGCCGCACGACCACACCCTCGGCCATGCCCAGCGCCGTCGGCTGCTGCCTCTTCTCCAGCCTGGACGACGGGATGGGCTACGGCTGCGTGGAGAGCGTCCTCTACTGCTGGCACCAGGAGGGCATAGAGAACAGCCAGGAGATCCTGAAGGCTTTGGATTTCAGCTTGGATGGGAAGGTGAACCTGATGGAGCTGACGCTGGCGCTGGAAAACGAGCATTTAATCACCAAGAACGGAGTCCACCAGGCAGCCCTGGCGAGCTTCAAAATGGAGATCAGACACTTGCTGGAGAGGGCTGACCAGGTGGCCAGAGAGAAAGAGAAGCTGCGGTCGGACTTGGAAAAAGCCGAAAAGCTGAAATCCCTGATGGCCTCCGAAGTGGATGACCACCACGCCGCGATTGAGGGCCGGAATTAGTATAACCTCAGGAAGCTGGACGAGGAGTACAAGGAACGAACCACAGCTCTGAAGAACGAGCTCCGGAGAGAGCGGGAGCAAATCCTGCAGCAGGCTAACAAACAGCGGCTGGAGCTGGAGCAGGAGATCGAAAAGCTGAAAACCGATGAGAACTACATCCGGGACCGCCTGGCCCTTTCCCTGAAGGAGAACAGCCGCCTGGAAAGCGAGCTATTGGAAATGGGAGAAAAACTGGTCGAGTATGAAAGTTTGGCAAGCAGACTGCAGAGGAACTTGGAGAATGTCCTGGCTGAGAAGTTTGGTGACCTGGATCCCGGCAGTGCGGAGTTTTTCCTGCAGGAGGAGAGGCTGGCGCAGGTGAGGAGCGAGTACGAGCGGCAGTGCAGGGAGCTGCAAGACCAGATCGATGAGCTCCACTCGGAGCTGGAGGAGTACCGTGCCCAGGGCAAAGTGCTCAGGCCTGGGCTGAAAAATTCGCTGTCGGAAGAGTTCAACATCGATATGAAAAGTTATGGCAATAGCGGCATTGAGCCTGACCAAGGACTTGGTTCAGAAGACTGCAACCCACTAAATATGAGCATAGAGGCAGAAATGGCTATCGAACAAATGAAGGAGCAACATCACAGGGATCTACATCACCTCAAGCA
>Ga0065711_1006848_pt1 | contig 20048 bp, 15 predicted proteins | sample Hoacrofraction12_FD_59098 | JGI IMG/M metagenome (GOLD analysis project Ga0065711, IMG submission 59098) | Hoatzin crop microbial communities from Cojedes, Venezuela - Epithelial fraction 12 v2 (version 2) | ecosystem: Host-associated > Birds > Digestive system > Esophagus > Crop | place... | reverse complement strand
GCCGCGGGGGTCCCCGGTGGCGGGCCGGGCCGGACTGGGCGAGCAGCCGCGCACCGCGCCCAGAGACGTTAATTCTCCGTCAGCCGTGAGGAGGCCTGACCGCAGCAGGGCTCCCGCGTACGTGTGGCGTTCGTAAACTCTCGGCCTGAGGGGAGGTCACCGCCCCGGGCCGCGGTCGGGGACCCGGCCGCGCTCCCTCCCCTCAGGAGAGCTGCGGAGGGCGCCTCGAGGGGAGGTACCGCCGTGCGCTGCGGGTGCGGGGGAAGCAGACTCCGAAGCCCCCGAGCAGGAAGGCGTTGAGGTGATTTATAGCGGCTTTGTACCCACGCGTGGGTCTCCCGGCTGCCCTCAGGCTGGGAGGTGACTGGAGAGGGACCTGGCGAGTGGGCGCCTGCGGAGGGGACGCTCGGCACCGTCGCTTGCAAAAGATTTTTTTTTTTCCGAGTGTGAACAGCTTGAATGGCTTTAAAGTCGGGTGGAAACGTTTCTGGAAAGCTTGTAGAAAGAGTGTCTTGTTTTGGTTTTTATTTTTTTCTTTTGTTTTTGCCGTGTAACGTTTGGGTAAGCCCTCGAGAGCTCTAAAAGCTGCGGAGCTTTGAATGTGTGGTGGTGTGGAAGTCTCGGGTGTTGTTCATGGGCTGAAAGCTGCTCAAATGGGGTGGCTTTCTGCTGAAAATAGTGCGTCAGGAGAAGACGAAGAGCTAAACTTCTTCACCTAAATAACGCTAAAAGTGGCAGTGCGTTTGCATTTCTTCGGGTAAAACTAATGCAAGCATTAAGGCATTCAGCTGAACGCTGTTATTTTTAGGTCTCTGAGGTTTTGTCGTAAACAAATTAAAAATGTGATTAATCCCTTGAGAGGGAGGCTCAGAGGCTCTGTTTTGAGAAAGATGAGGATTGATTTAAAAAGGAAGAAATCCTGTTCAGAAGCAAAAATGCCACCCATTAAAAGATCGCTGTGCCCTAAATGAAGAAAAAGCTTAATCGTGGAGTTCATCGTACTGAAGGACTAGATCTTCTGAGGCTTAAGCTTAAAATGCGTTTTTGATCTGTGTTTTGAAACATACTGTGCGATTGAATCTGAGGCTGCACAGTAGTTCCAGCGGCTTTCCAGCGCTGCTGTTCTTGCCTGCAGTATCTGCTCCGCTCCTTCCCCAGACGGACTCCGAGTTCCTTAACATTGTGAGGGAGCGACCAACCTTGCTACTGTCACTGAACTGTGATTTCTTAAAGACACCATGATTAATGTGACAAGTTTTTCAGCTGTTAAAGGCCGATCCGTAAACATTAATTTCCAACTGTTGGAAAGTTAAAGCTTAATTATCATGATGTCCACTTTATCCAAGTGGATTTCCAAGCTTAGTTACTTGGAAGGTTTTTTTGTTTCTCGCGCACTTCATTTCTGCTGGCTTTGGTTTTGGGGGTTTTTTTGTTGTTTTGTTTTTTTTTTTACTGTCTCTGTTAGAAACGTGGTTTTATGGTGTTTTATTTTTTCCTGCTGAGTCCTGGTGTTGAGAACTGAAAGAGGAATCTACAAATCAAGAGCAAGGAGCAGTTATTTCTTTGTGGGTTGAATCTGTGATATGCTAGGTTATAGTAATAAAACCTCCTATTTGTAGCTGACATTGTAGCATGGGGAGTAGTGAGCAGCTGCTGGCTTAACTGAGCCACTGCTGACCGCTGCTTGGAATCCCCTGCCGAGACCCCGTGTCATGGGAGAGATTTTAATGTCTTGATTTTCACAGAAGTTTACGGGGCTGTTACTAGGATAAACTGCAGAAGCAGTTATTTAACTTGTTTTTTTCTGGATCCCTGTTGGTTTTTGTGGATTTGAGTTTGTTTGAGTAGGATAATATGCAGCTGTGCAAAATACTTGGTCAGAGGACATGGAAGTCAGAGAGTTTATAGAGGAAAACAGCTGTATAGGGTAGTGCACCAATATCTGATGCTTTGCTCTGCATGAATGAAGATATGAATAGATCTGATAAACCTCACTATTTATCAAAGTGTTTTATTTCAATGACTACGTTGCTGCTCTTTGTCTTTGGTGATGATTTGGGTATCTTCACCTTAGCCTAACAACTCAGTGTTATTTACATAACAAGCTTGTATTTCATTGCATCTGTGATAACTAGTTATTTTTTATTACAAACTTTTCTGCTGAAATGGTTCTTGTGGCCTTGGACACTTAAAGAAAGCATCATTAGACTCTACATGTAATTAAATTTTTTTTGTTAACAAGAACTTTCAGCAATTTTTTAAAAAAATACAGTATCTAAAATGTTGCTACATTTATCTGCAATGTAAAAGTATAAGCTTCCTTCTGCACTGAGGGATTCTAGGACATGTCTGTTAGAGAAGCTCATTTCATCAGGAGGTAGGCTGTGGTCAGGAGGGAGTATTCAGCTGTTATATAGATAAGCAATTAAAATCTTTGTGAAGTCCTGAAGCCTTCTGAACATTGTAACTGGTCTTTGACTACATTAGTAGAAATGTATTTGACACATTTCTTGCTATAAAAAGATATTACTATCCTTTTCTTAGTTTTCGGGTGTTATTTTAATGTTGACAATCATTTTGCTTGCAGCCACACTGAGAAATGTTTGGAGTAATACTGAAATCCTGGGAACAGATGGGAGGGCAGACCTTCTGCCCCCACCCCACCCTAACAGGGATGTAAATTTTATCATAAGTTGTCAATTACTCGCTGTGCTCTTACAAAAGTAAACTTACTGATATGCTTTTGGGTAGAGCTTTGGATGATGATGATGATGGAAGACGCTGAAACACAAACTTCTCTGTAATGTAATACTAAAAGAAGACGGTGTACAGGCAGGTAGGGACTTTCAGTCTTGCCACCCCTCCCGATGTGGTAGTTTGCTATACTCCTGTCAGGTTGCACAAACTGGCATCGCTCCCGGGGAGCTCAGAGACAGGGAGGAGGCTGCAGGCGGGGTGTTTTGCTGGCCATGGACTGCACGCCTGTCTTGCTCCCTGTGTGTGACTGTGTACCCAGGGCTGTGCCAATGGTGGTTTCAGGCTTGTGTTGTCATCATCTGTCACGTGGCTCCCCAGGTCAGCATGCAGCCTTGCCAATAAAGGGAAGAAGGCAGGAAAAAACATTCTGTTTTTTTCCCATATGTTTTCCATGACCCTTAGATTACACTAGGTGTTATTTACCAAACTTCACTACTAATGGTAATGATAATGCAAATATTGAATAACGTACTGTTTACATTGTGCTGTTGGCCAGTACAATGTAAATGCAGTCGCAACACTTGTTTCCCATCTGTTTTTATACTTGATCTGACCTCACATTTCTATCAGTGACACAGTATTTGCAATGTGAGATAAGCTACCTTGTGTTAAAATGACGACCTCAAGCATCTTTACTAAAGCAAGAAAATGTATAAATTCGTGTCAACATGTGTTCCTGTCATTTTTGCATGAGATGTTATACTGGGATTATTTTTTTTCAAAACTAATAAAGGTTTTTGTGGCATTTTATCTGGACAGCAGGGGAAAGCAGACAGATGCTTGTGAGTGCCCCATGGCTGCAGCTGCCTCAGTTCATTCCCTTGTTGCCTATTATAACTTGGAAGCATTCATTAGGTAAGAAGGCTGCTTCAAAATATGTTACGTGATTTATAAACTTAATACGCTTCTGTGTTGAATCTTTATTTGCATCTGAATGTTTTGCACTCTAATGTTATTTATGTGTTCTGTTTACATGTCATTATAAGCCCACCTTTTATGTGTTAGAAACTGACAGCACTTTTGCAAGTAATTTTTATATGCTATGCAGAGTTAGCAAAGGGACAGTCTGCTCGTTTCACAGAAGAACATGTAATACTTGTGGACTGTCTGTGCAATAGAAGGCCACCATAAATTACAAACTTATTCAAATGCCATCTACGAGCAGTGTTACTAGTGTATATCAACTTTCTAATTATAGACAAGCATGACTATGCAGCTCTTAAATTTTCTGATGTGTGAGCTGAGCCAACAGCATTACTTGCACAGATTTCAGTACTTGAGTTTGATTTTGCTTATGAGATAGGGGCTGCTTCTCTTGTTGTGTTTCTAATTAACACATGCACTACACCTGTGTTAAACTACAATGATAAAAATATATTAACTGGGTAGTTTTTCAAAAGGTGCTGTTGTGACTTGGGAGAATCTAAAGCCTCATGTCTCCCATCTTTTAAAGGAAATTAAACATGCTCAGCATTAGAAGGTTTCTAAAAAATATTATTACTGGTTGAACACAATACTTTGTAAACATCTTCAGTTTCTAAATCTACTTTTTCATTTCAAATCTGTCATGATTAAGGTGTGTGGTGCTGTTCCATTAAACCATCTTCAAATAATGTAAATACGTAACTGAATTTGGAGGTTTGGGATATACATTCTTATAGCAGATCAAGATAATCTTTCATGCTGAGATACAGGATAGTTTTTTTCCTATCAATACATGGGAGTGTATTTGTACATCGTATCTTTTTTTTGGATAGAGTTTAATTAGCTGAAGTAGTTTGTTTACTGTCAAGATTATTGTGATGCAATAAGCATACTTTTGGAGTAAAAGTGAGTAATGTTTAAAGCCAAGAGTCTTTAAACTTTAAAATATTAGAAGTCATAACTTTAACTATTTTGATTCATGTAGTTTTAGTATACAGTATGCTGAAAAAAAATTAATGTTTCTTATCTGGGTTTTTAATTTCTTTAAGTAGTATTCAAGAATCCAGAGGTGTATCTGTGTTGCGTAAGAGTACTGATGTGACTGAAGTTATAGGTAATGCAAAAACTAGATTTGTGCGAACAGTTACACACCTTCCCATTAGTTAAACAATAGTTTTCAGATAACCTTTGGTAAAACTAGTTTACTTGTCACATTCTGTTGTTCTGCTTCCATGGCTGCCCTGCAGTGCAGAGTGTACTGTTCATCTCAGTCTTTGTTCCAAAACTGAGGTTAGTCCCTCCAGTGGGTCTCCTAGACAAAGGCAGAACAGTTTTAATTTGGTCGGTGGCTTCACAGGTCAGTTCATCTTCTGGGACCCATCCCTGCCTTCTGGTTAAGGAATCCATGCACACATACAGGATGACTCAACAGTGGGATGGATGTTCAGATACCAGAAAGGTGCTGGTAACTTGACAGGAACTTCCACATTCTTTGGAGGTATGTGTGCATGTAAACCTCTCATTGAATACTACCTGGATGATATCACATGGAACTATAATTTAGTTAACTTCAGCTGCGTTTTGAAATACATGCTGTTAATAGTTTAAGTATTCAGAATGAAATAAGCATTCACATTTTCACAGTAAATATTAGGGCTTCGTGTTTGGTAAAAACTTTGACATATGACCAATGGAACCTTTTTCTGGCTTTGCATCCCACATTTTTGCTAAATACAAAGTACTGCGATATAGAATACTAAAAGAGAAATTCTAGGGTTATCAGTTTTAAAGGGATCTAGCAACAAGAACAAGCTGTGGCCACATTCTGTCAGCGAGAGCGTAGATGCTGTGTGCACCATGGGTGCCTTGTCACATCTCTTCATACATCTGGACTGGATGTGCTGCACCTGGGCTATAGCCTGGCCTTTGGTTTAGGGGAATGTCCCTTCTGGTAGTTCTCGGGTGCCAGAACTTCCTTGTGGGAGCCAAAACAGCACCCATGAAGCTCAAATAAATTTCAGGTATGAAAATGAAAATTTCTGGTTTTGTCAGAAACTCGTATTTTACTAAGATAGTGCAGATTTGTATGAGAATAGAAAAAGCACAGAGGAGCTTCTTGGACAACAACATTTGTTTGATTTCATTTTTTGTTTTGGACTTTAATTTTAGTAAACAGCTAAATTTGTAATTCCTCCCAAGGAAAGGGGGAAAAAAAAAAGCAGATATTTGACTCAAAAGGTATTTAGCCTTTGCTAAATTTAGCAAGGCTATGAGCAACAGGGAGAGAGTTATGTAATGGTTAATTACTACATCCACACATAATGCTTTGGAATGCCCATTCATTGTGTGACTTGAAGGACTCAAGTCATAAAACGTGGTCTTGTGGATGATAATTTGATAAAATGATCTAGTAGCAAAAATGTTTATTTATGCTGAGCTTGCATCTTCGTTACATGAGTAACACTTGTTTAGAAATGTGGCTTTGTTTTGGAGTGTATTGTTCTTCATTCTCTTTGACTTGCTGCCTTTGCTTGTTAATGTAAGACACGTGTCTATTCAGGGAAGAAAACCACCTGTTATTAAATATAATTTATAGAGTGGTGCTAAGTTATCCTTCTGCATGTATTACCTATCACTGTCATAAAGGAAACTTTTAAGAGACCGAGTGAGGATTTGTAATGACTGCTAAGATAATTTCCTTGGTGGTTGAGACGATTTGTCAGGAGGACAAACAGTGGTGAAGCTGGTCCTATGAACAGCTCTTAATTGGCTAGGTTGTTCTTTCCCGCTTCTCATATAATGCACATGCGTTCTTCTCACAAAAATGGAGTTACACTTGCATGTCAGACACCGCATCAGCCATACAGATCAGGTTTTATAAGTTGGGGAAAATGCCGGATAAGTTTTTGATAGGATATTCTGGTTTTTGGCAACTGTTTCTGGATTTTGTTTCCCTACCCCCCCCTCCCCCCAATGAAGATACTATGGAAAATTTTTGGTCTAGAAAAAGCATGCTGTGAGGGTTGCCGTGGAACATTATTCAGCAAAAATAGATAATGTATTCTGTTCGTTCTTGAAGAATGCGTGGTTGCTTCAGACAGGTTGGGAAGAGATAAGGTCTGGCCAAAAATCTCATTAGTAGGACGTTGAGTATTGCGAGCTCTTGGAGCAGGGCCAGAGGAGGCCACAGCAATGATCCGAGGGCTGGAACCCCTCTGCGTGAGGAAAGGCTGAGAGAGATGGGGCTGTTCAGCCTGGAGAAGAGAACACTCTGGAGAGACCTTCTTGTAGCCTTCCATTACTTCAAGGGAGCTTATAAGAACGATGGGGACAGACTTTTTAGCAGGGCCTGTTGTGGTAGGACAAGGGGTAATGGTTTTAAACTGAAAGAGGGGAGATTCAGACTGGATATAAGGAAGAAATTTCTTACGATGCCCAGGGAGGTGGTCGGTGCCCCATCCCTGGAAACATTCAAGATCATGTTGGACAGGGCTCTGAGCAACCTGATCCAGTTGAAGATGTCCCTGCTTATGGCAGGGGGCTTGGGTTAGATGGCCTTTAAAGGTCCCTGCCAACCCAAACCATTTTATGATTTGCGAAGGGACCCCATCTTGCTGTAAAATAAAGTGGCATTTGAAACAGTTAAGATAGTTATTGAGAATTGACTTGAGCAGATTGCACTGCTTCAGCATGTGAAAGCAGAGCTTTTCCGTATGCTGGTCTTTCTGAACTCTGGCTCATGTGGCAAACATTCCTCAGTGAAGTGTATTCATGGTTTGCTGTATTCCTAGTTCACTGTCCTTTCCTCCTGCTGAAAAACAGCATGTGAACCTTACTTTGCCCTGTTTTGATGTGGCCTCTGAAGTTGTTTTTTTTGTTGTTAGTTGTACAAACGCTTTTCCTCTGCCTGGCATGATTTAAAAACAAAACAAAAAGCCAGCAAAGCAGTGGGGGAGGCAGGCAGATCTTTTGATTCTGACTGTTCTGAACACGTCTGTTCCAAGTTCATCAGTGTTTAAAAAGGGAGTTTATGAATTGCATTCTGTAGTTCATAAAATTCTTCCAGAAATCATGAGTAGCTTCTGTAATTTGACTTGAGTACCTACACGATTTCCTACTCCTAAGTTGTTGTTAAATACTTTTTTATTCCCCTAAAAAGTGCTTTGTATACTATGAACACTAACACATGAAACTACACAAGTTCTCCAGGTTCAAATTAAATTGTACAAAATATAAGATATTGAGAAAGGAGGTCCTGGCTAATGTCTGTGCACTGGGTATTGACATATGGACATACCTTTTTTCACAGTAACATGCTATATTTAAATTTTACTAACTTGCTATCTCTTACTATGCTTCCCCTGCCTTCTATCCCTTCCTTCCCTAATCTTCTGTATTTTTCTAGAGACCTACTGTACGTGAGACCTTTCAGGAAACTGTGCAGTTTGAATACATTGGATCGTTCCAATACCTGAAGCTTTCGCAATGAAGAGAGCTAGGCAGAAAGTTGTGGCTGAAAATGAAGCTCCTCAAACATCACAGAAAAGCAAGAAACAGAAAACTTGTTCATATGGCTCAGTGTTCGGTGGATCTGACTTGCACGCCTCCATGGACTGGGGAAACCTTCCGCACCATGTCATTCTCCGTATTTTTCAATTTCTACCTTTAGTAGATCGAGCCAGGGCATCTTCTGTTTGTCGAAGGTGGAATGAAATTTTTCACATCCCAGATCTCTGGAGGAGATTTGAATTTGAACTTAGCCAGCCAGCTACTTCTTACTTAAAGTCTACACATCCTGATCTCATTCAGCAGATTATCAAGAGGCATGGTGATCATCTGCAGTACGTCAGCTTCAAGGTAAGTCGTGGATGAGTGGAGGCTTGTTCTGTGACGTTACTGTGTGTAATGTAAGCAGCTTCTCTGTGTCAGTCGGCCTAAGTGTTGTACCTGGGAAGTCTTATGTTTAAAAATGCAACTAGTGCAACAGTTTATTTCCATGCACGTACACAGTTTCCTGCAATTTTTTTTCTCTCTAATCTCTAAGAAGTAAAGAAAGAGCTAACATGCAATATGGTGCTGAAGATTGAACAATACGTCTTCAAATATACAGAACATGTTGTTTCTGTGCATCAGTGCTAGTGGCAGTTTGAGCACTGAACAGATTATTGTGCAGATAAATTTATTTCCTCAAATCCCTCCACATGTAAGAAATACTTGTTTTGTGTGTATAATTTATTTACAAATCAGGCTATACAGTGAAGGTTGTCTTGAAATTTTAGAACCATGTTTGAAAAAGTATGAGTAAGGGAGAAAGATGCTGTGCGCTGTGTTCAGGTGATTGACACATAAGTAACGGTAAGCGTGGTTTAAATGAAGTCTTTGCAGTCTTGAGGATTGCATGAACGGGGACTTCTTTCATCTGAACACTTGGTACAGTTTACTCTGTTTATCTGAGAAGATCATAATTGGAATTACAGGTGCTTCACTTTGCAGTTGCTTCTTCTCAGAGCATGTCAATTCTAAGGTGTGAAGGAAAAGCAGAAGAAAAGTTTGATATTAAAGCTAGGGTGAAAATCAGAAGCTTCTTTTTCTTAGCACTGGTAGCAGTTTTACATTTGGAGACATCATGATTTGACTGCACAGCAGTTTATGGATAATCAGTTATTAAATACCTGTAACTTCTGCACTTTGTATGGCTGATTATAATGAATTTGCATGATAATGTCTTAATGCAACTTTTATGCTTTTTCAGCTACTCTTTTATCATCTCAGCTACTACAGAGGAGGAAGGTGAGATGAAATAGTGATTGTCCAAAGTTAGTCATCAGGCTTACAGATGAATTGAGAATTAGTTCATTATTGAAGATGCTAGGGTGTTGTCCCTGCAGGTAAAATGGATTAGTTCGCTGGAGTATATCTAGGCTTTATGAAGTCTTTTTTTCTGACTAGGACTCTAGAATTGGCATTTTAAAGAAGATGCATGCATAGCACTGTCTATCATAACACCAATACTAACTACAGTTGTTTAGGAAGGCATGAGGGTATTTGAAAAGAAGACTTAGGTTTAAGCTCTCTGTTCATATTGGAAATACCCAGCAGTCATACTCAGGAAAATTTTCTAATAGTAACTTTCCTGAATTTTTGCTTGTCTTGAAATTTCTAATTAATGTTGTGTTTTGTCATTGTGGTAAATGCAGTCTGGTGCCATACAGCAAAGTGGGTGTGGACCTTGCAGTCTTGGGTATCCATGATGCTGTTTTCTAAATAATAATAAAGAATGGCTTCATGATTTTTAAATTGCTTTTGTAGGTTGATAGTAGTACTGAGTCAGCAGAAGCAGCCTGTGACATCCTTTCTCAGCTGGTGAACTGTTCTATCAAGACACTGGGTTTGATTTCTACAGCAAAACCAAGCTTCATGAATGTCTCTAAGGTAATGTTCTACAAACTGTAACTAGAGTGACTTTAATTCAGTCTTAAACCACTTTAGCTTTCTTATTGTGGTGTTATTCAGTTCATGGTAATTTGTATGAAACAGTCTGTATTTATTGGCATATCTTTTTTATTTGTGACATCCATTAGTATTAGAAAAATAGTTAAACACTGATTTCATTCATTAAATTTAGTAGTGTTGATATTTTGTGGTGTAGAGGTGAGGAATCAGAATGCTTGAGCTTCCTCCTTTCTAGACTAAGAGATACAATGATCACGTGCTGCAACATTAAAGTATTTGGGAGGGTTTTTTGGTTTGGTTTTTTTTTTTGCTCTGTAGGTTTCAGAAGAGTTACTTTCTGGAAAATAAAATAAATGCCATTTCATTTTTTTGCAGCTAAATTCTAGATGCTTCAGGCTTATCACTATGTCTACTTATCCCTGTTTCATTACAGTGAAAAGATAGAGTGGATGAGTTAACTGCTGAGTTTAAAGTTAATTTTTGTGACATGCAGCAGCATATTTTTAAACAGATTTCCTATGTTCATGTTCAAATAAGCCTTCCTTTACTACACAAGAAAGGGGATGCCTAAGAAGTGATTATTTTTGTTCTTTCTGAAGTACTAAACCTGAGTTTTAGATGCTGAAGTTCTGCCTTGTCTTTTCATAAGATTTTTCTTCTTCCCTGCTTTGACTTCTCCAAACAGGCTCATTTTGCTTCAGCACTGACAGTGGTTTTTGTAAACTCCAAGTCGTTATCATCAATCAAGATAGATGACACACCTCTTGATGATCCTTCCCTGAAGGTTCTTGTTGCTAACAATAGTGACACTCTAAAACTGCTAAAAATGAGCAGCTGTCCTCATGTATCACCTGCTGGTGAGTGGTGAATATATGTGAAAAATGTAGTAGTAAAGTATCATAAAACAGTAGGCAAGACTTAGTTCGAAGCAAGTTATTGATAAAACTTGTAGTGCTCTTCTGAGCCTCTTAGCAGAGGCCTTTTATTGACCTAATCGTGGCTGTGGAGAGTTGGAATGGGAAGAAGAATAATAATGTCTGTGTGTTACTGAATGAGTTGGATTAATGAAGGTGGAGGTGCTCCTTGCTTGACTGCATCTTCTAGAATCCTGGGGATTTTTTTTACATTATTCTCAGCTGCTGCAGTACCTCTGAAGATAGGCCTTGAGGAGGAAAAGCCTCCAAAATTAGTGCAAGCCTTTAACACATGTTCCAAGGACTTGATGTTCATTTCCAGTTCTGTGTAAGGGTAACCAAATGCATGCTGCTTAATCTGTGCAACACTAAACTTAACGAACTGGCATTATGTGGGAACACACCTGTAAGATCCCTGTTCCATGAGTTGGCTACTGCTTGGTGGGTAAAGGAGGTGAAAGCAGTTGTCAGTAACTGTTCCACAAGGTGCTGTGAGTTTAACTTACTGAATAAGAGTATTAATACTTCAAAGTTACAGTAAAAAAAAAAACAAAACAAAACGAAGCACTTTTGAGTTTCTGTAGTGCCCTCGTGTGTCCAGATCTGGTAGTATGAACTTGCAGCACTGGTTGGTGTAGGACTCGCTCCCTTCAAAATACAGAAAGTTTAGAGTGTTTTTAGGTCCTTTCTCACTTACCTTTCTCCTGAAACTCCTCTGCTGGGGAAGGGGAATCCTGGTCTGGTCTCTTTCCTGTATTCTTATCCAGAGTCCACAAAAGGTGATTTAATCTGTGTACTTTGTGTTCTCAACAGATTGAGAGCAGTTATGTTGTTTATGTCTTGATTCAGGGAAGGGTTTGTCTTAGCATAGCTCTTAAACTAGGCTGGTCATGGTCATTTAAATAGAATGCTTAGATGAACGCTGAAGGAAGGGGTATTGGGGAAGGGAACAGCGGCCAATTCAGCTGAATCTTACCTGATGTTAGTTGCCTCTTCAAGTTGAGGAAATTCTGTATGGAGATGGGCAAAGAGGAAGAAAGATATATAGGTCTAAGATGAATGCGACTCGTTAGACTTGCTGCTTTTACTGATAAGTGGTTTTGGCCAAGACCCCATAAAAGGACGTGGAGATCTAGAACTTTATCATATTTGATGGGTTCTGAATATAGGCATTAACACTCAAGCCAAGAGAATTAGTACTTGCTTGAGCTTTACAGCAGACAACTGTGCTTATATTCACTTTTCATTTTACAGAGTAATCTTTGTTTTTGTTCCTCAGGAATTCTTTGTGTTGCTGACCAGTGTCATGGACTTAAGGAGCTGGCTTTGAACTACTACATATTAAGTGATGAACTGCTCCTGGCTCTTTCAAGTGAAAAACATGTTGATCTTGAGCACCTTCGCATAGACGTTGTGAGTGAAAATCCCGGACAGGCTGAATTTCACCCTATTAAAAAGCAAAGCTGGGATGCTCTTGTCAAACACTCCCCCAAAGTCAACATTGTGATGTATTTCTTCTTATATGAAGAAGAATTTGATGCTTTCTTCAGAGAGGAGACCCCTGTTACGCACCTTTATTTTGGTCGTGCAGTAACCAAAGCAATGTTGGGTCGTATTGGCATGAATTGCCCAAGGCTAATTGAGTTGGTTGTGTGTGCTAATGGACTTCAACCTTTGGACGATGAACTTATTCGGATCGCAGAGCGCTGTAAGAACTTAACAGCAATGGGACTTGGTGAATGTGAAGTAACTTGCAAAGGTTTTATTGAATTTGTAAAGATGTGTGGGGGCAGGCTTACCCAGCTTTCTATTATGGAGGAGGTACTGATTCCAGATAATGATTATAGCTTAGATCGACTTCATTTGGAAGTCTCCAAACACCTTGGAAGAATGTGGTTTCCTGATATGATGCCAACATGGTAAATTCTCTGCATTTCTGGGTCAACTTGTAGAATCAGGGTGTTGCTTTCTATGCAAATAAAGGATTTAAAAAATGAAATGTGGGGACTTTATTTCCTGATTTGAATTTTTTCTACCATGAGAGCCTCTAGCAGTGTAACAGCAAAACATTCTAGAATGTTAATGGTATCTTGGAACAGAAAATAGATGAAGTGTACTTAACACTTTCTGAAAGTATGGCTGTGGTTTACGGGTGCTTCAAACTTCAGTGAACTTGGGTTTCTCTGAGCTTCAGTTTAAATGTTCCATTCACATTGAAGGTTTTTTTTTTTTTCATGTCCTTGTTTAGTCTTTCCAATGTAGTCAGAAGAGGACTACAGAAACTTTTTTCCTTTATCAAATCTAACTTTATGGGACGCTGGATACAACTTGGAGTTCAGGAAAACCATATGGTTTGTCATATAATGTTTTATGCAGCTATTTTTCAAGATACTCATGTTATAAATGTAAAAGCTTGTACATTAAAATACTTAATACGAATACTAGCCCAGGTTACTCAAATACAATCTAGCTTGAACTCATGCCAGTATATTAAAATGTTGTGGTAAATAAGCTTATGCTTTCAAAAAAATTTTCCAGTTTTAAATTGCACTTTAAGTAATTTTGTCAGACTAGCTAAACTATAGAGACTGCATTGTACAGTATGTTGTTTTTCTGTCTTATGCATTAAATGGATGGGAAAAAAGACCTTGTTAAAACTAATGAATGTAAAAGTTTATATCTAGGTTGATTGCTTGGGTGAATTACAAAGCACTTTGGAAACTCACAGAGTATAGGAATAGCTTCTGGATTTGGGAGAGTTCGAGTCTTTGATTACAGAGGTTGATACCTGAATGCTGTTCCATGCTTTCATTATTAAGGGATAAGAAGGACCTCATAAATGTGGATAGTGAGAAGGAAAGATCAAATGGAGTACAGTTGTCTTCGATCACTTTCTGTCTGGAATCAAGGGTTTAGAGCACTTAAAAAAAAAAAAAAAATTATTAGCCAGTTAGAGGCCAAAATGGCCTGTAGTAACCTTGCCTGTGCTGTAAGCCCTGATTTTCTGGAGTAAGGGTCGCTGGAGGTGACACTGAAATGTTTAATTTAGAGCTGCTTAATACTTGTTGTGATTAATTGGTTTTTGAGGAAGAAGATTTTACTTTATTTGTTTTCTTTGAAGTGGAAAGAAATAGTGAGTTGATGAATTCGAATGTGTATTTTTATGTAGATGGTTTTTTACACGCTGTAAACTGAAACGCATTGTATTCAAATTTTGCTGTAATTATTTTTATGCTGTAGTTGTTGTAGCTCCCTATATCTAATGAGAAGCCTGCATTTGATTTGCTGGTAGTATTTGTCACATCAGATAAAATGTCACTTTCTTCCACACTTAACTGCAAAAGTAACAGTTAAAGGGTTAAACCACCATTGTCTTGGACAGACATGTTCCCTGTTGCAAGCTAAAGGATTTAAGATAACAGGTCGTGCCTGTCTGAATCAGTAACGCAGTACTGACTTGCGCACTTAAGAAGCATCTGGCTGGTTACTAGCACCTGTTACCCAAGCACTTCCTTCCATAATCAAAGGGATTATAATTGACTTTTAAACAAAAGACTGAAATATTTCTGAACAGTATTTGGTTTGAGATGTGTGATTTGCTTTAAATGTAAACATAATAAAGTGATCGAATACATGCACTGACACCAGACTCTCATCTATCTGTTGCACCACGTCCTCCTGTTAGGCAAGATTCTGCCCTGTTAGAAGCCATATACTTGACAAACCTGGGGAGAGGCAGTAGACACATTTAACTCCTGGATAATAGTGAATTAGTCATTGTCGTTTCATGTTTGTGCCACAAACTTGAGGATTTTTGACATGCTGAAACTGTAAAATGCATTGTGGACAAATCTTGTAGGTGGTTGGTAGACTCCTGGAATCCTTCGTGTCTCTCTAGCCAACATAGCGGCATTGATGAAGTATCAGACACTAGTGGCTGTGGACAGAGTTATAATTCAGGAGGAAACTGCAAAGATGCTGCTTGGAATATTGTCCCATTCTCCGACCCTCTTACTAAGGCAGCTTCTCTGTGAAGCTGTGAGTGTTAGCTTGCTCTAGCTCCAAGCTTCTAGAAAAATGGGCCTGCATTTATTAATGTTGTGAACTTTGATGCGATGATTTTTTTGTTCACTGATCTTAGCAAGTAAGACCCATTGATACTTGATTTTGTAACTAAACGCCAACAGAATTGATTACGTGAGTCTGTGAAATTCTGATTCTTCACTGGTAGTGTGGGAAGCCAGTTCTAACTGAAAGGTAACCTCTGACATCATGTTAGTGTTGAATTTTATAGTTTCAGTGTTGGATTTGTTTAGTGTCATGTGTTGGTGCTAAGGTACGTGCATTGTGCTTTGGGGAGGAGTGTCACAACACTGCTGCGTGCAAAGCAGTGTTGGTTCTTTTCCCTCTTTAGCAGGCGGTCCTGAAGCACTGCGGTGGTGGAGGTTTGGCGCTTGGCGAGAACCTGCAGACAGCTGCCTGCTGCCTTTGCTGCCTGCCGTCCCTTCAGCAGCCTGTGCTTCAGAGCGCTGCCTTGTCCCAGCAAAGGCAAGTTTTGTCTATTTTACTGCTTTTCCTAGTTTCACTGCCCTGCAAAGGCTTTCTAAAACCCTGTCTCTGGAGTGTATAACACAATGATAGTTTGTTGGAGTAACTAAAACCCTTGAAATGAAGTACAGAACTTACACCTGATCTTTTAAGGAGGTTTGTAGGGTCTCTAAATAGTCCCGAGTGACAGTGAGCAGCTCACAGTAGTGTGCCTTCCCTGCCACATGAGGGGGTGAGGTAGTTTTCATGCTCGCTGACTTTTCAGACTCCTTAAGAAAGCTTGTAATTAGTCATTGCTAATTTCACGATACTTTTGTAAAGGCAAATTCTAACAGACAGCTCAAACCTTTTTTCCGTGTGTGGAGTCCCTTTTGCCATCCAGTAGAGTCACTGGTTCTGGCATGACAACTCCAAGCAGCATCTTTATGCCTTGTGGAGTGCTTTAACAAATTTCCTTCTGCTTTTGCTTAGTTCAGGGGCCTTCAAAATCTAAAGTAACCTTGTTTGCCAAGGTGTAGCAAAGTTCGTCAGGTAGCCTAAGATACAATGTTCACAACAATTAGGGCAACTTGAACAGTCCCTAAACAGTATCTGGAGTGTATATTAATGTTAGAACCTTGCAGTATTATCTAAGGCCCAAAGTACTGAAGTGGTAGAATTATAAACTATTGTTGTGCATATTGTATAACTCTTAATTCTGTGAAATACAGTTTTTTTCATTCCTTCATTGAGGCTGTCCGCATGAGAAGAAAAAATTACTTTTGGATGCTGAGATGAATTTATTTGGAATTTACTGCATTCCCATTTCACTCTCTTTGCCATTTCCCCTTTTCAAGATTGCTAGTAGGATCTGAGCGATCGCAGTTCTCCACGTGAATATGAGATGTGATCCCAGGGAACACTCTTTGCATTGGCAGCATTCTCCCGAGGACTTGTCCCTTAGAAATTGTACCACTGTATCTGATGGGATGGATGCAGACTAGTTTCACACAGAAGCCTGGTGAAAGCAAGAGGAGGAAAAACATCAGATGACTGGTGAAGCATTTGTTCATCTGTACTGTTTCAGAAATAGCAACATTTTCTGTCATGTCCTTTCCACTGAGAGAGCAATAGTGGAAATACCAAAATAGCAAAGACACTGTGGTCATAAAAAATAAACATAGTGGTTGGAGTTGTTGGCTTGGTGGAGGGGGGAAAGATGGGAGTCGGGGAGAAGGTGAGAATTACTGCTTTACTAAAAGAGAAGGGCTCAAAGGCATTCTACCGAACTCAATTATTCGCATTCTAACATAGGAGCAAAAAGTTCTGCATGTAAATGGATAGAAGATGCAGTGTTCCACAGCATGTACCTTGCTTAACTACTTGGTTAGCTGTGAGGTAATACATCTTCTATGACCTCAAGACAAAGAAATATTAAATGAAAAATAGCTATTTACCTGATCCCCTGATTTGGACTCCATCATCAATGGCATTTCCATTGTGGAAGATTTTAATGGGTCCGGAGAGCTGGCCAGAAAAGGGAGCGTACACGGTTGCTCCATCACTGCAGATGACATCCACACCCCTGTGCTTTCCTTTACCATTTTGTCTAAACACAAATATGTAATTAGAGAAGTCTCTTGTCAGGCCTAACATTACACAGAGAGAGATCAGTTGGCATGCTACAGGATCTGGAAATGGGTTGTTTGTACTGAGATGGCGTTGACATATTTGCCTGGCTGAAGAACCTGTAAAGTTTTTTGGTGTAGATAATGGAATGCCGTGTAGGGCTGATGATCTGGTAGAGTTGCAGTTCTGCAAAATGGAGGAAAAAAGCGCCTTTCTTCCAAGCCTTTAAATATAACTGTGGAGTCACAGAAATGTTGCTTGGCAGGTACCTGTGGAGGACATCAAGTCCAGCCTTCCACTTGAGTCAAGACTATTCCCAACACCAGGTCAGGTCTGGCACAGCTTAGTCAGAGTCACAAAAACCTCCAAGCACAGAAGTTTTATAAACAATGTGGGCAACCTGTTCTGGTGCTGCATTACCCCTGTAGTGAAAATGTTGCCTTATGTCCAACCTAAACCTTCAAAGCTGTAATTCTTAAATGGCTTAAACAGGTCAACTCTATTTCAGTGGAGTAGCAACAAAACCCTACGTGTTCCACTTTTACGGTACCTTGGAGCTCCGTAGTATCCGCAGCCATATCTATCACAGCCTCTTATCTCGTTTGTAGGATTCCCGGAGCACAGTGTTGCCCAGCGGCTGTCTTGTTGTGGGAATGGTGGAACAACTTTGAAATACAGAAACATAGCACAACATTATTAACTTTTAGGTTCTGTTTTAAGCATTGTGTGCTTGTAACTATTGTGTTTTAGTTAGGTAGGAGCATACTGGAATTACATCCCAGCATGTAGTTGGATGTCTCCTCCATAAAATGTCATCCTTTAGGAAATGTAAATAGAATGTACACCTATGACTGGATTGTAATGCTTCTAGATTAGGGTTATCTCATATAATGAACATGCTTTAAAGACACAAATTCAACGAGAGTATCATGGTTCCTAGGGTGTAATCTGAGGGTAGGAAAAGACCCAGTTTTGTTTCTTACTCTATGCCCAGGCTGAGGGGACTGGACTCTTCAAGTCTTCTCCCTTACTGCTAATGTAGTATTTGTATTTGCAAGGAATCATCCTAAAGTCTGCTCAGACACAATACTGAAATCATTGCTAGTAGTTAAAAAGGTATAAACAGAAGAGATGTCTGATTCAGTTTGTTGCTGAGACTTGATACTGCTGTGTCATGGGGAGGCGAGAAATACAACTTGATAAGCTGATATATTCTCCTTGCTGTAAATCTGTCTGCAGTCTTCTTATGCTGTATTTATAATGTGTATTTTTGTTCTTTCAGATGTTGCTTTCAGGGAAAACCGAAGACAGAGGGAACTATTGCTATTTGATGTTGTTGTCCTTACTTGAAATTAATTAGTAATGTAATTTTCATTCATTATGCTACTTATTCTGAGTTTTGGGTTTGTTTTTTTTTTACCAGGTGTAAGTTGTTGAGTAGGATCAGAGTGGTCACAGTTCTCAACATGGATGTGAGAGATAATGCCAGGAAATACTTTTTGCATTGGTAGCATCCTTCCCAGTTGTTGCCCTCGCTGGATTTGGCCGTGGTATCGGATGGGGTGAATACAGACAAGCTTTACACAGTAACCTGGAAGAGACGGAGAAGGAAGCGAGGTCAGGAAACATCAGCTGCATCTGTTCTTGCAGTGAGCAAGAAACCTTCCATGCTAGTCTTACTGGAGACGGTAATGATGAAGCAGAAATGTAGTCAAGGTACCAACAGTCCTGAAATGAAAATTACTTAGATTGCTATGGAAAAAGAGGAAAAGAGGGAGCTGGAAAATAGGGACAGGAAAACATCCTTTCAGCAAAATTGAGGGTGTATTTCTGATACCTTATGTTTACTGTGTCCTTTTATTTTGATTTGGGATTGTTTGTTTTCCTGCTACCTGTTCCTCTCCCAGAAAAGCAGAGGCAAAGGAATGCATCCTGGTGGTGTCGATTTCCAATATTTCTGAGCAACGGTCTAGTTGTGTTTCAATGTAGGAACTAGAGAGGGTGTAAGATTAATCAACACTTTGCTTGAATTGAAGAACCACAGAAACCTTGCTCAAGTAAATAAAATGATGACTGGTGCATGCTTCACAACATCTCTGCTGTTGCTACTTGCCTGATCCGGTGATTTGGACTCCATCATCAATGGCGTTTCCATTATGAAAGATTCGAATGGGTCCAGAGAGCTGGCCGCTGAAAGGAGCGTACACTGTCGCTCCGTCAGCACAGATGACATCTACACCTGTGTGCTTTCCTTTACCACTGTGTCTGAAAACATAAATGCATAATTACAGAATTGTCAGGCTTAACTTATGTAGAGATAGGTCAATTAACACGGTACAATATCTGAAGCTTGTCTAACAAAATTTTTGCATCTGCAATGAAATTGGAGAAAATAGTGGCTTCAGCCCACCTTTTAGTATTGCAAAATGTTTGTATTACTCTGACCCTCTTCAAAGAGGGATGAGATTTCAAATTTTAAGTATATTTTTATTTTCGCAAGTTCATGGGATATTTCAAACTCTTATAAAAAAGTACCTACTCTTCTATCCCAAAATACATCTTTGCCGGTATGAAATAGAATCCTGTGTTTGGCATTTTCTCTGTAGAAATTCGGAAGTTGCATGATGAGGAGGAAGGCTTCTCATAGAGCTTGGGGAGAGGAAATGAGAGGAAAACGCAGGGAAGGTAGGAGTTTTTCTACGTATAAAAACTTTGCATGGAAATATAACCTGATCTGTTATGAGGTGCTTGCTTAAAGACAATGATGCTGGCAGACCTTTAGCTCGTGTAAATTAATGTAATTAGCTGCCTGTAAGCTGTTGTTGAATGTTAGTTAAATGTCTG
>Ga0065711_1037229_pt1 | contig 20050 bp, 11 predicted proteins | sample Hoacrofraction12_FD_59098 | JGI IMG/M metagenome (GOLD analysis project Ga0065711, IMG submission 59098) | Hoatzin crop microbial communities from Cojedes, Venezuela - Epithelial fraction 12 v2 (version 2) | ecosystem: Host-associated > Birds > Digestive system > Esophagus > Crop | place... | reverse complement strand
CCCGGACAATGTCCTGTGCAGCCTGCTGTAGGTGACCCTGCTTCGGCAGGGGGGTTGGACTAGATGACCCACAGAGGTCCCTTCCAACCCCTACCATTCTGTGATTCTGTTATTCTGTAATCACACATATCACAATGAAAAATTATGCACTTCGAGCAACTTTATTTGTGTAGAGTGGAGTTTGGCAAGAGGGAGTGCAGATGGATGCCTGAGAAAATACTCTGCGGGGGCTTCCAGGGTGGACCGTGAACAGACGCATACCAGTTTGATCACTGCAAGCCTTAGATTGCCACAGGCATCAATAAACAAGGTAAAGCAGAGCTTGCATATTACATCAGTTATGTGCCAACAAGACCAGATTATACACAAGGCAAAAGGAATCACAGCGACAGCTGAGTAACTTGGGGGCTATGAGTATTTGCATCCCCTGCCAAAATTTGGCAGAATGGAATCCCTTCCTGTTCCAAAATTGTCCCCGTTTTCATCATGAGAGGCAAAAGACAGTGGAGAGTTTGCAAGAGCAGGACAGTACTCTTTGAGTAGCCTGGGAGCTGTCGAGTGGAGTCACCCAACTTCCAGAGAGGCTGTGTACCTGTGTAGCTCTGAAGTCATGGGTTAAAGTACAGCTTCAAGGAACCCACCAAGTCCTGCGATTTCTATCTGCTCTCAATACTGTGAAAAGAACAAAGATTCATTCAGCGTATTAGAAATCATAAATTTCATTTGCTGTAGAACTGGACCTCCTCAGACCTATAATCTGTTCCCTCGATGCAACCAGCATCGTACTGGCAGTTCCTCTGGCTCTTCCACTCACGTTGATTGTAATAGGAGATTCAGGTGCGGTCCTGGTCCTGGTGATGTATATATGTTCACGCAATGTGAGGAGGACAAGGCATTTGTGTTTAACGTAAATTACTGATTACAGGCAGACATTTTGTTCAGTGTGTTTTCATGTTCATTTTCAGAAAACTTTTTTTTTTCCAAGGTCCACCTTTGCTGTCGTATTTTGGTATATTGCGTGTCACTGTTCAGTGTGCATTGTGTCATAGTGTGATCATATCAGCTGTCATACAGGATAAGCTAATATGACATCTTGTGTCCTAATGCAGCTTGACAAGATTAAATTTGCAAAAAATAAACATGATGCCTGCCAGTACCCACTGGTCATAATGACTTCAGGTGTACCTCCCTTAATTAATCACTAACTAATGATAGTTTCCTGATTATCTGCCAGAAACAGGGTACAGTATGGGTATTGTGTATCTACGTGAAATATTTCAGGCTGGCATACAGAATTAAAGATAGATTAACTGTATACCATGCAGTTCTTAACGGGCTATTCTGATTATTTTTTTCTGGTTCTTGCAGGAAGGCAAAAATATGAATTCACTGGAACGGCTTTTTCTTTTTGAAACACATGAATCGATCTGAATTTTTTGAAATTACATTATTCTAAAGAGTGTTCATAAATCTTGGAGATATAATTTATTTTTTCTAAAGATCTATATTTTATGAAAGACACTTTAAATTTGCACCTGAGACCATCATAGTTTCTATGAAAAGAGAACGGATAACAAATTGAATGGATGGACTCTTATTAAGCATAAAATTACTCGACAAGAACCACTCTGAATCAATTAATCATAATGTAACAGGACTCTAATTTTCTGGCATTCTCAAAATCAAAAGTAAGTATTTGCATCATTTTTCATCGTAACAAATGTGATTAGTTTATAGCTGATGAAATACATAATTTTAGTCACAGTCATTAAATACTGGCTCCACTTTTTTTCTGGGAGCCATTAAATTGAATTCTAAGGTTGTCTAAAGAAGGTTGTCTCACAACAGTGCCCTTCCACTCTTTACTCTCCTGCCTACACACTTTCCATGAGCATGTGCAAAAAACATCAGAAAATCCAATTTATATGACATAGCATGATACTGTGAGATGTATCTGTAGTTTAAAATAAGGTTTAAATCCAGATGCATTGCAGGGAAATAGCATCATCCCTTCTATTTATCATACTTCAAGCATGACTCTTATTAGAATATATTATTTTGTTAATCAGTGTGTTTGGGATTTGTTCCCAAGTTGTTTGATATAGCGTTATGAAAACAATCCAAAGTCTTGACATCTGTATCTGCCAGCTAAAAGGACAGCAGATTATTCAAGCACAGGCAGGCAAATTTCCCAGGGAACATAAGTGATGAGATTGGAGGGGTCTGCCTTGACACCAGCAAAAGCATTTTACTTACATGGATTCACTCAGCAAGGAATGTTAATTATTAGCATAGGTAGAAAGATGGTTCATGTTTATTATCCCATGGAAACAAATGTTTTCAAAGCCCATTTTGAAGATAATTTTCTTCATATTGTTTCAGATTCCAATGAAATTAAATTTTCGAAATGTAAAATAGAGAGAGAAAAGGGTTAAAGAAATAAAACACTAAAGCTAGAAATTAATTTCAAATTATTTAAAAAAAAAAACAGTTCTGATTTTGACCAGCCTAATTAATGGCATTTACTGTAATAAATAAAATGTAGCGAACAACACAACCCACCCCCTCATGCCTGGCATACACATTGCCGAGGCAGCTCGAGGAGACACCAAATCAAGCTCTGAATTCTCTGACTAAAACATGATTCTAGTGCACTAAGCATTTAAAGCCCTCCAAGTTTGGAGAATTCAGGTTGTGATGCAGTTTTAATGCAAACCATGCCTGGTTTCCCAAGTAAGTGGATCTCACTATGCCATTACAGTGATCTATTTCGTTAAAGAAGTAAAGCCATCCCTTTTTGGAAGTACAGCATTGTTTTAGAGAAACGTATAGGGACACCATACCAGATACATTATTCAGCATTTGTATGCTTCAGGGAATGTGACAAAATCATTATTTACCTATTTAAAGCAATCAAGAAGGCTAATTTTCATTTCTAGTATGGCTTGTGCAATAATTCAAATTACATATTTAAAGGAAACTAATTTTCTGTCTCTTGCTAACTTATGTTGACTTATTCTATTATGGTGTAGGTTATTTGTCTTTCTTTGTTCCCAAATTCTAATATTCCGTTTCCCTTGCACGGTTAGTGTGTATGCATAAGGCAAATATTTGGTGCCTTGCTACAGCTCCTTAGTTTATCGTAACAGGGGATCTCTTACATCACAGCCAAATTCACTGATTATATGAAATTTACAGGGTATGCAGCTCATCCAGGCTAGATCAGGCTGGGTTGTGACTACAGATGTGAACCTTTATTTCTCTTTGCCTCTTCTGTCTGCTTTAACAGAAAGCATATCAACTCCTCACTAGCCAAATTATAGACTTGAACCTAACTAGACACCAAAATATGCTTTGTGCCCCTTATGATGCTGCTTTTTGGAGAAATATTTTAGTACCTTTGGAACTGGCCAAAGCAGCAAGAAGATAAAAACTAATGTCCTTTAAGCCTGAGGAAGTATGAAAGAAATGCTGATGTGTACAGTAGGTTAAAATTAACCCAGGTACTTACAATGCTCTTCATCAGCACAATGTTCTTGATTTAGAAGGCCTTGAGGTAGATAGTTAATTACTTGCTGAATCAGGGTCAGAATGCTTATGCGGAGACCTTAACTAATTTGGCAGAGCAAAAGTTCAGGGGATATATGTCACTAGCTTTCAAATATGTATGAAACTTTTGACAAAATGCATAAGGCAATTCCTGTATCAGTGGGAGACACCAGCTTTTCATGCCTGTGGCCTACGGGTTATCAGTGGGCTTTTAAAAACATTCACACACTGCTTCTCCACCTTTAATACTTCCAAAGCAGGACTTTGAGGGAGTATAATATAGGGAGCTTACCTGTGGGTCAGGCATGTGTGGATTTAAAAGGCATGGGGTGATTATCTGCCATTCATCGCCTGCTTGCTGCAGCTCTCAGACTGTCTCCAGACTGCCAGGTTTGGGATGAAGGAGGAGCTAGGGGTGTAAAAGCTTTCTCACCATCATTGCTGTAGAGCCCAAGACATACTGTGTCAGGGCTGTCCTGGACAATCTCAGTCTTCTGGATGGTTGGCCCTAACTGACTATCCTCCACAGCTAGTCAGGTGCCAGCAGAGCCTCATCCAAGGCATCCAGTTTCCTCTTTGAAGGGAGCAGCGTGGCCTCTTCTGGGGCACCAGCCAGCCCTTTGCCCCGGCGCAGAGTCACTGATAGGCTTTCCTTCCCATGGGAGCTACCTGAAGGAGCCTGCAGCAACATTAAAGAAGAGGGAAAGGTTCTCACCTCATGCAGCCTTTCCGACTTGGCCAAGAGGTTGCTTCATGCTCACTGCTCAGCTGATAACTCAGGATCCAGTGGGGTCTTATGACGGTTGGACTTGATGATCTTAGAGGTCTTTCCCAAGCTTAATGATGCTATGATTCTATGATTATACTGATTAGCAGAAGATTTAATTTCACCCTGATTAAGAGAGAGCAGATGAAGAAGGATACCGAATAGTCCTACGGGCATGTATCAACTCTTAGACAAACATTCCTTTCAATTTCTTATGACGAACAACCCCTGCACTCAGTTCTGGCTCCCTTGACATTTTTCTCTGAAGGACTCTGCCCCATAAATCTCCCAGGATCTTGTCTTTTATAGTGACAATATCCCAAGTGCAGACAGAAAACAACCTTGCTTCTGCTATTCATTAGAATCTATACTTATTTATACCATTCAACCAGCTTTGTTTTCTTTTGTAAATTTCATACAAAAATATCCTGTAAATATGCTCGTAGTGATGACCAACTTGATTTTTAGGAATGCAAGTCATAAATGTTAGTCATAAAAAAAAGTTACTGTTTTGCTAATTTTAAATAACTGCATATCTTAATACACTGAGTCATATACAAATGTAATTTAAAGATATATTATCTTCCTCTTGCTGGGAATATGCCTCAGAAATGAGAAGGATAATATTTGCCTGTTGTGAATAACTGTTAAAAAGAATAATTCATGTCAAATGTTTGTTTTTCTGGGGTTGCCTGCAAGAAGCTGAGCTTGGAGTTCACACAGGATGGCATCCATGTGTGTTTACACATTTCTCATTCCCTAGTACAGCCACTGCCATGAGAAAATTGCTGAAATATGCCTGAGCTAACATACATGTGACAGCTGCTTCCAAAGTTTATAAAGGTATGTACTAGTTTAAAGAACACTTTATTAGACATAGAGCTATTGTTGCAAAAGTGAAAGAGCCCACAACATGCAATAAGGTGTGGACAGCTGCAGTTGGTGGAAGCTATCAGCCAAGCACTGGGCTATTCTCATACAACATTAACATTTACATAAATGTGGAGACTTTAAAGATTTCTGTCAAAGATTTTAAAAGATTTTACTGGAAGTGCGCTCATAGATAGTACAAAAGTTCATATCTTATATGTGAGTATAATCAGAGCAATGGTATGGGGACATATTGTCTAGTTAGAGAAGTATACATAATGCAAAGAAAAAAAAACCAACAGCTTGCCCAATAGTCTTTTGAAAGAATTTCGCTGAAGTCTCTTTAACTTTTAGTGCTTATCATCATGCTGATTTGTAAAGAGCAGAAGTGAAGTCCAAATTTAGCACCCTTGTGTCTTTATTAGATATAGGTACGCTTCCTGCATATCCTAATAAAACAGTAGGAGGAGGACTTCCAACCTAGTCCATGAGAGCTACTGAAAAGCTCCAGAACATTTCGAAAAATATTCCTGGTTTCTTACAGTTACAGTCACTTCTTTAATTTTCCTTTTCTCTTATCAGAAGAAACCAGACTAAGGAACACATCCAAGTAGTATATACACACCCAATTTATAACACCAGATAGAGTAATATTCACTGGCTCCGTGCAGGAAATCTCACTCAGGCAGATGTTTGAGTTGTTTGTAGAGTGCTTTTTTGGTGGTGTTTTTTCTTCCTCTTCAACTTTTCCCTCTAACAATGGACTACTTTCTTCATTGCCTTTGTACTGAACTCCCTCCTAGATTTGTCACGTAAGAATAGCTTGACCATATTCAAGATGCCAGATCATCTGCACAGTTATGCCTGGAAGGGGAATAAAACTCACCTCTTGACTTCAAGCAGACAGAAAACACATCTAAGTTTCTTTGAGATGCTTCTGGGTATAATCCAGTGTGAGTCCACAGTGGATGTGATCATTACACTTCTCACCCAGTGTTTTCCAGGTGCAGAAAGAATGTGCATAGGATTCTTCAGGGACGTTTCTTCTCAGCTAGACAAGGGCAATAGGTATGCTAGCAGTATAAAACACTACTGCATCACCTACATTGTAAATCACATAGTCAGGACCAAACCAAATACCCCTAGGGGCTTGAGGCGGACTTGCAGTTGGATAGATTGAGGGCCTTCTCTAGCACAATTTCCCAAGTATTTTTAGGTTCAGTAAAGCTCTTCATCAGGGTCCTCCTCCCTGTTTACTTATCCTAAGCTACCAAAGCACATTTGCAAAGACAAGTTGCTGCTGGTTGGAGCACTGATGCCAGCAAGGGGTGGAGAGGCTGCTGTGGTTGTGCAAGGCTCTGGGCTGTGCCAGAGACAGCAGGGACCAAGGTCGCCCACCTTCAGCAGGAGTGAGCCTGGGGGACAGGGTGGCACCACCAGCCAAGGGCTGCAGCCCACAGCAGGCTCTCGTTTCTGTGCTCTAGGGGTCAGTTCAGTCATCATCTTCTCCTCTCTTCTGTCTTTTTAATTTAATACAGAGGAGGAGATTTTGGCTCAAAGTCAATAGTTTTTACCATTGATTTCAATGTGGCAAGAATTTCATCCAAACCCTTCATGCTTCACTGAGGACAATAACATAAAAACCACTATTTTGGAACGGAGAAAGGCACCATATTTGCCAGCTGCTGTGTTTATTGTGTTTGGGGGCTTCATGATGTAGTCACCCACACACTTCTTTATTAAATGTTACTTTGGCTTTTGAAAGTTTTATAAGCTACAATATAACAATAATTAAAAGTTTGTATACAATTTCCAAAGCTGGTTTTCATTCCTTAGGGAGTATTAATTCTAGTTTAATTTGTTTTTCATCTTCATTGTGCAACAAAACACAGTTTGTTTGTAAAAGAGGATCAAACTGATACTGAAATATGTGTACATGTGTTGGCAGGCATTTCCTGAGAAGTGCTGCAGCCCATGAAGTTGAATTTCAAACAACAAATGTGCAGAGTTCACATGAACTTGAAGTTGCCCTTTTATTTGTGACATCCATAAACATTTATGATGCTTTGTTTTTAATCCCAGTAAGTCTATGATGTTACTCTGGGTCTCTTAATAGTGTCTATTTATATTGTGAAATCATGACAACTGTGTTGTCTTCCCGTAAAGCCAAAGGTCAAGGGTCTGCTACAGCAAATACTAACACATGTGAGTAACTTCACTCATATGAATAATCAGACTGATTTTAACAGGGAGGTGTTTTTAGGGTCAGGCTCCCAATATTTTGTCATACTTCCCGAAATGTTTTGTAGATAGGAGTCGTTGACTTTCATATGGTGATAAAATGCTCTGAACACACACACACCCTCACCCTCCAAAAGATAGGAATATATATGAGTTATCAAGTTTTAACAATTACAGTTTTACTTGTTAGCTTTCTTTTCCTGCATGTAAGTAGTGTTGGAAGGGCACTTAGAAGAGATAAAAAGAAAATCAGTGTTAACAATTTCTATGTCAGTATATATAAAATTCCTCTCCCCTCCACCACTAGCCTGTGTGTAACCACATTTGGATATCTCAGTGTATTTTTTTGCCTTCATCTTGTGGGAGAGAATGATGGAATTAATTACAAATACAACAGTGAAGTATTGCATTTTATAATTTATATTATGTTCAGATAATTGCTATGAAAAAATAGACAAATGTATCTAAAAGAACAATCTTTTTAATCACAGAACTATAAAAATTTATGCTTCCTACAATAAATATTATTCTGTTTTTAAAGCTATACCTAATGCTTCTGTACGTGCTTTGAAAGTAAATAAAAGAGAGACACAAAGTTCCAAATACGCAAGGTGCACATAAACTTGAAGTTATTCAGAATAAACAGCTTGCCTTCTAAAGAGAATTTCCTAGTTCTCTGCTGAGAGATTATGGCGATCCTTGGAAAGGTTTCTATGAATACACTAATCCAGTTTTTCCTGTTGCTTGCGCAGATTCCGGTTGTGTTAGACTGCAACTCTTGCAAAAACTTGTGTCAGAAAAGCATGTCAGGAACAAATTTGCTTTCTGCTTTTCATTGGAATATATTCAAGGGTCTGACATGTTACATTCTTAACCTTATTCTCAAAATACACATTCTGTGCCTGTGACTTAACTCTTACTGTTAAATTAGGGAGAAGCTTTGCGTATGTTTATCCTTCCTATAATGGTGGAAAAGTTTTGGAAGAGCTGGAGTACAGGTGAAAATCTATGAACATCAGTATCTTTTAAATTTGTAAGCATATATTAGTTATTTTCTACATATTATTTTGCTTAAATATCCTGCTTGAAACATTTCCTTAGGTAATAATGCCACAAAACTTGCAAAGGGCCTGCAGTCTGGGTGTCATAACCTTTCTGACAGTAAAAGGAACACATTTTCCATTAACATGGAGTCATGTGCATGGTCTGTCCAGTGATGCGCAATGTCATTTAAGACATTCCATCATTCCCTGCTTGAGCACTCTTCTCTAATCTGATGAGGTACCCGGGGAAGAAACAATGATAGCCAAGGCATTAAAATGTAATCAAGATATGCAAATTCATATCTAAATGTGGTTTACTTGGAAAGAGAAATTAATCTAGGCACGGTCAAATAAACAGTGTGTAATATGGATAATTAATCACCAAATTAGCAGCTGTAGTCCCATGAGAAGACTATGCAAATGAAAAAGGCCCCCATCTATAGTCACAATTAGACTACTTAATACCAAGCTCCAAATAAAACATAGTCAATGGGAGCACTATAAAGTAAGTGGATCAAACTTAGTGGGTCATCCTCCAAAGTTCACAGACAGATTTTGTGACTACTTCATTTTTCCTGATTTACAGAAACCAATTTATTTTCCTACAGACCTACCAGGCTCATTGAACAACCTGCAACCTTGAAATGCTGCTAATGTTACTTTACACAAGACTAAATGTCCATTCATACAGCCTAAATCAGGAATAAAAAGAGGTAGGGACTAGACAGTACATCCTCAGCCCTGGGGTACAGTCCATGTAGCAGAGATGGATACTGTAGAGGTTTGTTAAGTGTCTTCTGTACACATAGAAGTTATCTCCAGCAACTTCAGTTGTTCCTTTGCACTTGCATTTCAATAACAGATCCGTCAAGTCCTGAAAGCGTTTGTTGTACCATTTCTGAAAATCGAATCGAGACATTTACTTTCCACTGGTTAATCCAAGCCAAAGACACCAAGGTTGCCTCATGTTGACTAGGCTGTGGTATGGTACTACCTGATCCATGATGCCACATGGTCTCCGCTGAGGCTGTGCATTGCACTAAAACCATGGCCCAACCTGGAATGCATAAAACATTGTCCAGCTAGGAAACCTGACTCATAGGTGAACAGAGATATTCCGCAATTGAAGCACAGCTTCCTTGAGACATGTTAGTAGTTCAGATACACTCAGCTTAACACTGATCCAACACAGAGTGAAATATGTTGACTTTTATGAATACAAATTTTAATGAAAATTTATAATAAACTGACTCTTGTCTTCATTTATGGTGAAAGCAATTGTTTAAGGTGGACAAGGGGTCTGAACTTCCATCTCCTGAAGAACTCTACATCGCTAGTTCCATGGGAACAGCTGTTTTGGGAATGACCTTTGTACAATATGGGCAAGAGATTCTCGATGCATCCTCAGCCAAGAAAAACAGAGCTGCTCACTTTGAGTCTTGGGTACCGGTCGAGATAAGCACTTATGGTGGAAGATACCTTTGAAAACATAGCATTGCAGCAACCTAACTCGAGGTAGACCTGTCAAAAACTGTCACTGGGAGTGAACAGAAGTAGAGTGAACAGAAGTTGAGTTTATAAGAAAGAGGAGTTTGCTCTTATTCTGAAATGTTTGTGCTGGTCTTTTGATGCTCTAGACCATGATTGGCTTTTATTTGCCCTGTCTATGTTCAGAAGAAATTGCATTCCTTTTTTTCATTTAAAATTTTAATTCCTTCTTATGAAGCTATTTGTGTACCCTTTTGGTAAGATTTTCAATAACTTCTTTAAAAAGCTACATAACACTTGAGTTTTAAGGCTCTTAAGGTTGCACAGTAACAATTGCTTTCCATGTAGAGCAGCCTACCCTTCTCCCAGGCGGTTAGCTGGCACACTGCATGCAATAGTTTCATGTTGTGTTATCAATGCAATGAGGTACATGCCTCTTGCAAAGTACAGCATAAGCTTTCTTGCCAATATAGATTTTGTCTTTGGACCTGAGCAAATATGAATCAGGAATAACCTTAAAGGGGAAGCCCCAGTCACACTATAACATCAGAATTGCAGAAACTATTGCGTAAATTTTTGTCTTCATTGATGTTTAGACCCAACTGAGAGGATGTTTCTCAGCAGTCCAAGTCACGTGAATTACCTTTCCCTACTGTAGTGATGTCATTTAGCCTGCACCAAAGCTTCCAACATTGCCTTATATGTTTTGCAAGTGCAGTACCAAAATGCACTCAAGGTTTCCTCATGTTGTGTCAAGCAAAATCTGCTGGAAAAGTATTGACATGCAACTTGTGCACTGTATGCTATGGAAAATTGCAGAAAATCAGAAAGCAGCGAGAAGGAAGTGTGGGACTGCAGCTGACAAGTTTCTCAAGATTTCCTGAGCTTGAAGCCAGGACGTGTTTTTAGATGCTGACCAAGATGTAAAAAAAAACAAAAAACAAACAGGCAAGAAAGTAAGCAATCAGCTTCATGCCTGGAAGTTCATCAGGCTTGGGCTGGATTGTCTGTGAGTGTGTTAAGTACAGACAGCTGACAGCTATGGGCTTGAGGATTATAAAAAAAGGTATCTCTTAAAAGGCCACAAACAGCTGTGAATCAGACTAGGAGAGTATGGCAAGTTTTAGAAGCCCTGTTTGAGAGCAGCTCCACTGGAGTTGCAAAAGCTATTTGCTCAGCAAGGTTGTCACCTTTTCTGGGTAAGGTACAATGTAAATCCATTCCCCCTGAAATGGAAAATTCAGGCACTGCTGGAGCTGCAGGTTTATGAGGCAGTGGAAAGCAGTCACAACGAAATTGTAACCCGAAGTCTTTCCTGTACCAGCTCACTTTTCTTTTTGTAAGTGAGCCTGCTCTGCCACTTAGCAAGCGAACCATTAATATGCTGCTTATACAAACACCAGCAACCGATCAAACTGAATAGTTACCTTTTATATAACTGTTATAGTTCAGCAAAATGTGATTCCATATGCAATAAGAAACCTGAAATAAGGACACAAGGGAACAGGCAAAGTAGATTAACTGGTAAGACAATGATATTGACAGCATTTTCTTAAATTATTACTAAGAAGATAATGTCATCCAGCCATCTGAGCAGTGTTTTGAGGGAAAATTATGCTCTCCAGGGAAACATTTTAATTAAGATAAAATTGTTAGATTGCTCTGAAATTCTTGGATTGACAGTCTTTGTCACAGTATTATTTTTCTACTAAGAGTGTATACAAGTTAAAAAAAAAATCAAGCAATAATTACTTAAGTAAAGAATACACTAGCTTGACAAAAGTGCACGAGTAGGAGTTAGTTCTTTAGTTTATGTTTTATATATCAGCAATGCCATCAGGAATGAGAACACACCACTGGAACAGCTTTCCAAACAGCCTAATTACTGAATCTGATTACTAAAGGACACTGAGCATTTTCATCCTTCCAGTGCTCCCATTTTACAACAACAAAGCATCAATGCTGATAGGAAAAGATTGGACCTGATGTCATACCTAGAAACTAATTTAATGGGAAATTGGATAACAGCAGATGCCTCTTTAGTTATGATTTATTTAGATGACCTTCCCATTCCTGTGGTACTTCCTTCTATGGTATTTTCCTCCTCTCTGCACGCCATCCCTCCAAAACCCTGTACGGTCCAAAAAGAGCAAAAGTAAATACTGTTGATCAGGTGCCTGATCCTGCAGACCTTTACTCCTGTTGGTTAGATCTATTAATTTTCATGGTCCTGTTCATGTATGGAATGAACGCAAGACAGGCCTCTGGATGATTGTTACAAGTCTTTACATATCCCTCATAGGATGCTTATTATCGCGTATCCTGAGGCAACAAAAGAAATTTTGTTCTTTTTGATTTTTTTTTTTCACTTCACTTACTTGCATTTTCAGATTGGTGGTGAAAGTGACATTTGGTTTTGCCTGAAATGGATTGAATAATCTCTCTGGCTCTCACAGGAGTTAAGAATGCCATGCTTGAGTCATTATTTAAAGAGGACAGCTTTTGATATTTTATTATTTATTATTTTATTTATTTTATTCTTCTTCCAAAGAAATTAAGTTAATGATTGGTTGTTTAAATTGAGAGACTAAGAAAAGAGCCCAGAGAGTAATACCTGGTCTCCACTAAGCAAGAAGCAGAAAAACACAAACAACAACAAAAATCTAGCACCTTTTTCTCAGGAGCAGGGCTAGCAGGCTCTCAGGTAAGCAGAGGCAGAAAGGGTCAGCTTCTCTTCACTGATGTCCCAAGTCTCTCCAGCGATGTGAATCCCAGCCACTGCAGTTCAGAGAAGTAGCAGCTTCCAATGGCAAACTACATGGGGTTCTTTACAATCCCCTGTTCAAAAGAAGTCTAGTTTTAATGGAGCCCTTCACTACTTTTACCCATCTACTGGGCTACCCTGTCAAGGGAATTAAAGTGAATGGAAGTGTGATTGATTTTCCTGGGTTCCTTACACTGATTTCAGAGATCTCTCTGGGAGTGGGAATTCTTATTATGTCAGCCCTTGCATTTTTCCCAAAACTGTGCTTTATGTTTAGTAACCCAAATAATTTTGCAGCCTTCCTTGAGCAAGCCAGCATTAAAGTAAGTCCTCTGAAATACATTTGAGTTTTTGTTTTGATTGTAAAAGTAGTCTAAGCAAAAAATTTTTAGCATTTATGAGGGAATCTCTTGTCTTAGCAGACAGCTCTTTTTGTATAAGTCCTAAATCCTGTTTTTGCTTTTTGTTGTTGGTGGTGTTTTTATCGAACAACTCATTTTTCAGTGCTCATTGCCAGTTTCTTATAGATGCATTAGGTTGAACATTTTCAAACCTCACTAAGAACAGAAACCAGCCATCACAGAATTACAGAGGGACTTATATCCCACCATGTTAACCTAATACAACCGATTTTATGTTTCTGTTCTCAGAGGTAGAATTCGGATCGCTGCCCCAGATCGCTGCGAGCTGCAGCAAACGTCTCAATACAGCTTTAAGTCTGGAAGCTCAAGCCTTCCCTGGCTTCCTGTGGTCCCCAGTGAGGCAGCTTGCCACTCAGCACAGCAGCAAATGCATCGTTAAACATGTTGCTTCCTGGTGTGCTACTGGCTATGGACACTGATGTACCTTAACCTCCTAATGCAGAGTGCCAGCTGGGTTTAGAGACAATCTGAGTACTTCTGTATAAGAAAGGTAGGCACAGCCTGGAGCTAGGTCATGAGAAGGTGTGTCCTAAATTTTGTCTCCTCTAGTGCACTTAGCTCCTTGCTAAACGCTTCAGCAAAGTAATTCTACCTATTTAAGCTGGTGTCCCAGGTCTGCCCCTGAAAGTAGGATCATAAATTTTTCCTTTAAAAAAATGAAATAGAGATGGTGTTTTCTCAAACCAGTTCTTGCAGGTTAAATTTATTCAGTGGAGGCAGGAAACCAGGATCCCTTTTTTCTGCTCCTGCACTCAGACACCAGGTTGCAGAGCTGTGTTCTTTCTCACACTCACAGTTTCAACAAATATGATCTCCCTTCCCCATATCCCAATGCATGGAGCAGGAGAAATCAATAGGACGACAGGGAACCAAACTCAGTTTTTCCTCTACCTTGGTAAATATCTGAGCCTTTATAGGACGGAATAGCACACTCTAGGTCTGTTAAAATGAGAAGTGCATTTTGTATGGGGCCTGATGGCCTCAGAACAAGGCCTCAGAGCAATGTGAGTCAAATTACTGAAATCAAATTAAAAAGACTTTGTCTTTGGATTTTGACTTAGGTAGGGTATAAAATGCTGACTTCTCTCCAATTGCTTTTGACGAAGTGTCAAAACTTGCATGTCTTTCGCTGAAATATTTTCTTTTGAAAGTTTGGTTTTCTGTGTTTGGCTTTGCAGATAGCTCATCAGATCTTGCCAAAGAAAGTTGACCCTTTCCAAGAGTTTGGGGAAAAAAAATGTAGAAAAATGATTACTTGGAGGTATTATTGTCCTCAGAGCCCTACAGAGTAGGAATTTATTTTGATTCAGAGTGTCTGACTTACCTCTTTTAAGAATATTTGTGCCAATATTTATTTGCCAAAGTTTCAGATTCCTTTTTTCCTGTGGAACCATTGATGATAGCATCTCTTATTTTCCCTGAGGTACTGGTTCAACAGGTTTCACTGTTTATCAGCCGTCCTGTTTTTTCTCTGCAATTGCCTGGGGTTGTCTACTTCACAGCTTAGGACTCACTTTTGCCATCGAAGAAACACCCATGAGTATCAAAATGGGAGTGCATCTCCCAAGCAAGAGCAACAGTGCTTAGAGAGGAGCTGTGTGGACCTTCTGCAGGGGCAGCAGGCTTGCCTATGCCCTGTCCCCTTAGCGTACCCCAAGGTCTCTTGCTGCAAGGCAAGTGGTGTAGCACTTGCAGAAGCATGACTTAGCAGGAACAATTCCTGTCCTTCTCGATTAAACTTCCGAGTGTTGCAGAAAAGATCTACTGGTTTCTCCATATGGATTGTTCTGGCCTTTTTTCTTAGCTACTGTTTATTAAATCCTGTTGCACAAATGGTAGTTCTAAACAGAACTCCAGTTCTTGTAGTTTTCCTGCTGCAATAGAAACAAAGAAATGTTCAGTATGATTTCGCTGTTTTGAGATCCAGCATGTTGAAAGCACAATGTGTATGGGAAAATGGTCATTCCAATGTGTTTTTTTTCCAAGGAATTTATGTTAAAACCTGAAATCAAGCATGAACTGTCCTCTGGTAATTTAATAAGAAATAGATTTAAAGTTTGAAAATATTGAAAATAATCTTACCATTCTTCATCACTACAGAAAATGGAGCAACATAATATATTTATGAAACAAAGGAAAATGAAGTGTCTGACAGCACTAGTTCTAGCTGCAAAAAATCCATCAGTATAATATAAAACCAACCATGCCAGAATTAAAAGCCAAATTGGTTTGCAGAGCACGCTGAACATTAACTATTAATACTTTTTTTTTCACCTAGAGCCACTTTTCTTGTAAATTACAAAACCATTAGTGAGCTGCCAAACTATATTTTCCACTTAATTTCAATGTTGAAGAATAGACATGACAAAATTTGAGTTATCAATGGAATATGAGGAAAACAAGAACTCAAGGCTCTCATGCCAGTTTTTCTCTTTGCAAATTCCATAATCTTGTCTAATTTGAATAATTATAAACTTCACAGAGCTGACAAGGTTCACATAGCTAAATCAGCATGTTATCTACTGCATCTGTGATCAGCTGAAGCCTTAAAGGCATACAACTGAATATCAACTTTTTGTCCATTCCCCCTTCTGTAAATCATTGAGTTGTGTAGTTCTATGTAAATATAATATTGAGGAAAATAGTTGTGATGAAAAATAAACAGGGATATCTCCAACCATGAGTTAAAATTTCATACCTAGAGGATTTGTTAAGAGATCTATTTGACAATCTCTTCTAACTTGATCTTTATTTTAAAAGGTAGAGCACTTTTTGAACATGGCTTTGTTTTTTTGATAGCTTTTATGAATCTTCTCTGCAGTTAATTCATCTCCCTCTCTCTAACAGCATGGCTGTGCAGATATAATTGCTTATCTTATGAAGTCATCAAGCAGTTCTTTCTATCCTTTCAGCTGGATGTGTTAGAAAGCTCAATTTGTTATATCAAAATAGAACATCTTGCCACTGTCCAAAGATCCTTGAACAGCACACAGAACTCAGCAGCCAAAAGACAGCATTCAGAATGAGTTTTCGATGGTGGTGAATAACAAAACCAGCCTCAGATTTCCTGGAGCTCAAACTGATTTAATGATTATGTTAATCTTTATCATTACAGTAGTAGCTAAACGACATGATCACATTTTAGGTCTTTTGGTGCCTAATATTGGAAAAATGTAAGTAAGGACAGGAACCTGAGGAATTTGTGCTATGCGCAAGAAATGTCTCATTGAGTGGAAGAATGGTCTGCAAAGCCCTGAGTAGAAATGCTGATGCTTCTGTGCATGTTTTCTCAAAACAAGTTATCATCCTGTTGAATAAGCTCTCAAACTTCCTGGAAGCAGTGGGAGGACTCCCACTGACTCCCGTAGACTGTGGCTTTCACTTTGATATCTGCATATGCAAGTTTCACTCAAACAAAGGAAATCCATAGAGACCACCAATTGCCTCAGAGGCCCCTGCTGAATGCGCGTTGTTTAGCAGAGTGGGCCCAGCAGCAATTTTGTCATACTCTGAATCCCCCGAAGGAGACGTCAGTTCCAGCTCCAACTACACACTACATTGAGCAATCGGTCACAGCGTGGACTGGCTTCTTGGCCCTCTTTAAAGGACTTAAAATGTTTGTGGGAGGGCTTCCCGCACCCAAGGATGCTAGCCAGAAAAGGTCAAGTAACAACTACTACCAGATCTGCCAGGGTCCTGTAATGTTTCTCCAATTGTCTGTTGCCAATTCTTATATATTGTTTTATTGTATACTGCAGAAAAGACAATTGGGTCTGGGAGGCTGAACTGGGAAAGGGAAACATCTTATATACAATTTCTTCTTCTGAACTTTTCACGTGAAGTTATTTTTGGGAAGGAAGGTTTGAATCTGAGCAGATTGTGGGAAGAAATTCACTGATTTCTGGGATTTCTGTAGCTTCTGGAGGAAGCCAGAAGCACCTATAAGATAGGTTCTGTCCCCCCAGTTTGGGCAGGGACAAAACACAAAATGAGCAGAACAGATACATTTCAGTCTGACCAGTTCATCGTCCCTGTCCCCTGGAAGATCTCAACCAAACACCCTTCCAGTTTTGGGAAATATTTGAAGATGGGCTAGTTGCTTTCATATCAGACCTTATCCAAAAGCCTTACAGACACTTTCCAGCTCTTGAAGGAACAATGATTGTAATGAAAGCCTAATATTCACTTCAACAGATGTAGGTCCAAACATAGGGCGGGGTTTTATTTTTAGATCTAGATGTCCATGCTATTTTAATTTCTTTGTGTCTAAATCATTTGGGTTCTTCTCAGGTACCCATGATTTGGGGAGGGGGACAGGGAGGGGGGTGGAACCCAAACATAATACCTCAGATCAGCCAGTCTGGGGTAGACTTTCTGTGTGTTTTAGTTGAAATGAGTCCATCAAGAACATCAAAAGTATTTTCAGCATCTAATGTGCTAGGAAGGGTTAACTGTTCTTAAACAGAAAACTCAGATGTAGTAGACAGGAAAGACAGAGTAAAAGAGAAGGGATGACAGTCAGTTCTCTCTCTGCCCAGCATCTCCCAGGAGAGAGACAGTTTTTTTCCCTCCAATCTGCTTGCATTCGGACCACAAATTTTTCAGTAACTTCCTGCACTGCAAGATTTTTCTCCTTCAAATCCCAAGGGAAATCTTTTTTTTACTTTCCTGGGAGTCTTGGCAAGGTGTTTCCTCCTTCTCCTGTCTAACCCTGCACTACAAATAATTCCTCCAGCCTTGGCACACTCAGGTGCAGATTCCCCTGCCTTCCGGCAGCTACTTGTGAACTGGGATAACAGAACAACACAAGGGAGAGGTCTTCTCTTGCCTATCATAGGGCACTGCACACTGTCCACAGCAGTACATGCTGAACAAACCAATGTAAGGGGTACAACTAAGACAGATATATGAAGATGATTTGTACTTTTTTTTTTATTTGAATGTGAAGGAATTCGAAGTGAAAAGGACAATGTTTCATTTACTAATTATATTATTTCTCTTTATCATTTATATTATGATACTTTGATACCAGGAATAGGAAGTATCACTGACTGCTTGATCCATTTTTATCCCCTTCTCAGTCATGCATGACTAGCTGTTGCTGGAGGTGTCTCATCATGTATGGCCACTCACATTCATGGCCAGCATAGTAACTTCCCACTGTTCTCATCAAGGTATGAACATTTAAGGATCAAATGTCCCTTCCCAATGCAAGTTTCTATGGTAGCAAGCTAAAGTAATAGAGCAATCACTAATTACAGTAACATAAAGGAGCCCCGGAGGTCATTTGGTCCCTCCCATCACTTGGAGAAGGGCTTTCTCATTAGACTGTATTGTTCAGGGCCTTGTCCTTGCAACTTATGATTGTACCACTGTAGGATTTATATTCCCTTCCTCTCACAGTTTGGTCAACAGCTTTCAGATACTTCCTGTTTCCTTCCCTGTGGTTGACATGCAGCACAAGAGTGGGTATAGACATGGAACAAGGGATATCAGTTTACAAATTGTTACACTTTTGTCTTAAAATTCTTCCTCTGTTCTTGCAGTCTTTGTGATTTGCCATAAGGGAACTTTTAAGTGGAAATGTAGTCTTTTTAAACCTTCCTTCAGATAAGTTTACCTGGAATTTATTCCATCTTTCTATGGATGGCATTTTCATTTGAGTTTTTTTACCAGTCCTGATTTTCCTGCCAAAGTCCTTTGTGTTTATATCAACTGTTCCCATTCAAGATTAGCAAGAATCTGATTCATTGTTTTTAATGATTTAAGTCAACTGTGTTTTGTCTCTATCTTTCTGTTATGCTGGAGTCAGTAGGAATACATGGAGTGTGTGTCTTATGACAACTATCATAAACATACACCCCCAGACTGACCTTTGCATTCTGAATTTTCTTTTATTTTTTTTTTTAAGTTTCTATAGAATCAGGTTCAGAGATCTCCAAAATCCAACTCAGGTTATGCAAGTGGTGAGGCAGACTGGACATAAAATTGATGTAGTTTAGCACTTTCCAATTTCAAAGCACTTGACAAATTCTAAAATCTCTGCTTTTGGCACACCAAACATCAGTAATGCTGGGAAAGAGTTGTACCACTTGAGTGGTAGCAGATGGTGATGTTAAGTTTGCAGATCATAGTGAGCTAGCAGTGAGCCTGGTGCCAGAAACACAGGGAAAGCAATACAGATCCAGCAGAGACAGTTCTGTTACCAGCTCAGCAGATGAGTCATGGTGTGACCGAGAGAGTGACCCACGGGATGATTTCAATTACTCGTGTCCCAGTTCTTCTAAAACAAACAAACAAAAATCTTAGGGATGAGCATAATTTATAGCAACTCATCAAAGCCAATTGAGTTATTTGCATGTTGAATTTTTAACTATCAGCATGTACATTTTCTGGATTAAAATTATGTGCTTTCGTTTTTGGAATCACACGTTGTGATGTGATCTTTTTTTTTAGAGCATGAAACTCCAAGAAGACCATGATCTCTACAGTTGAGTCCCAGTCTTCATCTCTTCCTCATATATGTGAGGGCGTATGCCTTTAGCCTTTGATTGCTTCAACTTTCTATCCATCTGTGTGATCACAGATCTAGACTTCACAGAATCACAGAATGTTAGGAGTTGGAAGGGACCTCTGTGGGTCATCTAGTCCAACCCCCCTGTCGAAGCAGGGTCACCTACAGCAGGCTGCACAGAACCTTGTCCAGGCAGGCCTTGAATATCTCTAGAGAAGGAGACTCCACAACCTCCCTGGGCAGCCTGTTCCAGTGCTCCATCACCCTCAGAGTAAGGAAGATCTTCCTCATGTTCAGATGGAACTTCCTCTGCTTCAGTTTGTGCCCGTTGCCCCTTGTCCTGTCGCTGGGCACCACTGAAAAGAGTTTGGCCCCATCCTCCTGACACACACC
>Ga0065711_1037227_pt1 | contig 20051 bp, 26 predicted proteins | sample Hoacrofraction12_FD_59098 | JGI IMG/M metagenome (GOLD analysis project Ga0065711, IMG submission 59098) | Hoatzin crop microbial communities from Cojedes, Venezuela - Epithelial fraction 12 v2 (version 2) | ecosystem: Host-associated > Birds > Digestive system > Esophagus > Crop | place... | reverse complement strand
GGGGGGGGGGGGGGAGGCTTGCATCGCACCCCGAGCGGCACAGTGCCCTGCAGCACGTGCATGGGGGGGCTGCACTGCACCCCGAGCCCCGCAGCGCATTGCAGGGGCTGGGGGGGGGTTTGCCTTGCTGCAGGGGCGTGTTGGGGTGGGAGCAGCAGGGATGCTGCAGGGGAGCACGGGGGGGGACCCCGCACGCAGCGCTGGACGGGGACGAGGGGAGCAAAGAGCCTGGACTGATCCGGGTGCAGGAGAGGGAAAGAGAGGAGGAAGGGAGAGGCTGGGAGAGGGAAGGGTGAAAAAGGAAGGACAGAAGGACGGCAGGAAAGACAGAAGGATGCCGCCCTGCCAGGGACAGCCGTGGGGGGGGCTGGTTGCCCTGCGGACTGGGATCCCACATCCCCAGGAAAGCATCCACGGGGTGCTGTGGAGGGGACATGGTGACACGGGGACGGCCGCTGGTGCGGCGTTGCTTGGGGCCGTGCTGGGCTCGGCGCGGGCTGGGGCGGCCGCCATGCTCCTTCCTCACCGATTTCACTTTCTTGGCTGGGCCAGCCGCGTGGCTGTAATTTGGGGGTTGTGAATACCTCTGGGGAATTTTTTAAATTCAAAAAAATTACTGTTTTCATTTAAATTAAAAGACACTGAAGCATTTCTATTAGTATTAGAGGTTTATAAAACTTAAAACAAATGTTGAAACTAAACTACCAGGCACCGTCCACTTTGCAAAGCCCTTCGCTGCTCGGCGCGGCCCGGTTACCCATCGGGGGTTAAGTTTTAATGAGATTTGTATGAGAGTGCCCAGAGGTCCCCTACCCGCACCCCGGGACCCCAAACACTGGTGCCAATGTGCCCCTCACTTTACTCCTGGCTGGGTTTTGGGGTCTCAGCCAGTCTGGTGCTGGGGCTGGGCTCCCCAGCGCCGTGAAATGGTGCTTGGGCTCCCCAGGGACCTGGAAAGGGGGAAGGCTTGGGGTGCTGAGGGTGAGGGTCTCAGCGCCGCCGGGCTTTGCAGAAGTGGGTCCTTGATGCAGCTGCCACCACCCTGGCATCTCCGAGGTGTTCCCCGGTGTCCTCCCCACGGCCAGCACCTGCCCCCAGCAACCTACCTGCCACCCTATCCCTGCCATCCCCACCATCCCCACCATCCCTGCCATCCTCACCACGCACGTCTCCGCTTTAACCTGGAAACAGTTAACCGGGCTGGGTTTGGGGGGTTAAAAAAAAAAGATACGAGCCACTTATTAAAATGAATGTTTTACAATAAATTTGGCGAGAGGCCACCGACCTCAAATGAAAACCAGACCGGAGGACAGCGATGCTGCTCGCTGGCGAGGGTTTCCGGGACGCCTGTGTGTGCAGGCGCCCACGAGGGTCCTCCTCGGAGCGGCGGTGGGATGGGATCCCGGCTGGGGGCTTGTGCCCAGCCCACGCCCTGGCCAAACGTGCCAGCATCGCCCAGCCAGGGACGCCGGCCGGTGGCTGCGGGATGAGCTCTCGGCAGGTGCCGGTGCTCGGTGACAAAATGGGTACTCGATGGCACCTTGGCCTGGGTGTGAAAAACGCCCAGTTGGCCTCAGAAAAGAGAGGGGAGTTGAGCTGGTGGTAGGAGGTGACAGGAGGGGACACTGTGGGTGTTCCCCTCGTTCCCTGCCCGTCCTCTTCCCCCTCCTTGGCAATCACCCTGATGCAGTGGGGTCTGCGCTTTAACCTGGCGGGCTGGGCTTGGGTTTCAGTGCCAGATGCCATGGGGGCTGGCTTGCTGTGGGCTTTTGCTCATTAAATTTCAAGAAACCACCTTTTTGGGGGGGCAGGGGGGCGAGAGGAAGGCTGGGATTGCCATGCCAGGGGTCCCTGGCTGGGAGCCAGCCCTCTACAGAGTGTTCCTGCTGTGCAGCCCTGGCTGATTAGTTTTATTTTTTAAACATAATGCGAAAGTCCCAGCGAGCGCTTGACACCGTGATGCTCTGAGGCACCCATCATCCCTTCCCCCATCCCCTTCCCAACCCCCCAGAGAAACTCACTTTGCAGTTAAAGCTGAGTTTTCAGCGGAGCTTTGCAAACGCAGGCGGGTGCTGCTCTCAGGGCCGGCGCTTGCACAAGTCTCATTAGTGTTAATTAATTACACATGCCCCATGCCCTGCTGGGAAACCGTGTAACCTGTTAGTCAGGCGGCTGTGAGTGAGAGGTGCTGGCACCGCCATGGCTGTGTCATGGATGCACCAAACGGTGCCTAAAACGTTTGTGGAATGGGGAGAGAAGCAGCATCTGCCATGCTCAGCTCCGGCACAGGACGGTGGGATCCGTCTGTCCTGGCATCGCTCGTCCTGGCGTTGTCCATCCCGGCATCCCGCTCACCGATTGCTGTGGGCAGCTGCTGTGGCCGTCCCCTCTGCCCAGACCCCCTTGTTCTGGTGCCCGGGGCTGACCCACACCCCGGCATTTTGGCAGCGGGGCGCGGGCCGGCCGTTCCGCTGCGCCGCAGAAGCCCGTTCACACATCTGGCAACCATCACCGGCACTGCCACTCTCTGCGCTCAGCTATTTTCCCGCACGGCATCACCGGTGCTGGCGAAGCGAGGGCTCTGTCCCCAGGGGCATCCCAGGGTGCTGCAGCGGCGCAAGGCACAGGACAGCCCGAGCTCCGGTCTCGTCCCGCCACGAGAAGCTCTGAGGAGGTGATGGAAGCCAAACCCCGCGGTGAATGCCTCCTCACCGGGGAGGCTCCCGGCTGCCGGCGGCTGGGGCAGAGCCAGCGCCTTTTGTTGGTCCCCGGGCCTCCACCGCGGGGGCTGGCAGATCCGTGGGAGAACAAAATTAAAATTCCTGCTCCCCCATCGGTCCGTGCTGCTCTGTGCTTGGCCCGGCTCAGCGCTTCGAACCCACCATGGTGCCTTTTCCTGTGCCGTGAGGGCTTCGGCTCGCCCGGACAAGCAGCTCCGGCCACCTCCAGCCCCACAGCCATGGTGTGCGGCCGAGGAGCCTTTGGCCTGACGTGGCCTCTCTGAGCATCCCTGGGCACGGCCGGGAGCCGTGGCACAGCACGCACCACGTCCCTGTCTCTATCCTGTCTCGCCCTCTCCCTCTGGCATTTGCAGGGGATGTCCCAGACCGGCACCATCACAGATGAGTTTTGGAGGCTTAGCGTGGCCCCAGCCCCATCTAGAGAAAGGGGGACCCCAGAAGGGAATGAACCCCCATGAGCCACACGTTCCCCTGCCACAAGCAGGGAAGATGCCAGACCCTGACCGTGCAAAGCCGACCGCGGTGCCCGGAGGTGATGGCTGCAGTGCCACCATCCCCGGCAAACTCATGCAGACAACAGACATTTCCTGGGAGGCTTTTCCTGCCATCCCTCGAGGGGGAAAACCGGGGTACGCGGCGGGGAGCAGACCCCAGCTCGTTCCCCGCCTTGTCCCCTCTTGCGGCTCCGTCCCAGCGGAGGCCGGACACGATGGAGGCGATGGCGGCGCTGGAGCTGGGACAGCCCATTGTGCCGGGCTGCGGCTGCAGCCCCCTCCGAGCGCACGGGATGCTCTTGGCAGCTCCTGAAAAGCCCTTCGCCGGGCTGGGCTCACCCGCCGCACAGGCGCGGCCCTGGGAGGGAATTTTTTCTCTTGCAGATCACTGAGCCCAAGGGATGTGCTCGGCACCCCGTGTCCCGGGCTGGGTGCCCTGGGCCGGTGCCACCGGTCGGCGGGCGCAGCCAGGCAGTCGGAGCCCTGCGGCCCTGCACAATGGCTCCCGGGGTGCGTGGGAGCCAGGCGGCTGGGAAAGCGCAGCCAGAGGCTTCGCTGAGCCCCCGCCGCGCGGCTTGAAAGGCTGTTTCTGGAGCTGTTGGTTTCAGGGGATGCTGACGGTGCCAGGCTCTGTGATCTGGGTCCTGCCGCAGGGTCGGGGCCAGGTGCTGGGGTGCATCCCGGAGCCGGCGAGGCTGGCAGCGGGGTCTGTCTACGTCCCCTCCTCCAAAGGTCTGAGCCCGGGCAGGTGGTTCCCACCCAAGGTAAAATGCGGGTGGTGGCACCATCTTCCCCAGCCGCCTGCAAGAGGTGGAGGGAATTTCTCACACTGCTCAGCCTTTGCCTGCCGGAGCTTCATGGCCAGAGATGCTCCCCAGCCCCTTCCCGAGGCTTGACAGCATCCCACCGACCCTGCCTCCTCCTCCGGGGAATGTGGCTGCAATTAATTCATTAAACGCTTCCACTGACGCAGGAGCCGGCGGTGCCAAAATGCCGTTCCCGGGGCCTGGCCTCAGCGGGGCGAGCGCCGAGCTGGGCTGCAGGAGCCTCCGGCGTGGTGGGAAGGGCTGTGGAGTGTTGGGGGAGAGCTTGGCACAACAAAGCCGCGGAGCTTTACCTGCTGCAGACAACTGCAGCCCCATGGATTTCACCAGCTTTCAGGGCACTCTGCAGCACAGCACAGGACTGGTCCGGCTCAGTCCTCTCCTGGCTTCTCTGGTGTCTGGTTCCTCTCTCTTCATCCCCTTCTTCCTTCATCTCCTCTCTTCCTGCCCTCCTCTCTGTGACCTCCTAATCTTGTCCCTCTTGTGTGCTTGGGTTTTGGGGCAGATAAATCACTGCTGCGCTTGCTGGAGAGCCGCTTTGAATTCGCTCACGGCTCTCGCCTGTGGACTCGGTGGCTGCTGCTGCGCTGGGACCGTCCCTAAGAGGGGCAGCACCCTGCAACACGGGGCTCCTCCTTCCCAGGTTCCTTCTGGTCCCAAAACCCAGCTAAGCACCACGCTCCCGCCACGTTTGCTGCGCTAGAGATGAGAATGAGCTGGAAGAAGGCTGCGGTGCTGCAGTCGGGTTGTAAGCACAGGTTGGACACGTCCCTGCTGGGATACAGGGATGCTCCCGACTCTCCAGGACCTTCCCAGCTTGCTCAGGCTTTCGGTCGGACATGCCACGATGGGTGCTCGGACACCGCACAGCATCCCCGGCACCGCCGCCGAGTAGCAATTGCAGCTTCTGGGGGTACAAAGGGAAAAGCCTCCTGGGCTCGGGGGGTGCAGGCGGCACACGGAGCATCCCCGGGGTCGCAGCAGTGCCGGGCAGGATCCTCCTGAAAATCGGCTGCGGGCAGCGAACCGCGGCGCTGGGTGGTTTCTGGCTGGTGCAGCGGCAGCTCCATAACCATAAAACAGTCTGCTGCTGCCTGTCAGTGAGCGCAGGCTAAGGCCCTCCCGGGACAGCCTTGGCCTCTTTCTTGGTCCAGGCTTTAGCTGCTCCTTTTTAACGGAGACACTTTTCCCCCAGCAAAACTGGCAGCCTGTAAAAACGTGTCAGCGTTTCAGTTTTTTCACAATTAATGAGGTGAAACATCCTCGGAAACATTTCGCTGTAATGTTTCTCCAGTAGCTGAGACTTGCCCCTCTCTTAAATTTTTCATGTACGCCACTTTAGTCGAGAAAGTTTCCGTCGGACTCAGCACATTTGGACCCCCCCCCCGGCTTCAATCGCCTGCCCCAGAGCCTCCGGCATTCCCGGGGTCTTCGCGAGTCTGGGGCTGAGCTGGAGGGGGAGCAGGGAGCGGCCATGGGGTGGGATGGGGAGGTCGGAGCCCGCTCCCGGCAGTGCGGGAGCCCGGGATGGGGCTGGCAGCCCCTGCTCCCCAGGGATCCCTTTCCCTGTGCCTGTTCCCGGGATGGGTTTGGACCTCGCAGCGTGATGCTGAGCAAAGCCGGGACCGGCACCCTGGGGGCAGGTGTTGGCGGCCCCAAGGGGCTTCTCCCCCAGATAGCGGGGTGAAACCACGCAGAAAACGGAGTTATGCCGATGTGGTTTTGCCCCCGAGCTGCGATGCTGTGTTGGTCCCTTGCACCCAGGCCTGGCTCACCAGTGGGTGCAGGAAAGGCACCGTGGCTGGGTGACCCAGCACACACGGAGGGGCAGCTTCCCGGCCGTTTCTCAGCCCCCCAGGGCTTCCCAAGGTGATGTGGGGAGATTAAAGACCTGCAGAGGTGTGGGCAGCTCACACCATCGCTTCTGTGACAAACCCCATGCTGCCTGCGCCCACGAGCGGGGACGAGCCCCTGGCTCGCCTTGGTCTGCAGAGCATCCCTCCTCCCACCCCTCCTCATTGCCCAGCGCCAGTGTGGGTGGGTGAAACCCCCCCGGGGCTCCCGGGCTGTCCCCAGCCACGTCCCGAGACAGGGCGGTGCTGGCAGCAGCTCCTGGAAAGGGGGTTCAGCTGCACCCAGCTGCTCTCGCACCCCCAAACCGTTGGGTGTCTCAGCTGAAGGTTACAGGAGAAAAAGGAGCCGGAGCGGGTGGACGCCACAGAGGGGCGATTCCCAAACCCGAGAGCTTTGCTCCGGCGCTGCTCGCCGCGATCCGCAGGGAAATGCTTCCTCCCCATCACATGATTTAGAGGAACAAGTTAAACAATTGCACATGAAACTCTGGCGGACGTCATCGCCGGAGCTCTCCCCGCTTCCCCCGAGTATATAAAGGGATGAAGGGACTCCACATGTTTACCGAGAGAGACCATGGGAGAAACGAAAGACATTGTTTTTCCAAAGGATTTCTTGGCTGTAAAAGGCCTCCACCACCCTGCGGCTTCCCTGATGAAGGCCCAGCGTTAATTTGTTAAATCCACATCAAGTGCCCGGAGAACCCGTTGTTTATTTTTGCTAATTCAGCCGGCCGAGATCAAATTGGGGTTTTATTTGTTAAGGATAAACCTTAATTAATAAGAGCTATTTATTTGGTTAGAGCTGGCCGCAGCCTGAGGGTCAGATATGCCACGATCATTATTTCAAGTAAAACAAACCCAAAACGTCTCTCAACAGCTTGAAAAACATAGAAACTTAGAGGACTGAATTTATTTGTCTTAGGAAGAATTTACAGCTAATTCCCTCCAGGCTACTTCAACCCTTAAATTATACCCGAGAAGAAGAAAGGGGAAAAAAAACGTTGTTCCAGGCTGAGAAGGGAAGTAAATGGTACGGCAGATTTGATCATTTGACTGGGGGGGTGGTGAGGGCTTTTGAAAAATTCAAAGCTTAAAAAGGCCTTTGGCAAACTGCTCGCAAATAAATGGAACGCGTGAAATAATTTAACGGCAGAAAACTGCTGGGGGCTCCGGGGTCTGTGGCGCAATGGAAAATGAAACACGTTGGAGATGTAGCCTGGGTTTTTTTGCAGGAGAGGGTTGAACTCGCTCCCTCCTGGCACGGCCCCTGAAAAAGGGGGGTATTTGCCCCCCAAAGCCGAGTGGCAGAGCTGAGCCAGTGAAACCTGCCCCAGGATGTGGCGGTGCACGCCAGGGATTTGCAGCATCGGCTGAGGGAGAGACGGGCTTGTGGCCAGCCAAGGTGACCACCCCGGGTCGCAGGGACGGTGCGGGGCAAACGCCACGCTCTGGGATGAGCATTTTGCAAAGAAACCCCCCAAACCGGGTGTCCAGAGGGGAGCTGCTCCGCAGCAGGAGACTGAGCATGGTTGGCGACGGAGCCCACCAGCGAAAGCCATCACAAGGGATGAGCTGCCCTGCTGGAGCATCGCTGCCCAGGGACGTCGCGGTCCCCAGGGCTCAGGCGTGCGAGTGGCTGAGACTTTAAACTCTTGTTAGGTCTGGATCACAGCTGCCCGGAGGTCATTTATCGCTTGCTAATGGGGGTCGTAAGTCAAAGCCAAAGCCTCGGAGGAAATCTAGTGAAAATTACCTCTTTACAGCACTCGGCGGCTGCTGCGCGGGAGGCTGGGGGCCCTGCCAGCATGGGGGCCCCCCTTGGCAAGCCCAGCGCCCAGGCTTCGGCAGTTGGAACCCACCAAGCCCTTCCTATTGGAAACTAATGGAAGCACAGAGGGAAAAGGCAAGAGCTGGAAAAGTGGGCTTGGTCGGCACTCAGCTGAGCCAGCACAGCTCGACCTGGCGGCGCTGGGGCCGTTGCCTTCGCCAATGGGGCAGGACCGGTCGCTCCCCAGTTCGCGGCGGCAGGGCGGCTCGCTGACATGGCACGGTCCAGGCTTGCTGGCGTCGGTGCTCCTGCATGGAGAAGGGTTTTGGGGTGACTCCCAGCACCCCGTGGCACCCGTAGGGCAGAGCGCTCCCTGCCGGGCTGCCCGTAGCTCTGGGCAAGAAGCCTTGCCTGAGGTTGGGGCATGGCGGAGAGAAGGCTGGAGGGTTACCCAGACCACATCCAGCACCCCAAAAATCATCCACACCACGGGCAAAAAGACTCGTGTCTTGTTTAATGCTGGGGCAATTTAAGGCTTTTTTTATGCAGCACACCAGGCCCATCCTGCTCTGCACAAAGCCCCCGCGCCTCGCTCTCCCCATCTCCCCCACCATGTCATCTTTTGTTATTCAGTAACGTTATCCCTCCGTTTTCCCCCTTCCCCTGCATTTTTTTTCCGTTTAGCGGAAATTGTAATCCGTGGAATATAAATACACCGAAGGCGAAGGTGGCTGGGGGGATGGCTCAGGAGTCCCCCTGACCTCGGGGTTGGGCAATCAAGCTGATGCCACCAGCCACACCCCAAATGAACCCCCAGATTATAAATGACAAAGGCAAGGGTTCAGCTCTCTCCGTAAGCTCCTCGAGCACTGTGCTGGGGCAAAAGAGAGACGGCGGTGAGCTGGTTTTTAACTTTGTGCAAATTACAAACTCTTATTCCTGGCAGCCCGTCGGGGCGGGGAACCGGTTTCCGATTCCTCTGTCAAGGTGTCAGCCAATCTGGTTCAATCCAATTCCCGTGGATGGGTGGCAGTGACATGGCAGGGGGTCTTCAGGGGACCCAGCCCATTCCCTTCCCCGTTCCTCCTCCGGTGCCACAGAGCTCTTGGCGATGCTCGTTTCTGGAGAGCCGATTTGGGGTTGTTCAAGCATCTTTGATAGAAGCGATCCGGCCCGACCTTGCACGCTGTAAACCTGTCAGGCGCACGCTGCCAGCAATTAGGGTGGCATTTATCTGGTCCCACAAGCTTGCGATGCCTGAGCTAATGGGGAAAAGATGTAGATCCTTTACCAAGGCTCATCCTTGAGCAGAGCAGAGGACCCCGGCAGGCGCCCCGGGCGAGGAGCTGACTCCCTGCGGTACGGAGATGGGGCAGAAAACAGGGGGGGAAATGAACATAGCGGAGAATTGAGCTGGAAAGCAAAGGTTTCTGTGGGGGATTGGGGAGCTCTGAGCTACACCGAGGTGCAGCGTGTTTTAGGGGAGGTGTGAGTAGATGGGGAAGGGGTTTTGGCTTCCAGCATCCTGCAAGAAGCACCCTGGAGCATCCCACAGGGTTTCGTGGTGCAGGAGAAGGCCCTGCCACTAAAACCAGCAAAAGGGGCTGAACAAAATGCCCCAACCCAAGCACTGCCCAGGGCTCGCAGCTCTCCAGCCACCCGGGAACTGCTGGCACCCGGATGCATCCTGACCCAGCTCTAGTCCTGAATCTCCATCCCAGCACGCCTACCAGCCCCGTACAGGAATCGCTTGGCACCGCCTGGCTCCCACAGCCCTTCAGCTCTTGCCTCCATGGGCTGGGGGAGGCAGAAACTAGCCAGACACGGGGCCAGATCCTACCGAGTGGGTTTGAGAGTTAATTTAAGAAACCTTTTCTCCTTCTCCTTGCTCTCAGCCAAGTTAGAGTGGGTGAGAGAAGTCATCACTTACAGAAAAGTCTTAGAGCCAGATTTTAAATCGAGGACAAAACCAAAGGGGGTTTATAAATTTTATTTATACATTTATTAGGGTTCTGTTGAAACTGCCAGTTCGGTGGGGGGCAGCGGGTGCCCTTGGTGACGGCACATTTTGTACAAAGCCCCGGTCTATAATTTCCCCAGAAGCCCTATGGTGTGGCCATAAACCCGTAAGGAAACATCTCTCACCCTCTTAGATCCTGTAGCTCCTTCCCAGCCTGATGGTTCCCATTTTGGCCCCAGGCTCCCGGAAAACTCGGGGACAACCATGGCTGGACTTCATGTATTTTAATCCAGCGGCTCGTTAGCTCGCTGAAGGAAAACAGGACCAAAAAAGGAGTTTAACTAAAAGGGGCAACTGGAAAGCACAGACTGGCAGAATATTTGAAGCTGCAGGAACAAGGGCTGGAGGGAATCTGGAGAATTTTATTTGTGAGCCTTTAAATACGAACGGCGAAGTGCAGCAACACAATAAAAGACCTAGAGAAATACTGGTGGCTGCAGCAAGGCCCTGGGAGGTGGATGGAGCTCCTTTTCCTCCCCATCCAGGGATGCTATCCTCTCCCTCTGATCCCAACAGTTTGGCCCCATCATGGTCAAAACGATGCAGCACCCCTGCACATGTCTGGGAGATGGGGAATGGGGCTGGTGGTGGTGCCCAGGTCCCACCTCCACATCCCTGCATCTCCTCCCAGCCCAACAGGGTGTTGGAGGCACGCAGCGCTCCCAGGCCCTGGCACTGGTCCTTACTGTAGCAAAGCACCAGAGAAGCCATCTGCTTGTTCCAGGAGGCCACTGCCAGCAGCGGAAATAAATTTAACCATTCCTCCTCTGCCACATCCCCTGGTGTGGCTTGCATTTGGTATTGGGATGCTGTTGGTGGCATTAGCCAGAAGCATGATTTTCAGAGAAGGGTGCAAGAAAACTCTGCAGTGGCTCTAAGTTTGGACCCTGCTTTGGGCAGAAGGTGGTTAGTCCAAGGGACAACCTGCCGGCAGATACTGGAGTTCCTCTGATCCTCATGGCTCCTCTCAGGATGGGACAGCCCTTGAGAGTGATACACTTGGGCACAAAGGGGCCTTAGAGACTTGATGGAGAACTTGGTGGCAGATTCATGGCTTAAATTATTCAGAATTAAGGTCCAAGAAGGTTTTTCTGGCCTTAAAGATCTTGGAACCCATAGCTTCCTCCTGCTCAACAGCTTTGTGGTGTCTTGAAGCAGGAGAATAAATATCCCTTCCAATAGATTTTGTTACTTTCTCAAGTATCATCTGAAACCACTGCACATCTATTTAATAAGTACCAAGATAGCTTATTAGCAAGTATTTATTTCTTGAGCATATTCAGGAGTGGTAATTCCTGCCATCATGGCCTCTGCAATGATATAGAGCAGAAAACCCCAACATAACCCTGCTATGAATCAGAATGTCGTAAAACTATTAACATTTCAAATAATTCCAAAATACTTTCCCACCAGTAGGTACAGATTGGATCCAGATGCTTTATTAGCAGAAAGAATAATTAACCAGTACCTCTATAAGGAGAACGCCAGCGAGACGCGTTCCCCACGAAGCCTTTGCAGGCAGCTGACTGGGTACCTCAGAAAAAGACTTCATAAACTCACCTAAACCCGATGATATTAGTGACAAAGAGGAGATTAATCTCAGCCTGGCTGAAAGCCCAAGATCAATACTGAGAAACCAAACTACACCCTCAGCTTCATGTTTCCATGAGCCAGCAAAGCCATAAATAAACACTGCGGAAGCCGAGCTCTGCGAGACGCAGTGGCGTTCGTTCCTAGCTCTGAAGACCAGGGTTGGATGAGCAGATGCTTGGCTGCAGTCCTGTGTCACCCTGGGGACATGCCACAGCTGGGGCTTCAGGGGATGCTGGAGGTGGGAGCTGAGACCCGCATCTCAGAAATTATTTGGTGCCGAATTTCCATCGCTGTCCATGAAAGCTTGACCCAAACCCTTAGCAAGAGCCAAGCCCAAGACACCCTGCGGACATGTCCCTGTTGGGGGTGGCTGTGAGATGCAGTCCCAGCAGTCTGGGTCAAGTGCTGCCCCAGAGTCCGCTGAGGCTGGTGTTCAAAATCAGGTCCAGGTGGTTTTAGCCAGATGTGAAACCACCACAGGTCTTTGCAAACATTTGGTTTAACCCTGAGCCCCAGCAGGTCCTGAAACAGGTTTTGATTCTCATGGAGACCACAGGGTTGCACCTATGCTGCTCCCCGCAGAGTGCCAGGTGCCTGCAGGGAGCAGGGCTGGCACAGAGCAGGGCAGTATGAACCCCTGGGAGGGCTCAAGCCCAGCTGGGTCCCTGTGTGGGGTCTGTGGGGTGTCACACGTGGGGTTCTCATGTGGCCTCTTCTGCGCTTTCCCCACAGGCGAGAGCCTGAGCCCGAGCCGCGGGGCAGCCAAGAGGAAGAAGAAGCAGAGGAGGAACCGCACCACCTTCAACAGCAGCCAGCTGCAGGCTCTGGAGAGGGTCTTCGAGAGGACGCACTACCCTGACGCCTTCGTGCGGGAGGAGCTTGCCAGAAGGGTCAACCTCAGCGAGGCGAGAGTCCAGGTGAGCAAAGGTTTGTGTGGGAGAAAACAACACCCTCTGCCTTGTCCCCAGGCAGGAGCAGGGACTGTCCCCTCTCTTGTTTCATCCTGCATGTGACCATGATCGGTAGGACGGATACTTGGGACATCCCTGCTCATGCCGGGCCCCTGCTGACCACCTTCCCTCCCCGCACAGGTCTGGTTTCAGAACCGGAGAGCCAAGTTTCGCCGTAACGAGAGGGCAATGCTGGCCAACAGATCGGCATCACTCCTCAAATCCTATAGCCAAGAAGCAGCCATTGAGCAGCCCATGGCACCACGGCCCACCGCACTGACCCCGGAGTATCTCTCCTGGACCAGCACCTCCCCGTACAGGTAGGTGCAGGCGCTGGAGGAGCTGGGGAGGAGGTGGCCATGTGGCATGCTGCCTAGGGACCGTCGCACCACCGCGGGAGTGCAGCCCCGTGCCACTGCTGAGGACGCAGGGAGTTTTATGAGGCCAAAAGGAGCTCATCAGGCTTTGCTTTGGGAAACCATTTCAGCCCCGTCTGAGCATCCCCTGCCCACCGCGGATCAGGCTTCCCTGCCTCCATGCGTTTTGGGGCTGGAGCAGGGGCGCTGGTCCTCGCAAGGGATTCGCTTGGCCCCGTGCTGACCCTTCCCACATCTCGGCACGGGAGGTGGCATGGGTCCCTTCTGGTTCCCAGCTCTCCGCATCCAGCCATCTCATCCAAAAGCTCAAGGCAAGACCTCCTGGTGCATAGTTTGAGGGGTTCCCACACACATCCAGCCACATAAAAATGCTGAAGCCTTGACTGCTCTTGTGGGAGATGTCAAAGAGGGAACGGCCAGTCTGGCCTGGGAGCCAGCAGGACCACGTGGGGCACGGGGACTCCTGCGTGGGCCATGCCTCATTCCCCCCCTGCTCCCTCCCTGCAGCACTGTGCCCTCCTACAGCTCCAGCGGGACCGCGACGCCCACCCAAGGAGTGAACATGGCCAACAGCATCGCCAGCCTGCGCCTCAAAGCCAAAGAGTTCAGCCTCCATCAGAACCAGGTGCCAACCGTGAACTGACCAGGGCAAAGCCCGCCCCGTGGCCTCATCCAGGATACAGCGTGGAGCTCTTGTGCCAGTCCAGGACAAATCTGCTGCCCACCCAACCCACATGCCACTCATCCAACATCTCAGCACCTCTCCTCTCCTCTTCCCTTTTGAAGGTAGAGTCAGTCCCAGGCCAAAGTGGCACATAATCATAGCCACATATGGAGCAAACTTGGTTAGAAACTTGCTTTTCCGCACACCCTTATAATAAAGGCTATATATACACACACATACCCCCCACGCGCTCTTCGAGGACAAACAGACTTGCCAAGGGAACAAGAATTTGCTTCCAAACATGGAAGGATCTTGGACTATTGGATTTGACCAATTTGGGTATCTCACCCAGAGAGCCAAAGAGTCATTGGGTCTTCTCCTCCCACAGGGACAGCATGCGGCGGTGGGAAGATCATGAGCCCCCCTTTTTGCCGGGCTGTGACTCGTGGTGCTCAACCGCGCGTGCCGACGCCGACCCGTGTGTTCGCCGCTTTGTGCGTCCCCAGCCACGGTGCTTGGGAAAGACTTTGGGAAGCCGACGGCTCAGCCCTGCCACGGCTGGTCCCAGCCAGCTCCCCGCACCGCGCTGCCTGCATTTAGGAGCTGCCTGTGTCGATGGCATCAAGCTTTGTCCCTTCCCAGAGGGGCAAGGAGGGCTGGAGCATCTCAACAGACTCACTTGGAGCCTGTGAGCTCTGCTGTGACCCGCTGGGAACACCGCCGGTCCCCAGGCAGGCACCGCTGCCCTGCCTCGGTGGGTTTGCCAGCAATTCTGCAGAGCCCCAGGTCATTGAACCGTCCCAGGGAAAGAGAAAATTGGAAAAAGCTGTTGGGTTTCAGCTGAGTAGGCGGCTCCCAGCGCTTCATGCCAACGGCAAAGCAGGCTTCGCCTTCCGGAGGCACAGCCTCCCCGTCGGCAGCTCTGCAGATGTGTGCGGGGGTCTGGGGCTGGCGACTCCGCGGGGGTGGGCTTTTTTGGTTTTGTAGAAAGGAAATGGTTTTCTCCCTCATCTCACCCTGCCATGCAGCCTAATGAGGTTGCAAGGTGGGATGTGCAGGGGGATGGACACAGGGTAGGCAACCTTGCCCAAGGCTTACGCCACCCCAGCCCTTCGCCTGTGGATCTGAGCTGCAGACGCACCCTCCACCTTCCCTTGCCAACGCTGCAGCAGCGGGGGACAAGCCAGAGTGATGGAGGTTTTACCCTGTGGACAAAGCTCTCCAGAAACCAGACCACCCTTTCCTTACCCACTACAAAGAGCCACCAGCCAAGCACGGGGACACCACCAGCTCAGATGGATGGCCTTGGCGGAGAAGGCACCAGCCCTGCTCACCTAGGAGGGCTTAGCCGGCTGGGGACTGTAGCGGTAGATCTGAGGACGAATACAGTAATTGCTAAGGTGCTTCCTTCAGATAAACAGCCTCCCGTGTGCGACACCAAGGCTGAAGGTGTCCCAACTGCACAGGTGCCCACCTGAGTCCCCACTGCTCCCAGGAGCATCTTCTCCCTTTGCCACTGGGGCTCCCACTGCAGATGCACATGCTACCCAGTGTCTGCGACGCCAGGACCCTCGGCTTCACCCCAGGCAGTGCCTGCCCTGGGGGACTCACCCAGCACTTGGAGCTGGAGACCTCATGGGAGAACCAGGAGAGGAGCAGATGTCCTCTGGCTGGGGGTGAACCAGCCCCTCCATCCTGCCTCCATCCCCAGCTGTCTCTGCTCCACCCAATGCAGCCCCTGAACTGGGAGCAGCCACATCCTCCTCCTCATCGGGCAGGGAGAGGGCACAACCTGACCAACATCTCCCACCTCATCCAGGGAGCAAAGTCACCCTAAATACCCACCCTGTGCCCCCCCACTCCTATTTCCAAGGCTCCATCCCTCCCAGTTGCCATGCCAGAAGGGGAGCACACGGCTGCCCAAACCGCAGCGAGACGCCGCACAGAGACCCGACAAAAGCCGAGACATGCCAGGCCGAGGGGGAAGGCTGATCCACTGTGGATCAAATCACCCACCATGAGAAACATCGCTTTGGGCAGGAGGAGAGGGCTGGGGGTGTCCTATTCCCGTGGAAAGCATGGGGCTCTTTTTTCGGTTATACAAGATGAAACCACAGGGATATAAATGTCGCTGCCTCTTTGAGAGCATTAATGAAAATAAACCCATTTAATAGTTTGCAGATGCCACTTCTGTAAACCTAAAAAAAGCAGGGAATAAATATTTCTTCACTAAATATCTATATGTATATATATATTTGAAAACATTCACTTCTAATCTTAGGGCCCCTCCTTCACCATGCTGTTGGCAGCTTATCGCAGCTTGTCAGTCAACGCTGAAGCCTCACCGAGACGAGATACAAATTGCACCCATGGAGGGGTAGCAGGACAGAGGGATTATTGTAATCTAAGCTCCCTCTCGCCTTTTATTTGTACATTTCAATTACTTGTAACAAGATCCATGGTGGGTGTTTTTTTTTTCTTCTGCATGTCTGTGTTTTGGAAATTTTTGTAAGGTTTTTGTAAAAACAACTCTTGTGAAATAATGGAGGAATAAATATTTTACTGAGTAGAGACGTGTCCATGCATGCGATGGGGATGTGGCTCTTTCCTCACCGGCCACTGCAGTTTGCCCACCTGCCCTGGACAAGCAGCACGGGCAGGGGACCAACTGCCCTGGGTGAGGGGACAAGAGCCATGATCCGGCCACCTTCTCCTTGCATGGTGGTGGCATCTCACAGCTTCTCCCTGAGACCTGGGTTTCATCCCAGGCTCCCAGAGAGCAAGTGGTCCGCATGCCCCAGGAGAGGGGCAGGAGCAAGGGGGGGGAGGCATGTCGAGGCCCCTTTGAGCTGAGACAGGGCAGAGGGACCACAGTCCCACAGCAGAGCTGCTAGGACCCTCCAGCTTGGGGACCCTTGAGGTGATGCGCAGAGATGGTGGAAACTCACGGGGCACAGAAAACAGCCTAACAAAGGTCCCTGCATAACAGCAAATTGCAGGGCCTTGCCAGATCCATCTTATTTCATTCCAGGATAATGACTGTGGGCTATTGAGGTAGGAGTGTCAGGGAAGAGGGCTCGGTTTGCTTTTCCCCTTCAAAATCCCACTTGGAGTGGCAGAGCTTATGGGGTCTGCCTCAGGCAGTTCATGTTAACACCAGCCCCAGTCCATACCCCCAGCCTTGAGAGCAGCACCCGCATTTCCCCCCAGCAGCAAGAAAATGGGCTGAGGTGGGATTCGGCCAGGAGCAGGCAGCAGAGCGCCTCGCTGCTAGGTTGTCAGGTCAAACACTGCATCGCAAATGGGGGTAGAAACCTGTAAACACTGCCTGATGCTCCACAGACATCAGGGATGAGCATCTGTTAGAGACGTCCTGTCCTCCTGGGACAAGCACTCAATGGTCCCAGCAGAGACCATCAGAAAGTTATTGCACAGCCCTGGGAGCTGGAAAGAGGCAACAGGCGACCAGCTTGGAGAACTGGAGGCAGTGGAGAAACAAGGAGATTGTCTCCTACACCACCACTGCAGGCAGATCCAGGCATTGAGACAGATGCCGCTGTCAGGCACACAGACTCTGTAAGGGCTGGGGAGCACAAGCACGGGAAGCCCAGATGAATCCAGCTCTGCCAGGCTCCGTTCTGTGCACCAAGAAGGGCATTCACCTGGTGAGCTGCAGGCTGGGCGCTGATGGGGCAGAGAGCCAGGCTGACAGGGTGAGACGACACAGGATCTGAAGGGCAGCCCGGCCTCACTGCAGGCTCGGCAGAGCCTCGCGGTTGAGCTGATTTGCAGGGAGCTGGGATCGGTACAGGGTGCTGTGAGCGGTACAGGGTGCTGTGAGCAGGATGACTCCCGGGGAGAGCCCCCGAGGAGCCCACCGCCGGGGAGCACACACACAGGGACCAGAGAAGGATGTGGCTCCCTGGGCGTTTTCACCTCCAGGTCTACAGAAACTGAGCTAAAAGGCAGCAAGCAGAAGTGTCAGATTCTGCACTAGCTGAAAGACCAGAAACAAAACGGTAGGAATAAACCATCAGGTCTTGGATTGCAGAGTGCTTCCCAGGGAGCAAAGGGCCACAGTTGCAGAGCAGGCACAGAGCACCCAAAAACAGGGGGAAGCAGTGGTCAGGCAAAGGAGATACCAAATAGCCTGGGGCAGCCAAAGGCAGACGAGCTCTAGGAGCTCACAGTGCCGAGCTGCAAAGCAGCAGAGGTAACGCAAAGCCAAGAGGTGTGAAGATGCGCCCGAGGGAAACCACCCAGCACACACCCAGACTGAAAAGCAGCGAGACAAGTGGCAGGAATTGCTAGGAAAGGATTAGAAAAGGCAGAAAGTGTCCTCACGGCTGTCTTGAAACCTGCAGCACAACTCAGCCTGAAATCCATCACCCCAAGGTATTGCAGGGATCAAAGGTAAAGAGCGTACTTGGGTTGGGAAGTTAATGGCGGGTGGGTCTGTGTGGGTGCAACACGGCAGAGGTTTGGCTGCCTGTGCAGAACGCTGCTGCCCTGCTGACTTCCAGGGGTGGGGAAGGGACACCCCAGGCTTGCCTTGTTGCTTTTACGTCTCTTCATCTCCCGAATTGCAGCAGACTCCTCTTGAGCCAGCTACCATGGTATTGCTTGGAGGACATCTGCCCCACCTCCTCCTCTCCAAGCCATCCCCAATCCCCCCCAGCCAGGGGGTCTGCAGATACCTCCCACGCACCCAGAGGGGCTCAGCTCCACAAGAGCCCGTGGGACCAGCTCCCTCCCAGCAGCAACCCCTGCGTCCCCCCATCACCAGTGGCCTCTGTGACACATGGACCCCACGGGACTGCAAGGTTGAGGAAGGACCCCTACAGCAACACGTCCCAGCTTTCCCCAGAGGGAAACAAAGCTCAACCCATTTCATCCCAGCACTTCAGTGCAGCACCCAGTAGAAGGGGAGCAAGTCCCTGTGTTGGACATCACCCCAAGCCTGCTAACTGCCTAAGCTTTTGTGTCTTTCCACCCTGTTTTTGGTTCTAGTGGAGGAAAACCAGGGGGCAGCCACACCATGAAAGGCTTGAAAGGAGCACGAATTCTCCACCATGCAGCCACAGAGCTCCTTGTGCCATCCCGGGACAGTGGGCAACTCCAGACAGACACGGAGATCTTTTCTCAGTGCCCAGAACCATGACCTGCCGCTGGGACTCGGGGCACCCCACACACAATTTACAGGTCCGATCTGTGGGATGTGCAGCCCATAACGCCATACTGGCCCGCTCCAGCGGCCACGGTCCCACTCACCAGCAGCTTAACCACCCCTGTTGTACTGCTCCACTACTGCTCTGTGACCACCTATTTATTCATTCATTCAGTGACTTGTAGATGATTAAGATAATTTGTCCAACCTCCTGCCTAGCCCCAGGCAGACAATATCACCCAAGCAGCACCCTCATGTCCTCAGCACGAGGCCAACGCAGAGCATCCCTTTGGAGAGCACCCAGTCCCAAGTCAAAAGACCCTTGGAAGTGAAGAGCTTGCAGATCCCAGGGCAGATTCTTCCAGTGACTCATTATTGTTAACTGCTGGAAATATGTCACTTATTTCCTGCCTGAACTGTCCCAGCTTCAATTCAGCTCCCGCTAGAGCAGAAGGTCTCAACCCGTGGTCTGCCAGCCGATGGGCTGCTTCCGAGAGGTCTGCAAACCAGAAGACAGACAAGCACGGAGAGCTGCAGCTCACCTGGCAGGGTCTGCACTCCGCAGGGGAGGGATGCGCCCAGGGGATGGCTGCCAACGAAGAGGAGCTCAGAGGCATTGTGCTACCTCTCCTCCTCTTCCAGCATGGGAAAATTTTTCCTTCTAGGAAGCAGCCTGTCACGGACATATCCAGCACCAGAACCGATTTCTGCAGGCGAGCTGGTCTCCCTCCATACACCACACCTTCAGGTGGAGGGGCAGAAGGCTTAGAGAACATTATTTGCAAATTGTGTTTCTTTCCTCGAAGCAGTTGGTTTTCAATCAGCCGGCTCCCAAAGGCGAGTGTCAGCAGATGGAAGGACCTCCCCGTACCCCCTGCCTTGTTTCTGACCCCACAGCCCAACACTTGCGCATGGCTTTCTGACTGATGAAAAGTTGACGTTTGCCCCCGCAATATTTTAATGAGAACAATTTCGTATTGTCATCAGCATCGGCTGCCACAGCAGCGAGACAAAACAGAGCTCACATTTTCCAGCTCACCAGGATGCCAGCCTGGTTATCCCCATCCAGAATGAATCGCACAGACATCGAGCGGTCACCGCATCCTGCTCTCCCACTGCCCCTGCACCGAGCCCTTCTCCCTCGGGTGGCAACGGGAAGGCGCGGAGACCCTGCGAGCCCTGCTGACACCTCCTGTGCGCTGCAGAAACACGGGCGCAGCTGACAGCCACATGTCACCTCCTGCCCCGAGGGACGCGACGGTCACCCAAAATTGTGCGGGAAGGAGCATCTCCCCCCTGCAGCTGATGTTCTGCTCGCTGCTGCTTCTTCCCAAAGCCCCGAAGGGAGCAACCCACGGGAGCAGGGCAGCTTTTGAGCAGCTGGGGGGGTGACAGTTGGGGAAGGAGGGAGAAGCAAAGGCTCCCTTCGGAGCGGGTGCGACAAGGCCAAGGCAGGGTTATCGCAGGGAGGCAGAGCATCCCCTCTGCCTGCTCGGGGTGGGGGTTGACGGGTCCCCCCGCAGCTCGCGCCGCCGCCACACGAGGGTGCTGCAGCCCCGCGGGAGGTGCGGAGAGGAGCCGCCCCCCGCCCCCCCCCCCC
>Ga0065711_1037226_pt1 | contig 20052 bp, 4 predicted proteins | sample Hoacrofraction12_FD_59098 | JGI IMG/M metagenome (GOLD analysis project Ga0065711, IMG submission 59098) | Hoatzin crop microbial communities from Cojedes, Venezuela - Epithelial fraction 12 v2 (version 2) | ecosystem: Host-associated > Birds > Digestive system > Esophagus > Crop | place... | reverse complement strand
GAAGTCCCCCATGAGAACCAGAGCCTGTGACTGTGAGGCTGCTTGCAGCTGCCTGTAGAAGGCTTCATCAACCTCCTCCTCCTGGTCAGGTGGCCTGTAGTACACACCCACTTTAAGCTTTAAGCTTAAAGTTTAAGCTCACTTTAAGCTTAAAGTTTAAGCTCACTTTAAGCTCAGATATTTTCCTGAATTGTATTATCTACGTATCACTGCCATTTTTTTTCATCATCTGATCATATTGGAAATGTGTCAATAAGATGTTGCATTTTGACTTTAGAATTTTGAAGCTTGTAGATTTAACCACTAATAGACTGTATTCTACTCTCATACATACTTGTAGATCCCATCATAATCAAAGGAAGTTCTGTCTTTGAAAGTCAAAATTAATAAATGATTGATTCCTATTTAGAAACCCCTGCACTTATCAGCATACACACACACACAAATACATATATGCACACTCTCACACATACATACACAAAGAAAGGTCCCATAGAACTTCATGGAGTTCTTTAGAATTTATTCCAAATTGCTCTGGAATTCTATATTTTCAAGAGATGCATTGAATATTCTCCAAAAATCTGAAACAAATATACAGATTTTTTTAAGAGTAATGGAAATACAGAACAGTTACCATTTTCAATGAAATATATAGGACTCTTCCATAAGGGTGTTAAATACGTGAAACATGAATTATTGTTCAGGAACAATTATGTAAACTTCAACTGGTCCACAAAGCTGGGTGATAATGGTTATTTTAGGTTTTTTACAATGCCACAATCCTTAGAACAAAAGGCCTGTCTTAAGTAGAACTATTGCACAGGTCCTGGAGCCTTGGTAGGACTCCAAAGAATTAATATCAGAATTAGGGTCTAACTCAGTTGCAGACACTATCATCTATCAAATTCTGCTGATTAAATGTCCTGTTTACTACAGCTGTATAACAAATGGTTAGATCTTTTCATTTCAAATCCATTCTGCAACTCAATATCTTGAAAACTGTCCCATCAGAAAATCTGTGTTAAAAACAATTATAAAATAAAATGATAGGGATTGCTATATGCAAGGCAAAGAAGGGCATTCCACAAGTAAACAGGTTAATACTATGACAAATAAAAATTTATCTTCTGTGTTGGATCTGCCACAATAAATGACATTATCTATAAGTATATCAAACGTATGGTATGTTGTTATTTTGGCAGGCGCAGTCAATACAAAATGGTGTTCCTTGGTTAGGTCCTATGTGAAACAATTTAGTCCTGTTCCAGCAATATTTGTAAAACTCCTTGGGCCTCTCTCCACCCTGGTGCCAACACATACTGCTGAATAAACATCCATTGTTTCCAAAGCACTGCAGGGTTCTAAGTTTAATTTCAAAGTGCTGCAGAATTTTATGCTGCACAGCCTCCATTATAATCTGGGGGTATTGTGCACCTTAAAAAGCACTGTATGGAAAATCTACCCCTAAATGAGATTTGGGAGGGAATGAATCCCATAACTGGAATTAAAGAAACCAAAAGAACAGCACCCGTTCTCTTACACCTTGACAAGTAGCTAGAAGAAATGAAAAAAGGGGTGTATCCTCTAGTATGTTTGAGTTGCTTTGTGCTGAGCACTTGACACAAAGCATTTGTAAACTAAGTGCTTAAGCAGGCAGCAGAGGGTTTATGGTCTGTTTGCATTTTGAAAGGAATGCAAAGGAGCTGAATTAGACTTCGGGCTTCATTTTCACTATTTTTAACTTTATCTAGTGACTCACACCTATGTGTGCTGAGTGTGGCAGTTTTCAAGCAGTTCTGCTGTTACACTATACCTGCGTTTTTGCAAGGGTTTACTGGCTGCAGGTGCAAGCTGATGAACAACTTAGCCCTGTTCAATGTTTTTCACCCAGCCCGTATTTTAACACAGATTTTAAAAGGCAGATTTTAGTAAACATAGATACAGTGCTAGATACAGGGAAGTAACATGATGTTCTGAGCATCAATCTAATGTTCTCAGTCTCTGACAGCGGAGAGATAAAAAAGTCCTAAGATCAGCCTGGAAGGTGGGTGTGTAATAAACAATCTGTTTGTTTATTTATTTACTGAGTTCAATTTTCTCTGTTTAAAATGTTTAATTCTTTTCATAGATAAAAATAACAATTTTATAAAGGTAGATTCGATTTTTAAAAGTTAATTCTAGTCATAAATTAATCAAAAAATGCCTGGCCTACTTAAAAGATGACAGAGTGTCTCAAAATACAAGTATAGCACGGGAGATAGTGATGTTCAGCTTGCTAAAGGAGAAAAAAAGCTACATAGTGTGGTTTCCTATAATAGCGTAAAGCCACACAGGAACATGGCAGCCACATGATGGAGCGGATGGTTTTGTGAAGGGACTTCAGAACAAGCCTTAAGATCATTGAGCTCTCTTGCACCCGTGCACAAGGCAGTTTCCCAGTCCTGCTCTGTGTCATAGGGCTGTCAGAGTGTCAGTGACGCACTTGATTGCTATCTGGTTTAGGATATAACCCCACCAGCTAGGGCTACTGAATTTTGAGTGGAAGTCTCTTTGATAGAGATTTCACGATATGTAAAAAATACTACATACATCATAACTGTATAGTATAATTATATAATAAATATCTAGTAGTACAATTTCTGCTCCCCACTGTCTTTTAAGCTATACTTCAATAGCAGAAAGAAAACCAAAGCATTTCTTATTGAGAAGCAAAGCAATGGAGAACTGCTTGCGTATAATGTATGTCCCACCAGTACGTGATGAGAGTCTTACTGAGCTTTCACATCTCATAACCACACTTTCCTTTATTTCTCATTTTTCTATCTATGAGGCAGGGCTAGTGTATTCTAGTGTTATAACTGAGCTTGCAACGCTCAGCTTATCCTCCCTGAGAAAGGGAATTTGATAATTTGAAGGCAACAACAGCAGAGAGGATAGCCATTACTGAAAAGATATTATCTGTTGAGAAGCTTGAGAGTCAGGGCAGAGGAGAACTTCAACAGAGTGCAAAAATGGACATGAAGTGTAGAGGGACAAAGCGAGCAGGAAAATCTCTGCCTCTCAGGAAATGAAAGAGAAGCAGAAGAGAGGGGGGAGAAATGAACAGAGAAGGACCTTTCCTTCTTCTAACATGTAAATCCTTGAGGAAGTTGTTTAGTCATGCTCCAGGTTGGAGCATTGGGCAAACCCTCCAATGGTCCAGGAACAAGGTGGGTTCCTCTGTAAGAAATGATCTGGAAACAAAACCTGCCTAACTGGTCAGACCCACTAAAGATCTGAATACTGTAGTTGGATGATGTCTCTTTTTCTTATGAGTTTCAGCGCCTTGTCATCATCAGAAAATTGTTCTCCAGTGAAACTGAAATACAGAAGAGAATGAACATGCTCAGAAAGTAATGTCTGCATTCTGTAAAGTGTTTTCTCTATTTGAAAATGGAGAAGGCCTATGCAGAAGTCCCTGAATTCCCCAATGTTGGCCTTGGTCATAATGTTGGATGACAAAGAAACCAGGAAACTATACCAGGGAAGCCAAACAAAGGAAAAGGTAAGGAAAGCCAGACCATAAGTAGAAGATCACAAATCATGAAAATAAGGCAAGCAATGAATGAAGAAAAAAGATTTAAAAAATGAAGGGAAGGAAAAAAAAAGAGAAAGAGGAACTGATAAAAGAAGAGACTATGCAAGGACCATTTTACTTTCTTAATCTTTAATTTGAAAACAGATTATTTTTTCACATGATGGCCTGAAGGGGAAATCTCCACTCACTATGAACACTTCTTGCAGGAATGAGATAGGAAAGGAAAATGCAGCCTTCAAAACTAAGATCTTTTCCTCCCTATGCCACACAGCAGGGTCTGTGTAAAGACATTCTTGGCTCCTGCCTAAAGACAGCCTGGATGGAAGATTCTCCCTCTCTCCTCCTGTCTCACAGTCTGTGACAGACTTAATGACTATGAGGCTCAAGAAGCACCTTACTCCTGCCCAAGAAGTGACCTGCATTTTTCACAGTAATCAGGAAGTGCAATAATTTTACTGTGACCCTCTTCTCCACAAAGCCGTCTACCACAGCTCTGTTATCACCAGAAGGATTTTCCCTTGGAACAAGTGTTGGTGTTCAAGAGAAGAAGAACGGGTAGCTGTCTTGTCTACCAAATGTGGTGGTCTGCTATTCTCCACTCCAGCTCTCTATGGCCTGGAAGGCACTGCATATAACTGAGGACAGAGTAACTGTATTACTAGTAACACATTACCTTAGTTTTTAGCAATTTTTTCTTCCTAATTAGAAATCATTTCCATATATAAACATTCTTTTGCCAAAGTGCTTTGAGCTCTGTTGCAATTTAGATTTGGTTATTTTGAAAGGTACATAACCATGAAAATATTAAGCAAAATGCAACATTGCACATAAAGCTCAAAGAAACATAGATGTCTACCATACAGTTTCAGGTTGAAAGCAAATGCTACTGTATTGTTTTCAATGTGCATGACTTCAAATTGTTCCTAAGTAACATAATTATTATTGACTGAGCCTAGACATTTTATTATATACAAATTAAGACTTATTAAATAATGCATTAGTAGCATTTTAAAGGAAATAAAATCCCTTCGGTTATTTTAAATCATTAACCTCATAGCTAACCACATGAGTGACCCCTGGCTCTATATATCACTGAGTCTCATATTAAAAATGTAATGTATATGGGATGCAAACAGTTCCCATGTAAAACAATATGTACTATCTGCAGAAAAAAATAGTATCTCAGTGGGAGGAGATGGATTTTTATCTGGCACAGAGCTATCTGTGTAGAATGCACTAAAATCAGTGAACTTCTAAGACAGAACAAGAAGTATCTTAGGGAAAATAAGAAATGTGCTCCACTTATTGTGACCACGTGCACAGCCTTCTAACCTGCAACTCCTAACTTCTACCTTGTAAATGCTCCAGGAAGTTGCTTTGTCAGACTCCAGGTTGGAGCATTGAGCAAATCCTTCAATGGTCCAGGAACATGGTGGGCTCTTCAATAAAAAACAACCTTGAAACAAGACCTGCCTGACTGGCCAGAGCCACTAACGATTTGAATACTGGATTGATGTTGGATGTTGGGTCTATTTCTTATGAGTTCCAGTGCCTTGCCATCACGAGAAAATTGTTCACCAGTGAAACTGCGATACAGAAGAAAACCTACATTATTGGAAAGTAAAGCTTGCATCCTGTAAGCTGCCTTCTCTATCTGAAAATGGATTAAGGCCTGTGTAGAAGTCCCTGCATTTCCAAATGTTGGCTTTTCATGATAATACTGTTATTTGTATCTGTCTGTATACGGAGTAGAAGTTGTGACCTTTCTTTTCTGCTATGTGTTTGACTGGTACACCAGCTTCTGAGGCCTACACATTTAACTGTTCTAATCTGCCAACTTGTGGAGTGTTCGGTGGGTGACACTTCCAGACCAGCCGCAAGCTTCTGCTAATGTAAAAAATAATTATTTGGTTCCACTCATGTGTGATTGTAATGAGTACAAGCAAAATTTGTCCCCTTCACAGCACTGCTGCTTCTATTACAGCTTTTCCTTGCAGGCTATACTATCTTCACTTTTGCTGCTGGGTGGAAACAGAGCATCTTTTGCACTCCATTTGCTGACATTGAGAACGGAGCACAGGGCTGATACATTTACTCAAGCTTTTCGCTATGGGAGGGGAGAGTATGAAACAAGTTGAGGCTCTGACTGGAGGGAGAAATAAAAAAAAAATATTTATATCTGTTAATAAATCAAAATGAAAATTTGTTGATGTTGGAAATACTCCCAGAGCCTTAATGATAGGTTTATTTTTATCAACAACAACAATTAATAATTAATGCTACATGTCTCTCAGATGCATCTTGGCAACTAAAATTAGCAAGTACAAAATGTTAAGTTTTAAATTATATACTTAGCATGGATGTCTCCTCCTACAAAATCTACTAGACTGTATCAATGTCCGTCATGCCCTGGATGACATGATATAGCTAAACTACTTTTGCAGAGTTTATCTGTATTATCCCTGCTCCTCTGCCTGGAATTCCCTTGATGGATGCTTTGTGACCTGCACAGATCAGATAACTTTGCCTGTAGACCCTACTGCTGAAATCAGTGCCATCCTCTGTACACAGAGCAGCATCTCTAAACCAATTGCACTGGCAGGTTTAGATAATTGTGGGGTAGCAATCTTCCTTTCCAGATGCCAGAAGGCACAAGGTATTTTTAATTTTGTTTTTACTGTATTGAGAAACTGGGTAATGGTTTATTACAGATCTAGTCTTATATTTTTGAAGCTACTGAAAACAAAAGCTTCTGGTAGACCACAGTGAGAGAACTAGATTGTCATAGAGGAGTATTGTGTGTATGAGCCTAACAAGAAGTTTGGAGAAGAAATAAGCTGGGGACTGCACTGAAAGGTTACTTGTTTTGTGCATTCATAATCATCCATTTTTTATTCCCTTTTCTTCAACTCGACTTTCACAAATTCGTTCCAGAAGTTTAAGCTCTCATAGTGTACCAGCAGATTTCTGCTCACTGGTTTCTAGGGGAGACAAGTGAATCCAAGTGACCCAAACCACTCCTTCTAGGTGAGACAGAATGACAGGCTTAAATATAGAGAACAGAAGAACCATGAGCAGAGATTTGCAGAGCCCATATGAATTCTTATTATTTAACACTAATACTGTGTAACACTGAGAGATACCAAGGTCCACTTGTGCTGGGTGCAGTATACACATAACCTAAATGGAAATCCTGCAAAGTCCGTCTTTGACAAAGAAACCTCCAAGTGCTGCTTTGGCTCTGCTTTGCTTTACATATCTATTTACTGAAGTATCGAAACTTCAACCAGCTGAGGCCTCCAGGAACTCAAACACACAATCAAGTTATCATGGCATAACAAGTGTCAGTTGAGCTATATTAATAACTTGTGTGCATGCTCCCAGTCATGGTAACTGCAAAGCAACACAATGTGGCTTAGTTCTGATTCATTTCAGGTTTTGCATCTGCTGCTGGCAAAATGTGTGCACAGGAATTAGTATCACAACTCGAAGTTTTGAAAGCTTCCTATCTGCAACTGACAGACAATTTGCTATAATTAAAAAGACATGTTTGATTGTTTAGTGGCTATCATTTAGCTAGGACAGACATATTCTTTAGTTATTTATTGAATGTGATTGAGTCTTCTCACTAAGGTTTAAAAATCTGACAGAATATATTTTTACTGGTGTTAGATACTGTTGTTGAATCTTCTTTCCAAACGGAAGAACCCTCTAGAAGTGAATGGGAACAGACACTTGATCAGGTTTAAACTCTCACAAATTGGTTTCTGGAGAGATTTTATGGGACGAGGTTTATGAACAAGAGACAAACTGAGTCAAGCAGCAGTTCTTGTCCATCTTAATGCTGCCTTGATACTGATGCTTAACTATGATTCCTAGCAAAGCCATTTTTCTTCCATTGTAGTACAACTGCAGCACCTTGTGGGATCACTCAGTTCAGTCAAATGTTATTACTATTCTGTATTTACTTTAAAAGATAAGCAGTGAAGAAATTGAGGTTTTATAGCAATAATTAAATTGCTAACACTCAAGCCTGAGTTCTGATTGACTTGACATAAGAGGATATACAGTAAAAGACAGAGATTTGAAAGCCCTCTTAAATACAAGAAGTGTAAAATCTCAATGCAAATAACAACAGCTTTACAATTAATCCTATCTTTTTAAAACTCAAGTTTCTATAGTTGTAGGTTCTGACACATTGGGCTTTGTTGTCCTGTATGGTTCAGTTAAGCTTGTTAAGTAAGCCATTCTCATTCTAAGCCTTCACCTAACTTTAAGTGGTATTTAAAGAATAATGAATCCATTTAGATTTCCTAGCTTAAAGAAATTATTTAGCAAATATGAGATAGGTTGGAGATGCAACTTTTTATGAAATAAAGAGCATAGAGCACAAATTATATGCCATGCTACTAATTAGAGACAGTTATGTAATCACTTACTAATGGAACAACATTTTGTGCCAACCTTATTCATACTTCCTTCCAACTGCTGGACTCCTCGTGCCAGATATATTTCAGTTTTCTTCAGAAGAGAGAGATACTAACATGTTTTCCATCCTGTTTTTAAACCCAGAAGTCTAGTGCAAACTGAACTTTCTTGACATTTCAGAAATCCTATCAGTTTTAACAGCTTGAGGCCTTTTTATTACAAACATGTACATTTCCCTGCAGGGTTCTGGAAATCTCACAATTACATTCATTAAAAATGTCCATGATTATAGCCAAATGCATGCCTTGTAAATTTACCTTTACAGTTTTCTTTCAACAATTATTCTGAGCATAATTTTCTACTAAAAACCACAAAATATCTACTTATTCATCCACGATGTCAGTTTTATATAAATTTTGACAAAACCATCAAAAGAGAAAAGCACAGTTACTGACAAATATTTCAGTACTGGATTTGATGTCTATGGTGTGACTCACTGAGACTCAACATAATAAGTATGTATGTCCATGAAAACAAATAGAAAAAGGTTATGTTTCAGCAGCAGTCTAAAATTAGAGGCACTACATGCTTTCTACACTAGCACCAAGAGGATCTCTGAGTACATAATTTTGGGTCCTCAACCATATCTAGGAGTCCCTTTATTTGACAAGCTGAGCATCCTTCTCATAACGAAGTCCTGCTGTCATCCAGAGCATCTAACAACGTCACTTTTTAGCATGATGTAATAAATATGCTCAGACCACACTTAGTGAATGCTGATTTCAATGAGTTCAGCACATAGTGACCACAGGTTTTTTTTTCTCAGAAAGAATAGGCAGGAAAGATCAGAATTTGTGTAATCATCTTTGGCTTTCCATCTGATTTTTGGTCTCTGTAGAACAAAGATTTACATCCTGCTTGTCTCACTTCCCATGAAGCTTCACATATTACCACCCTGTAGAAGAGCTAGAAGGTGGAAACGGGAAAGATACTCTTTTTTTTTTCCTGTTGAAATCTGGCTACTTTTCCAGTCTTGTCCCACATTGTTATTTTTTTTTTCTCCAAAGGCAGAAAAATATAAAATGAACAAACAGGTCTGGACATAGGCACTGGAACCCAGACCTTAATGTTAGCACCTGAAAACAATTATCATTTTACGGGAAGTTTTTTTTGGCCATGACTTAAAATCAATCACAAATTAAACAATCTAACAAAGTACAGGGTAGGTTAACTCACAATTGCCCATAGCAGAGCCTCTTGTACTTCTGGAGTGGTTGCTTTTGACTGCTGTTCAAACAGCATCCTGGATGAGTGTGACTGAATCTAGCAAAAAATAATTCTTTTTTTTTTTTCAATTGCTGCAAAAGCAAGAGGGACTCCAGCATAAAAGGTGAACAGCAAGCTCTGTTTTCAGAACTGAGTACTTCAGCCATAAGTAACAAACACAAAACCCACTGCTCATTTTCATACTGACTCTTTAATCACTGCTAAGTCTGATTTTCCCAACTTCTACGTGACACTATTTCTAAAACTTTAAAGCAAAAGTAAACATTAACACTCTCATTGACTTGACTGTAAGACACAGGGGCCTAAAATCTCTGACCCAGGAGAATACAAAGAAAAAAAACGTAAAACTGTACAAATGAACTTCACAGTGCATGTGAAGGTTAAACCATACCGTATGTTCCTGAAAATATGCAGACACAACAGGGAGTTGTAGGGAAGTATAAATAAAATCCAATACAATAGGCAGATAATCTTTTGCATGAAATTTACATTATTGTTCCTTAAATGATAGTCTTTTAAAAGAGTTTGTGTTTTCTAACATGTTTCATCATGTTATACAGAAAGATTAATGACATAATTATTGTAGTAGGGCATAAGATTTACATTGAGTTTATATCAGAGTTGTATTTTTTAATGCATTATTTTACCACATATCTATATCAAAAATTTCTTACTGTGTTTCTGTATCTGTTTTGGTCTATGTGACAAATGGATTCTATGACTACATTCTCAGAAATGGTAATCCACACAGGAACATCCATGTAGAAAATTCAGCTTTCATACTAGAATAAAAATAACCAAGTAGCTGATTGCTGATTTTTGGTGTTGCTGTTGTTATCATTATTACTTAAACCATTTAGTCTCATGAAGTCTATTCCTATTGTATCTTAATTTAAAAATATTTTTTACCATTATACTTAGAAGTGTTTACGGTTTCCTCTTTCTTAAAACCAAGCTTATGTAAATGAAAGACACGAACCTTTAACTGTTTGTAAGTTGATCTACTTTCCATTGACTACTTTTCTATTATTTCCACTGAAATTCAACAAATAAGCAAAAGAGAAGTTAAAAAAAAAAAAGGTGTGAAGCCCAAAATAGCTGCTCTAGTCATCAACAGATTGTCTGGAACGATTCAAACAGGTGTTTGTGAGAGAACGAGCTATTTTCCTTGGGGCTGTGGGGGTGAATTCTAGAAGTGAAAAAACTACTCTAAACAGGTCCTGGAGAGCAAGGAGGAAAACCATCACCATTTTGGGAAAAGTAGGACAGTGGAGGGTGACCTCAGGAAAGTGTGAGGTATCTTTTTTTTGTGCTAAAGGAGGACAGCAACACCAAGTCCAGCACCACAACCAAGGAGGAGGGAGTAGACTACACCTGTGCAACATTCCACAGCATATGGATGCAATGTGTGGTTGTGTGGGTGGGAGAAGACCGTCACCAGCTGAGAGACACTAGATCTGGCACCAGTGTGAGTCATGGGTCAGACATGGCCTAAGTCTCTCATGGGTAAAGCCTGGTAAATTTTAGATATCCAAACCAACACCACTTTTGCTTTTCAAAACAAATATAATTAAAATGAGTTCCAACAAAGTGTCTTACAATATTCTTGTAACCAGGTTAGGATGTCACAGTTGGATGAGTGGACAACCAGATGGATAAAAATCTAGTTGGATGGTTGGCTGAGAGTGTAATGACTAATAAGCAGCAATTTACCTGGAAGAAGATAACAGGCAGAGTACTACATGGGTCTCTCCAGGGATCTATGTTTAATGTTAATGACCTGGAGTCGGCAGTGGAGTGCTTGTTCATGTAGTCTGTAGACAACACCAAACTGGGGAGACCAGTCTATATGCTCAAGGGCATGGCTGCCATCCACAGAGACCTAGGCAGATTGGAGGGATGAGCAGTGAGCTGAATATGGTCAGCACTATCCCCTGGCAGCACAGACTGTTGACAACATCTGAGGCTGCATCAAGAGAAGCACAGTCAGTAGGTTGAGGGATGGACTGTCCTCTTCTGCTCAGCACTCATCAGACCATATCTAAAATACTGTGTCCAATACAACTGAGTTACATAATGCATGGAAGACTTCATAAATTGTAGTGACTTTAGCAGAGGCCACCTAGATGCTTGGGAGATGGAACACTTGCCCTGTTAAGAGAGGCTAAGGAAGGTGGGCTTGTTCAGCCTGAAGAAGACATAGCTTCAGGGACATCTAATAGCAGCCTGTCAGTGCCTACAGAAAGGTCATTGAGAAGGTGAAGCCAAGCTGTTCACAGAGATGTGTGGTGAGATGACAAGGGACAATGCACATAATTTGAAACAAGAAGTCCAGACCAGCTATATGGAAAAACTTTTCAACCATGAGGATAGTCAAGCAGTATACCAGGTTTACCAAGGATGTTGTTCAGTTTCCACACCTAGAGGCTTTCAGGACTTGACTATATAAAGTTCTGAGTAACCCATTGTGGCCTTACGGCAGACCCTGTCTTCAAAATGAAGCTAGAACAGATGATCTTCCAACCTGTATAATTCCGTGATTCTAAAACAGCTCACAGAGCTCTTAAAATGTTCTTGGTATTGAAGGCAGAGAACACATGCTACTAATACCTACCCAATTTCTTCCCTGTAACCTACTTACAATCAAAATGTCTGTTTTGTTTAGAAATAGCAAACTGAATGATAAAGTTGATGTATTTTGAGAAACAGACTGGCAGGCACTTTTGAGAAGAATGTTACCTTCTCCTCTGAGGCAGGTAACAGTAGCATGACTGACAATGTTTACTGATCTTGGGTAAGAAAGATCTGCTCCCAGAGGTTCTCTTGAGAATCTAAAAGCAGATAGTTAGTTCAGCTGATGTTAACGGTTTCTGTCAGAATTTGGCATGGTAAAACAGTGTTGCTTAAACAGACCTACTCCTGTAACACTTATTCTGTTAAGTGGGCTCTTCTCCAGTTAATTGTTTCTGAGTTCTCGAATACACAGTCGGCAGATATGTGTGGTGCAGTGCATTCTGACTGCTGACATATTTATTGGTGTGTTTTTGTGATGGCTGACCCATACCAAAGTCTCTGTGCCTCAGCTGTTCGAAAAGTGGTTACACAAAGAAAGAGATGACAATCAGCAAAGTAGGTGTTAATTTGCAAGTTGGGTACAGGCAAAAAAGGAAGGACATATTTTCCCAGGCTTCAGCTGCTTAAATGGGGGGTATTCCCCTGAAGTTGTCTGGGCAAGACCTGAAATATGGAGTGCTACTGCCTGACATACTAAATTTCCTACTTACGCATTGATTTTCTAACACAACCTTAGTGCTGTGTTAGCATCATTTCTCTGTTCATTCCATCTGCTCTTAGGTCTCCCCCGCTGTTTCCTAGGAGATATATTGCCACAATGCCTGCATCTGTAAGGCAGTGGCAGAAATGGCGCAAGAGCCACACTGTTAGAGGCAGCATTAGTACCACCTGAACATTTGCTGGGTTCTCAGGGGATCCCACCACCCACCTTTTCTCAAAACCTGAGGGAGCCCTGGTTACACAGTCAGCTGCTTCAGAGTGCTATGGGAATGGGATGCTGTGGCTTCTCAACTCCTTTCCACCTATTTGCTTCTTTCAGTTTAGTACCTCTATTTAAAAAAAGATTAAAGTGGGGTTATTTTTGTCCAGTTGGCCTATTTAGTGAACATTCTAATCTTTTTATCTACAAAATTTTATGGGTTTTTTTCTTGTTTACTATGCATTTATCAACACTACTGATTGTTTATGTTCTGTGCTTTAGGTGGTCAGGATATGTTTTTTTCATATCCTTGTAGTTATGATCTAAGAGACGAATTCCATACGTAATAGTAAGCACAATAAACTGAATACTGCAATTAAACGGGGATGATAGAATATCAGGGTTGGTACATCTTGCCTTGTGCCTTAATGTCTTCTCTGTTCTTCTCTTGATAGGCATATATAAAACTGATTATGGCTAACAAAATGTAAAGAGCCTTACGATGTTTCTAAAAATAGACCTGTTTCTCACAAGTCACCAGAACTCCAGCAACAAACTGTTAAGTATATTTGGAAACAGATAATACAGAAAACAATTAACTTTTGCCCATATGTGTAATGAATTCTATGGTTTGTTTTAAATTGTATTCATCTTTGTTTTCTTCACAGGCAAAATAGGTAAACAAGAATTGTTTACCTCTAACAGCTAATATCTTTTTCTTTAGGCAGAACTGTGAAAAAAACCAAGGTATTTTCTGAATGTATGCAATAGGAAAGAGAATTTATGAAAAAATGCATATAATATTAATCAATAACTTCTTTGGGGTAGAGAATCTATTCATTACATGAGAACAAAAGAATAGTAAAGATTTATAGCTTAAGTGTTAATGGTCCAAATATAGAAGAAATACAACCATTTTTCATTATTGTAAGAACAACATTAGGAAACTTAACATAGCAAGAGTTACGTTACAGTGAAACCTACAAATCGATGATAGATATTTCCTCAAAGAAAGCTGTCAGTATCTTCAAAGTAAAAACTTTTTTGCTTACATCTGCTTTTGTAGATGTTAGGAACATCTCATAGTATTCGGGAAACAACAGATACTTGACCAGTCAGGTTAAACATGAAAAGTGTTAATTCCTTAATACATGAGACTTAATTTCCACGTTACAACTAATTTCAGCTGCTAAAGGGCTATCTCCAGTGTATCGATTGCATATCCTCAAATTTAAATATTATTATGTAGCTAACATTTAGCAGCAAAAAGAAAACAAGAGACAGAAAAAAATACCAAAGTGAATTAATATGCTTCTCATACCTAGTACAACACCAAGTATATTTAAACAAGATACATAATTCACTTCATAATATTCTTGTATATTCAGCCTTCAGTGACCTGTATTTCAAAACAGGATCTGACAAAACACAAATCTCTTACACAGTCTGAAACATTAAGAAGGCTTTGAATAAAGTTCTTCATTTTGAAAGGTCTGGGGAAACATACTGAAAAAAGGAGAACATTTCTCAGCTGTGTCCTTCAACAAAATGCACAACACGTTTGGCTAAGAAGAAATAAAGGAGCAAGGCTTTTCTGTTGACAAAAGGCTTTTTTGCTATTTCATTCCAAATCTTCCAAGAGAAACCATACTCCCCTCCATGCCCCCTATCATGAACTATTCTAAAGCAAGCTAAAAAGCCCCATGACCTAGAACTCTGGTCTAATGTTGGTATCCTCGAGTTACTGAAACTGAAGAAAAGAAATCGCTTTTAAAAAGGAAATATTAGAAATGGAAAAGCTATGGTGGCTTGAAAGAATTTAAAGTACTTCTACATGTCTGCTGTAAATATTTTGTCCATTTCTGCCTGTAGGAAGTACCACAGTCATTTTTACTGAAAAAAAAGGCAGGACTTCATTGAAGCAAAGAGAGTGCAATATTCAAGCTCACTTAGTCTTCACTAAAAGAAGCTTTTGTAAAAAACATCGAGGATATAGTCTGGCTTCAAAGAGTAGAGCTAAACTTAACATGCTAAGTATGTATGACTTACATAAAATAGAAAGAAATTAACAGAAAACCTGCACAGATCAAGAGACTCAGTATTTTTCTCTGTCACAGATGTCAATAGGCATACTAAAATGAACGACACAAATTTCCTGGAGATTGAATAACATTGAAGTGGATAGAAGTATTTGGTGCAATGTTTAATGCAGATAGAGAAAACCACAAACTGCAAACTGACTGACAATATGCTGTTTGTTATAAATACATCTTTGGTATGCTTAATTTACATGCTGTTCATCTTTAAACTGCAAGTCAGCTTTGATGATATTTACAGGCACCTATTCCCAAAGGGAATATACACAAATGTAGAGCTGGGGACAATGTAAACTCAGAAAAAAAGCCAAACTAAAGCACGGAATAAAAGGGCATTCTTCAACTTTGTCACTATCAACAGCATCATATGGATGTCAGCTAAATGCCCCAATAATATGAGAATAGTGTGACCATAAGAATGCGAATGGACCAGAGTAAATAAACTCTCAAACTTGCTATATCATATTTCTCAAATTTTCTCCAACACATTAAAAAAAATGAGCTCATCTTCTTGCCATAAAACACCACCTCAGCCTTTACTCAGGAAATAATTTCTGCTGACTTGAATATTACACTGTCTTGATAAAATATTCCCAGGAATTCTCCCAAAACTTTGAAACAAACACTAAAAACCCAAATGGTTTGACTTCTAGTACATTTCTAAATAAAGTATCAGAAACAAATCTAAAATATTTTTCATCTTAAACCACAGGTAATGACCTGATTTTCTCTCTAAACTTCCCATTTACAGATCTAATTTTCCAGCTCAGCAAAAAGAAAACATAATTTTCCCTACAGATGTTAGCATTGTAATCTAGATCTATGGACTAAAAATCAAACACTGGCTTCTTCTGGTCACATATGATCTCTGAAAATAAAAAATTCAGAATCTGAATTCAAACAGATATGATGCCAAAAGACATCCTTACTTGCAAACATACTGAAGTCCTATCTGGACTTTATTACTTTAATTTCAATAAGCTTTTGCTAAATAATGGCTTTAGCTGGCCATTTTGCTGATGGTGGATTCAAAGTCTAGTCTCTTGGAGCTGCAATAGATTCACGTATCAGTGGACATAGTGATAAAAAGACTTTTGGTCTGTAACAAGGAGTATCTTCCTCAGTATAAAAAATGTATTCTGCCTTTGATCCCTTAGAGGTACTCCCTTGCTAGAACCTCCTGGACAGTACGCGTATCAAAAGCAAGAGTAGATTCAAAAAGAAGACAACTGTAGTAAAAAGTGGTATTTTAAAATAATTTTTGAGGCCATATATTAAAAATATAAACTTTGTGATGTGTTGGTTTTTTCCATCAATTATTTCCTCTGAACATCTCCATTTTTAGATTCTGCTTTTCTCAGAAATAAGTCAGTACAATACCTCTGTACTTTCAGGATTTCAGAAAGCAGAAGAGACAGAGATCAAGGAGATTTAGACTAAAAGAAAGGAACTGGATTAAGGGCGTGTTTTAGTTCAGAGTTCCCTGAGTCACAAGCATCAGAGAAGGGCTGCCAGCACATCTAGGGAACATGTTATCAAACACAGTTGTTCTGATGCCCACAGCCCCTGATTCCACAGTGGCAATATACACAGGAACTTTCAGCTACTGAACCACACTCCTTCTTGACATACATAGTAAAATAGTATATATGACTATGCAGGTTAGTGCTAAAATTCTAGAGAGACTTAATCCTTCTTCTGCACTCTGGCACTCTGAAGTTGCTTGCACATTTCTGACATTTTTCCCCTGAATAAAATCTGCAAGAGTCATATGGGTTTCTTCTGCAAATACGTATTTTTTTTGTTTGCACCTCTACATACTTTCAAAACTTTAAAGCATATTAACATCTTAATTTTAATAATTTTGTTAAATTATGCGTTGGAAATTACTATTTTGGGTATGTTTTACAAAGTACAGCTATGTGACTCGCATTGAATTTATGAGACTTCTGACAGCTAAATTTCTAAGTGCTCATTTGAAAAGAATAAATGATTAATTGTAAGTGTGTTGTAGAAACACCAGTTATCCTATAGCAGATGATAAATGTATTTCACTGGATATTGGAAAGATTAAGATGAGCAGTTTAAAACAGTGGGATAAAGAATTACTTTACAGATAGCTGCCCACTCCAAAACTTAACAGCGTTCTATCACATACTGCACTATTCACCAACTGCATCCTATTCCCTATTCCAAGCTATCACATAACTACAGTTAACTTCAAGCAACCACTTATTATCAATTTTGAAAGTTGCCTAGCATCACTAGGCACTGGGTGATGCTTCAAAACACTGACACAGCCCTGCTCTGCAGCAAAGGGACAAATGACAGAGATGTTCAGAAAGAGTCTGAGAACAGATTAGTAATAAATCAACAATATATCAATAAGTAAGGTATGCAGGGTTATTATTTTCTTATAGTTGCATCTGTCAGAGATTTAACAGTTCTATAGCTTGTTATGATGTCTGTTTCTGCACATTTTCAAAAGCAGTACTCTAACTTCTAAGCAATTTCTACTTGCCTTTCGAGTACCAGTGTGCTAATAAAAAGACAAAAACATTGTAGCACAATCCTATTACAACTATTATAATGAACAAGAATTTGTGCTTTTGATCTTGAGCCTTTGAACTTTTTTGCTTTGAAATTTAGTTAGAAAACATACAAGTCTACCACAGAGAACACAGCTTATCCAGAGGGAACTATAGCAAAAGGGATTTTTGGAGGCAAAAAAAAGACTATGAAAGACGGCAAATATTTTCCCATGTCTGTTAATATTTTACCAAAAATGCCAAGTCCTATGAGGACAGGACTAAATGGATGTAATTATTTTAAGCTAAACACAAATAAAACAAAGATATTAGTATGTAAGTGCAAATTCAATACAATCCATCATCATACCTTGTTATGCGTCTGAGTTTGTCCAACCAGGATAAGGATATTTGACGAGATAATAGACAGGCAGAAATTGATTAGAATTATTGACCTCTCAGATCTGATGTACCTGTTAAAACAAAAAAAGAGAGGGTACAACTTTTCTAAAAGGAAAACAGCTAGTAAAAGTCATACAAAGCTTTGACGCAATTCTCGCATTAAATATTGGAGATACTCTGAAAGGTAAGCGCTCTCTTTCAAGTGCTCAAAAAGAGTATCATAGAGCTATCACGTTAGAAACATAGGAACTGTCATATTTTGATAGATATCCTGAAATTTTCTCTTAGTATCTTGGTATCTTGGTGTATCTTAATAATCTACCAATGCTTCTTTCAAAAACTGCTGGCAACAGTGTTCTAACGCCATACTGATAAAAACAGGTTTGCATGCATTCATGTCAGGAACTTCTTATACTCTCTGCTCATCCCTAGGAGTAACCACAGCTGGCATAGACTACTCACAACAACTAACTTCAGAAAAAATATGGTGATTTACATAAACAGAAGATCTGGTCCACAATGCATAAAAAAGATGCAGGTTGGGTGATAATACTATGGCAGTGCATTTTGAAACACATTATTGGGATAACGATAAAATTAATCTTGAAGTTCCAACACATATACAAAATAATTCATATTAAGAAACAATAATACTGTAATATCTTCATCTTCATAAGACCTAATGCCAAAAATAGCTAAGTTTGTACAGAAGCATTAAATTATAGCAGAGAGGTTCACACAGTCTCTCCTGCAAACTTACGATATTCACTTTACAAGTATGTTTTGGACGAAAAAGTCAAATATTCTTATCACGTACTTGCTTACAAGATGCAAATGTTCTTGTTTTTCTATACACAGCCTTTTATATGCTACAGGACAGGAAGAGAATGATTATGGTTTCAAGTGAAGTACCTTACTGACCTGATTTTCAGAGCTGCTAACGGAGTATATGTTGACTGCTTAAGTAAATGAAAGTTAAGGATGCTCATTTCCTCTGAAGACCATGCCATACGTTTGTATATTCTATGACCTATACTATATGCTTCTCTGTGGAGCTCAGTCAATATTGCTGTGTCCTCCTGAGCTGTACGCCTGCAGCTGACACTGAGGAGGTCACAACAATGGGCTCTGAACCCACGAGAAATGCCGAGCTTTGGACATGAAATGAATTTTAGTCCTTTTTGCTCAGCTATCCACTAAGTAATATAGCATTACATTTTTTAGTTAAGACGACAGAACAACCTGATACCACAATCTATATTTTTTGTTAAAATGTATCAATGTTGTTAAGGCTAGTTCAGTGTGTCTGAAAGCACATACAGAATGTCTAGTGCCTTTGTCTATATATACTGCTACTTTCTAACTTGTTAACTATTGATTCACCTGGGCCAGTTCCCAACACTGAGTATCTATGGACTACAAAGGATCTTAGGGAATGAGTAAACACAGTGCAAGCAGGAACTCACAGCATTGACTTGAGCTAGGAATGTTTTAGTTTTTCTGCCAGCCTGCTGTTGATGAAGGGAAGGGAAGGGCAGGGCAGGGCCGGGAAAGGAAGAGAAGGCTGAATAATTGATTGACACTGAATTTATTTTTCAGTTGGAATTTTCAGTTGGGGGAATCAAATCAATCAACCATAAAAGAACATTCACGCAGGCCTTCTTTGGACCAGAACACCTCTACCTCATATCACTTCTAAAAAGGCCTTGCCATTCAGCAGGAAGGTGGATGTTCCAAAATATAAATACAGACATAGGGTCAAAATATCAAATTTCTCCCTACCCCTAGATTTATAAAACTAAGCATATATACATGTAAGTTTCAGTGTCTATCTTCTCCCTATAGTTCGTTACTATGTCCTTGTGAGAAACATTTGGAAGGCATATTTTAGCAATTCAAATGATAAGCCACTCAGTTGTCATAATACTTATCAAAATATCTCACCAATTGAATACAGAGATCTATGTGAGTTATCTTTTCTTCAGCTGGACGCAGAACCGAAATTAAGTCCATAACGTATCACACAAATTTTAACTCAGCTTGGAAGTTACCACAATCATAGAATCATAGAATCAATGACTGGTTTGTGTTGTAAAGGACCTTTAAAGATCACCTAGTTCCAACCCCCCTGCCATGGGCAGGGACACCTTCCACTAGACCAGGTTGCTCAAAGCCCCGTCCAACCTGGCCTTGAACACTGCCAGGGAGGGGGCAGCCACAGCTTCTCTGGGCAACCTGTGC
>Ga0065711_1037225_pt1 | contig 20053 bp, 10 predicted proteins | sample Hoacrofraction12_FD_59098 | JGI IMG/M metagenome (GOLD analysis project Ga0065711, IMG submission 59098) | Hoatzin crop microbial communities from Cojedes, Venezuela - Epithelial fraction 12 v2 (version 2) | ecosystem: Host-associated > Birds > Digestive system > Esophagus > Crop | place... | reverse complement strand
GCCCGAGCCCTCGCCCTGCGCGGGGTCCCCTCGGCGGTGGGGACCGGGCCTGCCGGGGCCGAGGGACAGCGCTGCCCTCTGAGGCGCGGGGAGGTCGCGAGCCGCCTGTCGTGAGGAGAAAGTCTCGTATTTCGGGAGCAGACCCCGCCGCGCCGGTTCAGGCCGGTCCGCGAGCTTCGTGCGGCGCCGAGGGGAGGTGCGGGGGGCTCGTCAGGGTGACACAGCCAGCGTCACCTCAGCTCGCTGGGGTGCGGGGTTTGGCTTTGCTCGGGGTTTGGGGGTGATTTGGTGTTTTCGGTGGCTGGCTGAGAGGCGCGGGGCCCTCACCTGCACGGGGTGTCCTGGTGACTGGGTGTCACTTTCCTCGCAGCTGCAGAATGGCCGAAGCTGCCGTCTCCCCGCTGAAGCACTTCGTGCTGGCGAAAAAGACCATCACGGCCATCTTCGACCAGCTGCTGGACTATGTCACCGAGGGAGCAGCTTTTGTGGAAGGTGAGCTGTCGGCTTAAACACAGGGGCCTTGTCCATGGCTTTGAAGATGTTTTATTGCAGCGCGGTGTGCGTTACGATACACGTCAGTTGGTTAGACGAACACCTTCAGGAATAGCCGTGGTTTTCATTTGACATTGGTTTTTTTCAACTTCGGCTAGCAGGATGGTTACGCACGTGAACAGCTGACGGTGTCGCTTTGGCTGGTCGCCTGACCTCCTTTCCGCGAGGGCGAAAGCTTAACCACCCTAGCGTTTACGGTCCTGCCGCTGTTTCTTTTGCATAGAAGAAAGGACAAACAGGTTCTCCCATTACTCAGTAGGAAAGTAGATCAATGTGATGTAATGCGAAGCACCGCCGGTTACACCCTCGGAAGTTTTAGTGACGCAGAGGCGCGCGTATCACCACGTGGAGCTGGCTGCTCGTCACCCCAGGGAGCTCTGCAGGAGAAGCCGGCCCAGCCCAGTTGACGCGTCGATGAGCGGTGCCGCTGCCCGTTCTGGAGGAGGCAGGGGTGGCGGAGAGCAGGGCTGATCAGCCCAGCAGGCTGCCTTCACAGGCTGAGCAAGTCCTGCGGCTAGACTGTTGATTAATCTGAAGTGATTATTGTCATGATTTCACAGATGCTTGTGGTGGAGCTGTCAAATGACAGGGGCTAATATCAGCGTCTGTAGTAGGGTCTTGTTTGTTTTGTTTTCTTGCCGCTGTATAATTCAAATTTACACAGATCTTTCTTGGCATTTGCATAGTACTGATAATCTGTGTTTTGTATCCTGGAGCATGCACGCTGTACGTGATCACTTTTATGTTGTTCTTTTTCTATGTGTAGCAACGTACAGGAACCCAGAGCTTGAACATGTAGCAACAGAAAACGAACTAGCAAAAATACAGGCTTATAAAAAGAAGTTAGCAGTCATCGGTGAGGTGCTTTCACGGAGACACATGAAAGTGGCGTTTTTTGGCAGGTAATGAACAGAATTACCAGAACTTAATTTGATTTTTTTTTTTTTTTCTCTTGCAGGTCGTAGTCTAAATTAAATGCAGTGGAATTAGTGCTTCATCGTACAATTATTATTTAAAATACAATACATAAAATCACATTCACTCTTTGATTGATGCTCAGTAGTTCTTTGATGCCATCTTGCTTCATGACTGTAGAGTAAATATGTATGTCTTATTACATGTTTTTCATTGATAAACTTTGTCAAATAATTACCCTGTATGGATTCATTATTTGACTTGGGAAGTCCTGAGTTTGTTGTCATCTTCTCTAGAATGGCTTTTCTTTTTATGTTGTGGTGGTTTTGTTTGTTCAGTATCTTTGTTTTACTGGAATGTTACTGTTAAGAACTTTTGTTTGTGTTTGGTCACAAGCACTGACAACTAAACTTTGAGCTGCTTGTGTTTTGAGCAGCTGAAGGAAAATAGAGACTGTTGCCTTGCTGGTTGTGTCATTAGTCTGATAGATCTGTGCCGTGATCATGAGGGATAACAGTGACAGTGTACTGTACGGCTTACAGATCAACCGGAATGAATCTACAGATTTCTGCTTTCCTGAGTTGCTAATTAGGATAAGTTCTAGTTCACTGTCCTTGGTGGTATTATTACAGACCAAGTGTCAAAACTTTTGCATAGTTAGATAGTATTTCCAAAGTTATGAGTGATTTAAATTCACTCCAATTCTAAAAAAAAAAATCTTACGTTTTCCCTATTCAGAAATTTTCACCTTTGGTCAGGTTGGGATCATCTCAGCTTTTTTTTTTTTTTTGTGGCAGGAAAAAGGAGAATTAAAAAGAAAGTTATTTGTTGCACTCAAAATGTGTTACTAAATAAGAAATATTCTGCAGAGGTGCTGTCAGGTGTTCAGACCCAAAGCAATGAGATTTTGTGTGTCTCTGCTTGTATATATTGTGTTTTGGATTTCAGTCTCGTCTTAGTGGAAAAATCTTATGTTTCCAGTGAGAAATTTCAATTGGGTCTTACTGCTTCCAATAAATGTCTGTCTTCCAAACATTGTGCCATTCTGTTCTGATGAAATTTGGAGGGTGTAGAAAGATGATGAAAATTTGCCGTACCGAACGTGGAGTCAGATATAAAATAGTCAAGTCCTGCTAAAAGACTGTGGCTCCAATGCTTTCAGATGCTTTTATGTACCTGATTAGTCTGGTGTCTGTTAGTCCACTTTGCTTCAGGAAAATTGATTTTTCTGTGTTTAAATTCAAGTATGTGATTACATATTTTTTCTGAAGTATGAATCTTCACGTTTTAGTTCTAAAAATTCTGTAATAGTATTGGAAAAAATGTGTACAGTAGTGGTCTTACCTTCACTTTGCTAAAAATAGTTTAACTGTTTAAAGAAAAAGAATAGAGGGATCTGGGATAAAAAATTGGATATGTCTCAGACTTGATATTTCATAAAGTTATAAGTTGAGTACATTTACCAAATGCGATGTGTGGTGAAAGTTGCTTTTGCAAAGGGCAGAATTTCAGTGCAGGAAAAAGAGAATTTAGCTCTCCCTCTGACATTTTGAATAAATTTGTAAGCTGTTGTACAGTGAGCACTGAACTGTTTTTCCAGAAGTGGTGGCTCAAAAATGAGTTACAGTCTGTGTAACTTACTTCATACTGTTGTGTAATAGTTAAACCTCAGATTTTTACAGGTGAGGGGTAGACAGTTAGTGTGAAGTAGGACATTACTGAGAACTTCAAGTTCTTGCAGAATCTTGAGTTAGTGAACAGTTCCTTTTAATCAACTGTGTTTTGGTTAATTTAGCTACTTTTGCTTCTGATATAAGGACAAGGTTAAGTTCTGTTGTTAAAGACAGCATTTGCATTATAAGGATTATGCACAATAAATAAATTTGAGGTTTTTCTTTGCATGTTGTTTCACATCTTGCTATAGGAATCTTTATTCAGTTGAGATTATCATCTGTTAAATTCTTCTAAGTTGTCATTGCCTGACTGTGATAAGAATTCCCAGACAGCAATGCTTCGAAACCTGTCTGAAGGCAGTAGTACAGCGATGCTCCTTTTGTACCTCCTCTCATGCCTAGAAGACTCTGTCAGAAGCAGCAGTTCCAGATGTTTCTGTAAAGACAGGTTAAGTTGCTGAGGTGGTAATTCCACAACCGTTAAGGAGTCACTGCTGACTGCCACCATAGTCCTTCCCTACCCCTGTCATGCAGCGTTCTCCTTTTGTTCTCCTCCAGCATCCCTGGAATTTCTTTAGCCTTGCTGTAAGCGGGAGTGTGGAATTGTGGTCTGATCAGAACATAATTCTGCCCAAAATATTACATATATTTTCAGTCAGTTCTTCCCTACAGGAATGCTAGGGCTGGCACAAAGAAGAGGGCAGGCTGCCACAGTGTGTGGGACAGCGTGCTGTGATTTGGCTATTGCTTTAAGTTGATCTAAGGCATCTTTTTATGCTAGGTGCTTTTACTGGTGTAGCAAAGTTGAACCAATATCTTTTACACATTCCTTACACAGATTGAGGTATACCAGGTAAACTGTGCTTCCCAGTACAGGTTGGGCTTGTTGAGCCAGTATGTGTTATGCAAATGAAAATTGATTTTCTTGGTTGGGTAGGCAATGATGATACCAAGAAAGATTTTTGGAATTGCTATTCAGATGAACTTTTCACGCACCCCCTAGTATTTTCTGGCAAGCCGTGCTGTACTGGCTTGAAGCTCTGTCACCTGAAACAGCCTGCAGTATGTGGGTCCAATGCAATTAACTGGGGGTGCCTTCAGTTCAAGACTAAGGTATGTGTGATGCTGCTATATCGTGCTGAGTGCTTTTATTTTCTGTGCCTCTAGAACGAGCAGCGGGAAAAGTTCAGTCATTAATGCAATGCTGTGGGATAAGGTCCTTCCTAGTGGGATTGGCCATACAACTAATTGCTTTCTCAGTGTGGAAGGGACAGATGGAGATAAGGCCTATCTTATGACAGAAGGATCCGATGAAAAGAAGAGTGTCAAGGTACGGTTTTTGAATAATTAATGCTACTTTTCACAGTATTTGTTTCCCAGAAGATCTATCTTTTAACCAGGATTTCGAGTCTTAACAAACATATAATGCTAAGTCATTCTGCATTGTTAAGCTCTTATTTAGGAGGGAATAACTAACAAACTGAGATGGTTAACTTCACAGTTTTTCTTGGACGTTTCAGAGAAACAACTAATGTGTGTCTGATCGTAGCATAGCATTTGTTGAGTGATCTGTTTTTATAGGACTGAGTGTAAGTTCTGTTTCTTGTTAAAGATTTGGAATGTGCCTCTCATTTGGCCTTATGGTGCTCAGTTTATTTAGCTGCTCATATTGAGATGTTAAATCTCTAAGACAAGCTCATGATGATGCTCAGTAGCACGCACTCTAGCCCTGTAAGGAATACCACTTCGTGGCTCCAAAGAAACTCCTGTCCGAGTTTCAAGGCACAACTAGTTCTTTAGATGGTGGTGAATTTAAGAGGTTAAAAAAAATAATAAAAAATCACAAGTATTCACCAAAAGGAAGTATCAACTCTGCTATCCTGTTCAAGATAGGCCCTGTCTAGATTTGTTTGAGAAGCAAATTAGGCTGGTATACAGGCTAGTTTGTGGTGCATATTCATGTTTGTCTTCTCTTTATGCTCTTTATAGACTGTAAATCAGCTTGCCCACGCACTTCACATGGATAAGGATTTGCAAGCTGGTTGTCTCGTGCATGTCTTTTGGCCCAAGTCAAAGTGTGCCCTGCTGAGAGATGATTTGGTTTTAGTGGACAGGTATGCTTTCTGTTTTAGTACATATTTTCTTAAATAAATTAGTCATTGTAATGTTTAGGAAAGAGACTGGTTTACTCATGATAGTGTTTTGGTTGTTGGGTTGCTGAATTATTGAAAAGCCTTTTTTTTTTTTTGCCTTTTTTATTTTGAGAGTAAAGAGTTTGTTCTTTTGTGTATACTGCTGCCTGTCATCACCCCACTGATTTTAGCCCGGTTGGAACAAAATAGTGTCTTGTGATTGAGCTGAATAAGGGACTAGCTTTTGGTTGAGGATACTTCCACCTTTAAAACAAGCGGTATGGAAGTGTGAATAGGGTTGTTGCAGCAACAACCTTTTGCCCGTTTCCTGCTTCAAATAGATCATGTGAAGTGTAAGCAATCTGAATTTCATTTTTAAAAGCTTGTGATAAGAGTTGTAGTGCCTGTGTATCGAAGTAATGGGTGACCTCAGAACGTAGTTGTGACTGTCCCCTGTGTGTGCCTGTGTGTTGCGCTAATGTTTCCTACAGTTTCTGTATTTAAAGATTCTGAGAGCTGTTTGTTTGCCTATGTCAAATGCCCATATTCCTGGCCATTTTGAGGTGTGACCTGGTAGTACTTTTTTTCAAGCTAGGTGATCTATACCTAATGTGTGAATCTATATAGATTGAATTTGTAAGTAAGATTTCTTCTTACCCAGCAAAATGACATCCAGAGTGTATTTTGATAAATTGTAGTGCTTTTGGTTGCATGTCTAATTTTACACCTTTGAAGTCACTGGGAGTTTGTTGTTACTTTCTTGGGTGCAAGCTCAGTTCCTGTTTGTCACAGAAGCCAGCTCAGCTGACACAGGGAGCTGGCTGGTTTGGTGCACTGCTGGGCTTCTGACCTTACGCAGTCGTGCTGTCTCCTTGGGGGCACGTGCATAGCACAGGTATGCTGGAAGCCCAGAAAGGATCCTAAGCATAGATAGGCACGATAAAAGGCACGATTTGATGTGCACAGTCTCGGTTGCTAAAGGTGAAATGTAAAGGGAAAAGAAAACAGCCTGGAACCCAAGAGAACAGGTACTTGTACGGAGAAAGTAGTCTTTTTACTATTAAATAGAGCAAATTAGAACCAGCAATAATGACATGTTGCAAACATGACCTAATGCTCATATTCCACTTATTTTTGAAAAACTGACAGCACTGTAGTTTTAGCTTCATTTTGATTTGTTATTAAATCTATGCACAGCTTGTATAGTATATCATTTTAAAGAAGGCCTTGATTAATGGAAGAAATATTTTATGAACAACTGTTCTTTTTGATTAAAATCTAAAACTTGGAATATGGGAGGGGGACCATTCTGTCAGACCATCTGGATTTCTGACAGACTGCCTGTCACTTCTCGTGGCTATTATGCTCTGCATATTTATTCATTAGAAATCGCATTTTGGAATGAGTAGGTGGTCTAGTTCATGAGTGACTGATAAATGCTAAATGGTAATTTGCTGTTGGTAGGTTTGCATTAAGTTTGAGTTAAGCATCAGTCTAAAGATACAGAGCTTTGTACCTTCTTACAGGCCCTTAGGCAATCCCACTCTGTTTTTATCAGTTCCTAGAAATCAAATGCTCCTTTGCTGGATAAATATGAGTTTGTGTTTTTTCATTTTATTTATTTATTTTAACAGCCCTGGCACAGATGTCACTACAGAACTGGACAGCTGGATTGACAAATTCTGCTTAGATGCTGACGTGTTTGTCTTGGTCGCCAATTCTGAATCAACTCTCATGAACACGGTATGATGTGCAATGATTTTACGTTACTTCTTCATTTAAATACTCAGCAGTTCTGTAACTGAAAGAGCTTCTCTTAGACCTTCACAGAAGCTCCCATGAATCACTACACTTGGATTTTTTGAACAGGGTTTTGGGGTGGGAGTCAGGAAACAGTGTATATCCCTCCCAAGGGAAAGGAGAACCAGGTTTCTTACCAGCTGTGCTTTCTCTGACTTGAGCATCACGTTTGTCCTTTCTATTTCCATTTCTGTTTTGATAAATGGGTGATGTAGTGCTTGTCTCACTTTTAAGTTTGTCAGTATTTATCAGCTGAAGACACTTGGATTATCAAAGAGATAAATTGTGCAGTATTTCATACCCAGAAGTTCAGTAAAATACGCAAAGTAGGTGAAGGAAGTTGAGTTTTCTGTCTTTTTCCTCATGTATTCTTGTGTCAGAAGAGAGTGAGTTCCCTTGACGCACCTTGTGTTGAGGACAAGTGCTACAGATTGCCCTTGTTGGACTGTGTTTCTTCTTCTGAACATGCTAGCCATAAGCGTTCATGTTGCATGATTTTGTGCAATGTGGAGAGCTGAAGATGTTTTAATGCCTTTATTCTATAAAGCCTTGTTTCAAGAGGAAGGCAACTTCTGTATACCTTGCAGCCAGAAGACTGTACGACTCGTAGAAGACAGCATACAAGGTGGCCAGAGGAGCTGTTGTGATACTCAGAATACAAGACCAGAGACTTGCGTTAGTTTTGTGGTGAACTCCAGTGTTGACTAAACTAAGTATTGTGAATGCAGACAATATCAATAGAAGGTTTCTAAGTTATTGGAAGTGGGACTGCCAGAATGCAGTATAATGCAATTCATTCTACTGAGAAATCTCTTGAAGAGTTTCATTAAGCCTACTGTAGACAAGTCAAATACTCTGCTTGTTCTGAGCATAGTTCTGACATGCAGTGTTTGAACTTTCTAATTATTGAGGCACTTTTTAATACAATAAAGAACGGACTGTACAATGATAGTATTTCCTTGCGTTCCAGCAAATTGGAATACTTTGGTAGAAATTGGAGAAGAACATAAAATGATTTTAAAAACATTGCATTCATTCTTCTGACCCAAATCTACAAAGACTCAAGTACAAGAGATATGATCTAAAAGGCAAAGAAAGAAGATTCAGACAACATCCAAGGCAAAGAGAGGATCTGGCACAACAGTGGCTTTATCTTCTCCATTATCTCATGTGAAGGTTGCTTTTTGGCTTTTAATATGGAGGAAGTCTAGAAATTGTTTGCATTATGTGCATACCATAGTTTGGTTTTTTAATTAAAAAAAGGAAGAACTAAAAAAGATTGAGTTTTAATGAACATCTAATATAGAAACATGGACACAATAGGGACCTGTGGGCCAGATTTCGGTTTGGTGTAATGAAGTAACAGAGAAAAGGCCAAATTTGATTTGGTTCTCTCATATGGTTGAGAGAAACGAACCATTAAAAACAGTCTGCCTGAGATCGTAAATGTACAGGAAAGACCTGTAGGCTATACATGTGCTGGAAGATTCTGTTAATTTTGTATTTGTCTGATCTTTAACACCCAGCCACAGAAGTGCTACTCTGCTTTTTAATGTCATTTTTGGCCAATCTTTACTCCTTGTCGGGCCCAGCTGAAAGCTGCTAAATAGAAATAGGTTAGTCTTGCAATTTGTTTGAAGCATGAAAGTCTTGCTGAGTTTTTTTGGTTGTCAAGGCTATAAATCCTCACAACACTGCGCACCTTGTAGTTCTTAGAAGCTGGACCATTGTCCAGGGTGTATATTGGAGGGGAAGGAAGTAGATCTTAGTTGAGATTGAGGTTTTGGCTCAGTAAGCAGCTCTCTTACTCTTTCTCCTTTTTAGTTCTTTCAGCCTGGTAGACACAAATGAAGTTGCCGTTAACAGTTGCGTAACTGCTCTAAAGCATTTGTGTTTTGCTTTGCATTGTGGCAAATGGTAATTTCTTTATTAATCTACACAAGTTTATCCTTAAGGTAAAGCATGTGATTACTGTGTTCTCAACCTCCTTGGGTATTATTTTTGCCTCTCACCATAACAGGTTTGAGAATACTTGGTGGCTGATACTCAACTACAGATTTTTTGCGTAAACGTGATTTTTCTAATATTGCCTCATAATTTATCTTCAGGCAAAGTAGTTATTTCTGCAGCAGTAATCTTGTGGACACGTACTTACTCCCCGGCTGGTGGAGGCTAAGATATCTCCAGGGTTGTGTCTAGAATATGTGGTGGTGTCTTGCTGCAGGTTCAAAAAGCTTATGGCAGTGCTGGGTGGGGATTCACTCCGTCATGACTTGCCCATTGTAACTATGAAAACAGCAGTGGCGGGTAATAGGTACAGGCAAGGGACCTAAATACATTTTCAGGTATCTGTGTGTCTTATTTCTGAAAGTAAAAAATTCAGCAACGACTACTTTCCTGTGGCTCAAGCCGAACATCCTCGTATAGGAAATGTAACTTGTCTGTAGTTCCAGCTGATGTTGCCTAGCTGTAGAATACAGTTAGAGGATGATTTTCTGGATATGGAAACCAGATTTGGCAGGGTGAAGAGGAGCATCTTGGTACTTCAAATAAGGAAGACTTCACAGTTTTAGCCAGGTATCTTACTTAAAAAACAAGATGAGCAGATACAGCTGTGTCTTGTGTGTTCTTTTTCCCGTCCTCTCTTCCCCAACAATATTTTGGGTGTCACACAATTGCAAACAAATTTAATAGAGGGCTAGAAGTATCAAAGGATATGAAGTTTTGTGATCATAAGAGTGAAAGGAGGGAAAAAGAGTGAATGATGTGATAGATTTATAGAAAAATAGACTTTATTTTCGTGTTTAGTTCTAAACTATTTGTTTCAGAAGTTTACTTAATTTGTATTTGTATCTATTTTTAGAGAAGCTTGCAGTAAGTATCTTTTACTTTTAGCATTGGCATCGGTTTTAAGACATTTGATGACTTTTGAACTATCATAAGCTTTTTTTTGTGTTGGATATCTGTGGGTTTTAATGCTAATGAATTCTTTTTAATAAACTTTTAAAAAACTGTGTTAACTTCAGAATCTGTTACAGAAGAATGCGTGACTCTGGTGTGGATGTCTGGGGAATTTTCTGTTTGTGCTTTAATTCTTAGGAAAAACATTTTTTCCATAAAGTGAATGAACGACTTTCCAAGCCAAACATCTTCATCTTGAATAATCGATGGGATGCCTCCGCATCAGAACCAGAATATATGGAAGATGTGAGTGACTTGATGGCTCTTATTTGGGTTGATTTTTTTGTTTGTTTTTAAATACATCTATATAAAGAAAAGACCTCCACATGCATAAAAGCATGCTAAATTGCCTAGGTAATATAGCTATTAATATGAAGACACCAGCTTTGCCTTATAGATAAAACAGTAAGTTATTTGGTCAGAAAATGGAAATATCTTATTCCTCATTCAGAGCAAAAAGCAACCTGCAATTCAAACTACAATATATGAAGACAGGTAATACAATGGGAAGCTTGTTCAGAACCTTTTTCTTCCACAGTTAAGCTTGTTTTAAATCTTCTTTGTATTACCTTTTGTTTCTGTAATCATATTGTATTACCTTTTATTTCTGTAATCGTAGTGCAGCCTGATTATACATGCATAGAGTGCTGACAAAGTACAGTGTTGGATGGTAACAGTTCAGTGTGCCCTTCAGATCTTTCCAGCTAGCTTGCAGTGATACTTTTTTCTCTGTATGTGGGGAATGAAGTGGTTATTCCAGTAACTGACTGAGGTATCTGACTTACACAAATACAGACGGTTGTAGAAGAAAGCATTGTTTCTTCAGGGCTGTTTAAAGGGTTAAAAGCAGCTGCTGCATCAGCAGGATTAGAAGGCATCTGTGTCTAAGGGGTTGTCCAGCATCTGTTTCTGACCCTGATGTTCTGATTTGATGACCATTCAATTTTTGCATTTTTCTCATGAGCTTTTTACCTTTTCCTCAGGTGCGGAGGCAGCACATGGAACGCTGTCTGACTTTTCTAGTTGATGAGCTCAAAGTTATTGATCCTGTAGAAGCGAGGAATCGCATCTTTTTTGTTTCAGCGAAAGAAGTTCTGAGTGCCAGGAGACAGAAGGCCCAAGGAATGCCAGAGGGTGGTGTGTAGGAACTCTAGCTTTTCCTCAAATATGGAAAAATACTGTAAAACTTAAAAAAGTTATGATAAACATAACTATTTAAGATACAGTCACTGCTGTGAGGTATATCTCTCCCTTAACAATCTGTTACGTTTCACAGGTGGAGCACTGGCTGAAGGATTTCAAAGAAGATTCCAGGAATTTCAACATTTTGAGCAGATATTTGAGGTATTAGTGATGGGCTTTTTAGACTGCTTGTTTTTTAATGCAAAGGTAGTGCTTGCTTATGCTTGGCTTAATTTTACTGAACATAACCCATGTTAACAAGTAGAGGAGTATAAGGTATTCAAACCATGTGACAACTTTACCTTATCTGTGGGCTCTGTTTCATCTGTTCTCATGTTGAATTGCAGATAGTTGTTAGAAGTAACAAGGTCCTGTGCAGCCTGCTGTAGGCGACCCTGCTTCAGCAGGAGGGTTGGACTAGATGACCCACAGAGGTCCCTTCCAACCCCTACTATTCTGTGATTCTGTGATTCTGTGATTTTTCAGTGAGGGAGGGTCTAAAACTGGACTTTTAGCTCGTGTTTTGAGATCTTAATATAGTTTATATAAAAAGAGACTGCTCGTAGAAAGGAGTGTGTCGCTTATAACCATGAGGTGGTGAAATATTTGTTGTATAAGAAGCCTTATTTTACTCTGAAGTTGTAACTTTGTAATTAATCATTGTAATTCAGGACACGAATAGTAAATTCTTTTTCAGCAATGTAAATCTAAGTATTTAGTTGCATTTTTTTAAAGCCAGAGTTTTGAAATTATCACCATCATCTACCTCTTAGCTCTGATACTCTTAACACTAACACTATTTCTGCATCCTTGTTGCTGTACAGAATCCCTCCTTCACCCTCAGTTTACCTATATTCGTACCTGGAGTTTGCAGTTTCTTCAGAAGTTGGATGGGCTAGAGAATTGAGTAATTTCTTTGTGATAGGATCCATGTCTCTTGCTGAATTTGATAACTCTAATTAAAGGCATTCTTGGATATCTTAAGGAGGCATTTTGGCTATGCCTTGATGGTTTTGTGTGGTATGTATCAGTATATTTCGTGCAACATGAGCCTGAACAGTATGACTATAGTTTGTATACAGCAAATGCTCAAGACTGCTCTTGCATGCTTCAACCAGTAATTCCTTGTTTGGTATATTTAAAAAAAAAAATCAAACTGCCTCCGAGAAGTGTCTCTTCTCTCATCTTAACAAACCCATTTGACCTTAGCAAAACAGAGTTATGCAATGACGTGTGTTTATCAAAAAGGTGTTAAAAGAACAGCTTGATTCAGTCTTGCAAAAGCAAGAAAATGTCAGACTAAAGTTTAAATTTAGTCCTTATCCACACTCCTGTGATACATGACTGAATTGTTGAAATGATTGGTTCAGAATACTGGCAGCGCCTGAGTCCATGAGATATGAGATTTCTGGCTTGTGTCACTAGTCGTAGCCAAATGTGCATCTTTGTTTGTAATTGTGGTCCTTAGAATTAGAGTAGGAAGCTTTGAACTAGTAGGAAAAAAGTGAAAATGAAGTTTCTAAATCGATTATTGTTCTTTAACATATTTTGCCATGTGCTGTACGCGTAGCTTTTTTGACAGAATCCCCTACAAGTACCGTTAAGCGCTCAACACTTGGGATATTTCAAGATTAAGATGGATCTATGACTTATTAAATGACGTGATGCTGTAAGTGCTCGACACATCTGTCAATCAGGTGTCACAGTCTCAAATTGGCCACCAGAATGAGAAGCATCTGTCACAAGGTCACAACGATGACAAGTTTCTTTGGCAGAGGCGGGGACAAAAACCAATTCTGTGACAGCACAGAATGGCATTAAAACACCTTTTTTCTTCTTTCACATTACCTTTTCCATTTGTTGCACACCTTCCAGCTCCAACAGTGAGAGTGGATTCTGTAATATTTTTCCCTGCTCAGCCATGTTTCATCCTGAAATCATAATGAATGGCTTTGAGTAGGAGTGTGAGCACATCACTTAAAGAGCATGACAACAAGTGCTAAATTAGAATTGCCAAAGCAATTTGGATTTTGAGTGTCTGATGTTGCAGCCTCTTTCACGTTCAGGTTTTGTGGGCAATTTCCTAAGTTATAATGGCATTTTATCTGCTTTTAAAGCAAGGCTGATACTTAAATGGTTCACCAGGTCTGAAATCTTCAGACCTAGTGCTCAAATTACTTGTCACTTGAGCTGATAAAGTGACTGAAGACAATAGTATGCTGGTGTCAGTTAGGTTTACCAGCACTGGGCTATACCAGCTCATATATTAATGAAGAATAGCGTGCACCAGGTAGAATTTTTTGTGTTCGATCTAGGAGTGAAATCCTGCTGGATAGCATGCTTCATGCACTGCTAGACCAAATTCAGGTGCTGTGTGACCACGAGTACAGCCTGAGCACTTCTGGCTAAAGCTTTGCATTGACGCTGTTTCCTGGCAGAGGAGCTGCAAGTCCTGAGACCCTTGGGTTAAACTCCAGGCTGTGAAAGGGAGGGGACGAGAGCACAGATGCTTCTGTCTGTCCTCGTCGAACACGGACCCCTGCTCTCCCTCTATCTGTCTGTCTTGCCTTTAGCTCCTTGTCCCTGTCCAGGCGCCCCGCTCAGACTTCCCAAACATCTCTTGCGCTCTTTCGTCCAGTTCACGTCTCTAAGCTATCTTCTGACCTCACTTATAAACCCGTCCACATGTTCCCTGTTCCCACTGGCTATATCTGCTGGTTTTGCTCCTGCTGGATTCTCTCACCCAGCTTCTGTCTTCACTAGAATTGGGCAGCTTCTTCCTCTTTTTTCACATGGGTTGAGAAGAGGAACTGTTACTTCTCCAGTACTTCCACATTCCTGGTTTTAGTATCAGTTCCGCAGTGGGAAAGACTGTTCATCCCAGGACTGATATGAGCTCAGTATAGCTAGAATTAAAAATAAATGTAGAAACAACCCACCCGTGCTAGTTGTTGTGGTATGGGAAAAATTTGGATCATTTTTGAAAGGTTTGTAACTACATTGATGTACACTGTGTGAGGGCAAAAGGCATTCCAAAAATGGATAGAACATGTTTTTCTGCAAAGCACAGGGTAGTGAAAGTTGCTATCAGAAAAACTGGTCTAGGCATTACTAGAAACACTTGTAAGCACTGGTGAAATGAAGGTTTTGGAGATTCGTGTAGTAGCTTTAAAAAGTGATGTTACTATGTATGTTAGCTTCATTGCAACAAAGAAAAAAAGATAAGCAGTCTGAAAGGAAAGGGCTGGATTAGTGGATCAATTCTGAATTTTTGTATTGTGGAATAACAGAATGTATTCTGTGTAACTTATGTAATTTTACAATGAGATACATGGAAATGCCTTATCAAAATGGCAAAGAAGTGCATACATGGTGCACTGTGTGAGTAGTCCTTAGTGGATATGCTACGTAAAACCAAACCCCGTAGGCCTCAGGTTGTAGTGTTTGCCAAGTTTCTTTAAAAAACTTGTAGCAGAAATGGTGTGGGGAGGAGTGGAAGAGGGAGACAGGGTGGAATAGTAATTCTGGCTGTAAATTGGAATGAATAACACAGCCCGAATTATTACACTACTATCAAGTCATTCCCTAACTGCACGGGAACAGAAGCAGCTGTGTGCTTACAGGCTGCTTTGCTATACTGGAAGTGGGCTGGAAGGTAACTGGTTTTGGTTACGCTGGTTGAAACATTCCTCTCCTCTTTGTTTTGATAAATACTTATTTACAGACGAACAGCAGAACTGCTGCTGTTCCCCCTCATATCTTTCGTGGTTGCTTAACTAACCTTTGTCTTTTTCCTAGTGCTCTAACTTGGATTTTCTGGTTGTGTTGTGAGTGACTGTCATCCTTTTATCTACCGCACACTAATGTTGGGAAGACTCTTTCCTCTGTGTCTAGTCTAGCTCTTACAATGTGCTGATATTTATGAAACTCTTGGCCTTTCATTGCTGATTTCTAGATCTGCTTCATCGAGGAACGGGGAATAGATTTTACCCATTTTCTTTATTTTGTTTTGACCTATTATTTTTAGATAGCTGAAATTTGTTATTGCAGCGTATGCTAAGGTCGTAGGCAAGTCTTTTAAAAGCAACCTAAACTTGTTTGTGCTATGAAAGGCACATCCATAGGTTGAGAACAATGTAAAAAACCCACAGATCCGGTAGAAGGAAACTAGCCTCTTGCGTTCTTCCCCTCAAACGTGGAAGATGTTGCCACTTTGTGGTGACTGCAGGTCGAGCTCCAACAGCATTTAATTGGCAACAAAACTCAGGATAGGCAGTTGCTGGAAAAAAGCCAAAGTCTTAATTTGTGGCTCATCACAATTGATTTGCTTTTGCCCAAATTGAATATTTGTGTATGTTTTCAGTCAGTGTCCTGTAGTTTCTGAATCACTGCACAATATTCAAGATTGCAGATTGATTAGAAATTGTATCTTTAGAGCATTCTCTACTCATTCATTTAACACTTCAATAATCTGCAAATAAGCTAATATTTTAATGACTACTTAACAACTTTTTTTTTATCCTGTGAGAGAATCCTTGTTTCTTGTTCCTAATTGTATATTTTGTTCCTGGGTGGTCAGTTTTGACATGAGCATGTCAAATTTTATTGACAGAACTGCTTCTTGAAACTGAGTATGTTTATTGCAAGAAAGAAAACTCAAGCTAGGCAATATTGCCAGCATTCATGTTAGACATTTACAATTTTGAAGAGATAGTGTGGATAATTTTCTAAAGAGCTAGGTTTATCTTGCATATTCATCTGAGTTTTCTTTTTTTCTTTACACTATGAATTTATTTTAAAAGAATAAAAACCCATGCACATTACTGTGAGTGAAAGTGAAGGTACGGATTTGCTGCTATAAACGAATTTGAGATTTCAGTTCTGTTGTCTTTTAATTTCTATGTACTTTCTTCCTTTTTATTTCCTGTTGGTTTAAGTTCGTGGTAAAATTAGCAGCATGTGCTTTCTGACAGTGAAATTCCTGAATGTGTTGGCATGGAATTGCAGTAATGTGTTGTGGCTTGGGCCCCTCGCAGGAGTGTATCTCGCAGTCAGCTGTGAAAACCAAGTTTGAACAGCACACTATCAGAGCTAAACAGATAATAGATACTGTGAAAGACATTATGGACGCCATAAACGTAGCAGCAGCAGAGAAAAGGTAGGTTGGTTGGAAGGCTGGTTGGCTTTGGTTTATCCAGATCCTCTGAGGAGCTATTCTATGGTGGTGATTTTCCTGGGCCGTTACGGACTGAGAAATTCACTTTTCTCACTCGGTAAGAAATAGAGAATTTCTCTGGTGTGTCAGTCTTACTGCTGTTCGCTTACACTGCTCAGCTGGTCCTTGGTCTATGACTTCTGTATCGGGATCTTGGTTTATTTTGTTACTCTTCATTACTGATTTACAGTTACAAAGGCAGTCTGTGGATTTTCAGATTTATTTTTTTTTTCAAAACTGTTTGAAATTTTAAGTTTTTCTAGCTGTATCCAACAGAAGTGGTGTTGGGGCCAGCTTTGCGTAAGTGGGTTTTTTGGGGGATTTTGGGGGCTTTTTTATTAACAGTAGTACTGAGAAAATAAATGGGAGGATGAACTTTAATTTGCAAGTGGTTAGAATAAGGTATGGGAAGAGCCCAGGCTAACAGAGGCTTGGCCTCTGGCCCTTTCCAGATTGTATCCTTAAATATCTTTGTTCTCTCATTACTCACGTAGTCCTTTTAGTGCTAATGAGGGCAGCTCATCCGCTCTGTCTGATAGTTTCATGTATTCTGTGAGATTGACATGTGAAGGGGGGGGGGTCCTCACTTTTTTTGCTGCCTCTTGTCTCTCTTGTACATGGTGAACTTGCTGTCGTGTTTTGTCCTTGCCATCCGTCTCCTTTCCGTGTCTGTTAATAGTGTGTCTTTATGTTTACACAGACTCCACTGTGCCTGTCAGACACTCTCATCTGCCTGAATATATCAGCTTTCACAAGCTGCATGTTTACATACTAACGTGTCTCCCCTTGTCAGATCCCATGAAAACATGCTGTGAAGTGTTTGAAAATATTCTGATATTCTGCTCCTTTTTGTCAGTCAACCTGCCGAAACCTGTGTAGTGACCCCTCTTAATCTGAATTGCTGCTTGATGTTTCTGCTGGCCCTTCATGACACAACTGCTTTAGGTTTTAGGCAATTTTTAAATAAATGATAGGTCGAGGGTTTCTGAAGAGAGCTGTTTGTGACGAGGTTAGTTTCTGCTGCCTCCTTTGCTTTGCAGGGTCACCAGACCATGCCCTTGTTAAGGAATAGCTGAGTGGTGCTGGTGAGCAGCAGTAGGACAATTTCATCAGATTTATCCTTTTTTTTTTTTTTAATTTTTAAGCTGGGGTAGACTAAGTGTTAAAGGCCCCTGATTCCCCCCACCTTTTTTACTTGTAATTATGTACAATGGTAACAATTCCAAATGCTGTTTTTGTAAATTTACCAAAACCCAGTAATTAGTCATGTCCAATCAGTGCAGCCTTTAAATGCACCTGTAAATTTAATACGGTATTGCAGTCTTTCTGAAGCAGTGCCTCTGCTTTGTTCACTTTGGATTCTTTCTGGCTGCTCAGTAAACCGTCAGCTGGGTGGTCCGTGCCCAGTCACGGGTTTGGTTTCGTCACTGGGAGAATACCTGCTGGTGATGGTGGTTGCCTTTCTGCTGTGTTAGGGTCCATTCAATGGAGGAGCGAGAAGATCAGAAGGATAGATTGGACTTTGTTCGAAATCAGCTGAACATTTTGACGGAAGATACTAAGGAAAAAATCAAACGCGTTACTGAGGAAGTAGAAAATAAGGTAAGTCATGGCAGTGTGCACAATCTCCCAGATTCACGTGCTGTCCCTTCTGTAAGGCAGCTCCTTTAGGTGCCCGCCCGCCTTACAAATTACATTTGAAATACCTAGTGTGTTCCTTTTCCAATGTAAAAAACAAAGCAAAACAAAAAAAACCCTCAAAGTGGCAATCCTTCCTGGCTGTCAGGTAATTGAATTGTTTGTCGTAACCATTAGTGCAGTGGTCTGTTTTCACTCTGGCTGAAAAAGTTAGGAGAAACATTTTGTGTTTTTACTGCATCTTTTCAGGTCTCCTCTGCCATGACCGATGAGATTTGCCGACTTTCAGTTTTAGTTGATGAATTTTATTCAGATTTTCACCCTGCTCCTCAAGTATTGAAGCTCTATAAGACAGTAAGTTTTCTTGCATGGTTTGAAGCCAGGTTCATTGTCTTTTAATTTCTACTTCTTTATTTTCATCATTTATGTGGCATTTTATGTGACACTGTTTAAGCATTGCAGGATTTTTACTTTCTGACATATGCATATCTCTGTCTACCTAAAACTGGAAAAGGTTGAAAATATTTTCTGCTGTGTTTTTTGGAAAGAAAGTGATTTTTGTTTCAACTGTCTCTTTACTAGAGTGGTTACTGAAGCTTTAATTCACTGACATTCTGATTTGCAGTCACTTCTTCTAGTAAATAAAGACCTTACATAAACAATTTTCACTACTCCTAAATGAAATTGATCCAAAAATAAAATGAGCTTACAAATACCCAATGCTTTATTGGGTTTTAATTATTTTTTTTTTAAGAAAAAAGGCAATTTTTATTAAACTTCTATAAATTCCTCCTCAAACTTAGTATTTTAAAGGAGCATACACCTGTAAGCGTGTGCCTCACACTCAGACTTTGCCTCTAATGAGCGAGGGCCGTGACTCCCGCCTGTTTCAGCCTGGTTTATCAGCTGGGAGCGCTGCATTTCCCGGACAGTCTGTGCTGCCCTGGCTCTGCAGGATGTCCGGCGCAGACCTCCCTGGGACCTGGTGGGTTCCGTTTAGCCTGGTGCAGAGCGGTGAAATCAGCTTCCATCAAATGACAACAGTAGAGGATTTGCAGGGCGGTGTGGTAGTGGTATGCTTTTCAGTGTCACGGTTTATTGAAAATACAGAGTTTTCTACATGTCTTTAATGATTACAGTCCTAGAGAGATCTTTCCTGTGTCACTTTAATTAGGTTTTCAGTCACAGTGTGCAATTTAAAAGCTTGGTATTTCTATGGTAACATGCTTTTCTTCCCACTGTAAATAACAATGCTTAGTGTTTAACATATCTGTGCACTGCATAATGTAATTGATTAGTTAAAGATGAAGTGATGAGCATATATTCTTTATAAAACTTCAGGAACTGAACAAACATATAGAAGATGGTTTGGGAAGGAACCTGGCTGATCGTTGCTCCAGTGAAGTCAATCAGTCAATGCATCAGTCACAGCAGGAGATAATTGGTAAGATGAGGAAGGAGGAATGTTAGGACTTTCTGTTTAGAGGAAGACAATTTAAGAAAACTTGCTTTTAAAAGAATTTTCTTTCTGATCGTGGTTTAATGTTAACAGTACAGAAGGATAGAGGAGAAGCCGTCCTAGATGAAGACTGAGTGTCTGTTCTGCTCAGTAGCCTGTCTCTGATAGTAACCAGCAACAGCAGATGCTTGGGAGAAGAATAATGAACCAGGGTAAATACAGACTACAGTGATCCATCCCCAACTTGGGGACTTCTGAGCCAAGATACTGCATCTGGATTAGTGGCTTAAGCAAGTGGTAATGGACCTGTCCTCTGGGAACTTGTCTTAATCCTTTTAGAAACCCATTTAAACTTTTGGCTTCCATGACAGACATGTGAAATACACTAATTGTTAGATAATGTTTTAATGTTTCTGCAGTATAACCATCTCCCTAGGTCCCTCCAGATTCTGAGTGCAAAACAGGATGGTTTCACAAAATATTTATGCACTCTTTTTTTCTTTTCTTTTTTTTTTTTTTTTTTTTT
>Ga0065711_1037224_pt1 | contig 20055 bp, 14 predicted proteins | sample Hoacrofraction12_FD_59098 | JGI IMG/M metagenome (GOLD analysis project Ga0065711, IMG submission 59098) | Hoatzin crop microbial communities from Cojedes, Venezuela - Epithelial fraction 12 v2 (version 2) | ecosystem: Host-associated > Birds > Digestive system > Esophagus > Crop | place... | reverse complement strand
GACCCGCCTGGACAAGATCCTGTGCAGCCTACTGTAGGTGACCCTGCTTCGGCAGGGGGGTTGTACTAGATGACCCACAGAGGTCCCTTCCAACCCCTACTATTCTGTGATTCTGTGATTCTGTGAAAAGGGACTTGCCTCAGCTTGTCACTCACTTTCCACAGATCCGCTCTTACGAGGCCAAAATACTGTTCGTGAAGAACGGCAAATATAAGCCTGGTGTGTATGAAGATCCGAAACCCCATGATTACACGCAGGTAAAGTGTCTGGCTCCTACACTTTCATAAAGCAAACATGCTGGAATGAAGAGAAGATGCTTGGGGATCAGGCAGTGACGCCACTAGATGTCAGTGTCACTAGCCAAAAAACCCCAAACCCAGCAGTTACTACAGTATAGTTGGACTCTCACTTTGGTAGGTAACTCTGTTCTAGTCAGGAATTACTTGCCAAAACGCCTTCCATAGAGAAAGCTGATGAATCCAGGTTTGGAGCTCTATGTTTTAATGTGCTTTATAGCTGACAAGATGGTTTTACTTTGGCAGAGCAGATTGAAATATGGCATCAGGGCTAATCAGTTCATTTTTACTTTGCTCTCTTTGACACATCTGCCTGTACTTTCTGCTTTCCCCAAATTAATAAGTAGCAGTTGAATTGCTTGACAGGCTGGATGAAAGTATTTTATGGTAATTTTTCCATTTAGCAGCCCTAACTGAGACGGGCATCTCACTGTGCTAGTTCTTGTACGTAACCTATGGCAAGAAACTGTCCTTTTCTCACAACAACTGATAATCAAATTATGTACAAAAACGGTCCAAGGACAATTGAAAAAAACAAGATACAACTTGGATTAGTGCATTCCCCCAAAATCAGTGTTTTTAACATTAGAACTGCTAAGGAAGAGAAATCTTCAATGTAATGGGATTTTGTTCAGATTTTTTTTTCTTTTGGGGACTCATTCTTCGCTTTTGAGGGTTTTTTTTGTAATATCTTTTAAAATCATGTGCCATAAAAACAGAGAGAAGAAGAATCTTTTATTAAGATTCATTATTCTATCCATATTCAATTGACTTTTAATTACAAACCTTCCTATCCCCACTCCTCTGAGCCCTTCAAAGAATCTCACCCAAAGAACAATTAACAAACTTACTATTTCTAAAATAAGAAACAAAACTGAGATAGTAAACAAAGCCCCTTCTGTTCTCCATAGCAAACATTTATACCTGGACATGTAGTCATGTATGTTCATGAGAGTATAAATACTGTCTCAATTTATTTGCCAAGCTACTATAACAGGAATTTAACTTCCCTGTTTTTGAGTTTACCTAAGGTAATTAAAAGCAAACTTCTGGTTAGCTATTATGGCCAGCCACAAGAAATTTGTCCAATAATATTCTGTCTCAAGGTGAGTTCCATTTATTTCAAGATGACCAAGTTTCCATAACAGTAATTCAATAGTAATTTATCTTAAAACCTGCTAACCAAAACATTGCTCTTTAACTAAATGTGTCTTATTTTTTCTCAAGTCTTGACCAGTAATGTAAATTTGCAAAACCAGTGGAAGGGAAAAACAGCAAGTCTGTCCTGCAACTCTAATGTTACGCTTTCTAAGATCACCACTTCAGAGGGCCTGCCTGTAACAAGATAATCTATAGCATCCCTATCAGGAAATATTCTCAATGTTTCAGAACCTTCCCTGTTCCATTTCAGGAGAAAACTAATGCTTTAATAATTTGACTGGCTCTAAAAGCTAATTCCAGGAAACCCGGTAACTAGATGCCCACGTTATTCTGCCTAAGTGAAACAAATAATTATAATTCAGCATGTCTGAAAAGAAATAAGAAAAAAAGCAAAAAAAGAAAGTTGCAACCAAAAGTTCCCAATTAAGTTCCTGGTAACAACAAAACATTATCAGACTCTCCTCAGGACTTGGTCCAGAGGTAGAGGAGATCTCCATTCTGAGGTCTGGAGGAAAGCAGTGCATATTGTCTAATTGCTTTGACAAGTCATTAACTTTTCAGCCAACTGAAACTTCAGGCTACTTAGTTCTAGTAGGCTGTAGACTGTACAGTGAGGAAATTCAGTAGAACTAAGGACTTGTCTCTACAGGGAATTTTACTCTTTTTTTTTTTTTCTCTCCAGTAAAATGTCCCCTAGGAAGAACGCTTAATGATACATTGTTAGGAGTTCAAAAAGAAATGAGCAATCTCAGTGCAAGATCTCTAAATAAAAAATGTACCTAAGGACCAGCTGCACTGGTCGAAAATTCTTAAGTATAGACTTGATCTTACTCACAAAAAGAGGTAATTTCTGTGTTCGCTTAGATGGGCAGTCACTTTTTCACCATTCAGGCCAATGGGAAATGCTTCATTAAATGGACATCAGAACTCAGTCAGTAAAAAATTAGAAAAACGGGTGTAGTAAGAGAAAGGCAACAAGTAAGAAATGTAAATTACTAGTGTACAGTGTTTCCTTCTCCTTCTGTCATTCTCTCCAATATGCTTCTGTTGTGCATCACACCCATCAATGCACAGTTAAACATTCATTACCATTAAGTTTTCAACATGTAGCTTCATGCACCACTTATGTTCTCTCCCTGATTTCACATGGTGCCCACCCTGCTGCATAGCCCCACCATTTTAACTTTATCTTGTTCACTTAATCAAAGAAAAATATCTTTCTATTCATGCAGATAGTACTGATACCTCCAGAACATCACGGCTATCAATTTCCTATCTTGTAACTCACAACTGTTTTATGATATCCATTTCAACCTGTGAAGATCAGGGAAAATTGTCAGTCAAATCTGTGTACCTAGCGATGTAGTTTCATATAGAAGAAGCAAATTGCTTTTCAACAACAGGCTGATGCACCAAACTCACCCTTCTGAGACACCTTGTCTTGGAAAGATTTTAAGACCAGTGTGCTGGTATCATACCTTCTCCTACACTTATCCGGCTCTGCAAAATGTGTTTTGGTGTAGCGCAGCACTACCAGCAGCCAAACTCACAATTTCCTTTTGCAACTGGCAGAAAACATTGCCGGTTATTTAACATTCTATCCACTTTGAATGCAAAATCACTTTTGCTTCCAAACAATGAGAATACATATCTAAACAACAATATGTCATTGATGTTAAATGACCTTCTTGTTTCAGCCTTGCTTTGAACCCTCTCCTAAGTTCTCCAGCAACAGAAAACTCTTAAGCTCATTGTAATGCAGATGACTGCAGGGTATGTTAATGATTAATTAAATTCACTGGAGAGGTTTGAAAAACAGTGCAAATAATTCCATGCAAACAACTCCAAAGAATGCAACATGTTTACTTTAGTATACATTTTTTTTAGTATCACAGCTCCTTTCTTTAGAAGGGTGTTTTGGTTTTGTTCCTCATCTGTATTGTAACAGGAGACCACTGGACTCATTTGAGATCAGGACCATGGTGGCAGGAGTTGTGTAAATAAAGAACTTCAGGGTAATGGAAAACCATAACTCTTGTCTGCCAGACAGCTTGACCTGTTAACAAGGTAATTAACGGCTAACTAAATCTCCTAAATCTTGTATTTTTTGAACAGAAATGTTACAGATACATTTTTTACCTTACCTAAATCCAAAATGTAAAGATTATAGTTAACTTCAGTGGTCTTGATTCTAGGCATGATTGCTTATGTGATGTTACAATGTACGTTCCTTTTCAAGTGCAGTATGAAGCTGGTTTACCAAAACTTGTGACAAGTTACTCCACAGATCCTTTAAAACTGAAGTTAAAATTACAGCATTTAAACACAGGTAAGTCTTTGACAACACCCACATTCATTGCGTTAAATAAATTAGGAATCAGTATGTGAACAGTAGGGAGCAGGAGTAAGAGCAAAGCACCCCTCTACTCCCATGTAGTTGGCTCAAGTGGTCTCAGATGAAGCTTGACTATCAAACAGCAATGTTTTCCCCTAAGTTTCAGTATCAGAGAAAGTCTGCTTCCTAGCTCTAAATAACGGGCTCAGATCACAGAAAATACACTGTTTCGCTCATGCAAAGACACTCAGTTTTAAGGATGCCTGATACAAGCAGGATTATTAGCTCAAAAATCTGCTTGCCAACGTAGAGTTGCTGATAAGACTGCAATTTCAGCCTTGTAAAGGTGGTTTATTGCCAGGTGACAGAATCAAGTCCAACGTCTGCTCTCCTCATCATAGATACAATAGTCCACATCTGCATTCTTACTGTTGTGGAGAGTCCATAATGGGATGTCTGCCCTTAGTGCAGTTTCCATAGCTTTGCCTCTAATAAGGATAGTTTAGTTGAAAATAATTAACTACGTGTTAGTTAAAGTACACACACGTATATACCATGTAGCATACAACACTACTTTCTTTGTACATTCACAGCACAGCCATGGACAGAATATTATTTGCTTATAATCTTTACCATATATGTTTGAATGCTCCTTTTTTGGAATCCTCTGATTAACAATAAACAGAGCTTTTCAAATCCTAGAGTCCAGACAGTTTGTCCTATAGCTTGTAAATACTGTTTTATTAATATTTTCAGATCCTGGACTTGAACCACTGAAAGGAAAGCAAAAGGACTCCTCTGATAAGAGATTTCTTACATACAGGCCTTGTGAAAATAAATGGGATCCACGGCTGCTGCTACCAAAGAATCCCTGGCCACCTAAATCTGCTTCATTTACAGTTAGTCAGATTAAAAGACATCTTCTTGCTTTTCCCTGCATTAAGAGTTTCCAAAATAATTGTTATTATTATTACTTCTGAATTACATTGATTTCAGAGCATTTTGGATCACACAACAGCTGAACATGAGGGGAAAGCTGGCATGTCCCAAGGGAAGTGTCACTGTACTGGAGACAGGGACACAGACCACCAATTTCCTTCAGCTTTTCAAGAATACAATTCTGTTTCCAACTCATGTTGACTTTGACGGAGTCTGGAAAGATAACCTCTTGGGGAACACATTCGTATTTCAGTCTTTAGCGGAAAATTATACAGCACTGCACATGGCAATACATTTGCAGGAATTAAGATGTCCACATTAGACTGTTCAAAGACACAGACTATTTCAGAATATGCAGGTAATGCGTGGATGCTTTGACAGTTTGTATACATGCACCAAACCTTTAGATGTCTAGATCTCCAAAAAGAGAATGTCTCTATTTTCATTATAAAGCAGCTCCCAGTAATATCACTGAAGATTATCAAATCGTGTGTGAAGGTGGAAATTGTTTAGGGAAGCAGTGTAGGTGACGACAGACTCCGAGCTGTGAGCATAACTCTACTGAATAGCGGCAAGTCAATATGCACATTTGCAAAACACATGAACTGTCTGAACACAAATGTCTCTAGGCATTTCATAGTGTTGTGCTCTGACTGAAGTCTGAAATATGTCTGAGAATGAGTTCTTCGATGAGCCTGTCAAAGATCATTCTCACGACAGCCACTCCCATTTCATTTTATAGCTCTGATGTACCTCTGTTTCTCTGCTTTCAGAGGCTCACACTGCATTCTTGGATCGAGTGGAGGAAAAGCTGTACCGGATGCAGCAGGGAGAGGCAGGCAGAGGTGTAAGTGTTCATCCTGCTGGAGCAGGGACACTGGATCTAGTCTCATCCAGAGGGCAAATGTGTCTTTGCTCTCCTGTGTTCTTAGATGAGAAATGACTGATGGGTACTGGCAGAAGCCAAAATTCCATTTATTTGGGAGGGTCAGGAGGACACTGACACCCAATTAAACTGAATAGACCCAAGCCTTTGAGTCCAGAGTAAACAATGCAGATAGCTTGGCTGGCCTTTCCTCACGCTGGCTTGCACTAGGGAAAGGTTACTATCGAGTGAGATCCTTGCAGCATCCAGGATGACCCTGGCTCACATGGGCTTAGTGTATCCATGCAGGCAATGCAGCATTGTCTCAGAGTCCGCGCTGCAGCGTTGGTAATCTGAGTGAGATCAAGCAATCAAAACGTGCTGGTCACAACACTAACCTTCGCTAGAATAACTTGTGCTTCTTGGAAAAATACACTTGTCTGAGCAAAGTCCTCTGCTGCTATAGCCAGGATGCTCTGTATTTCTGCTTGTGAAATATCTTGAATGAGATTACTCTTGAAGCGCAACCCCCACTCAGAGAAGGGCCATGCTGGGCAGCATCTAAGGCAGGTGGAAAGTAGGACTGCTTTTTAATGTGTTAGAAGACAATTTTTTAGCTTCCAGCACACCTCTCCTTCAGCATCCCCAGGCTGCTGACACTTTACAGTGCCCTCCATCATAGTCCCCATGCCTAGCTGCCAGAGGCCTGGGAGGAAGAGAAAAATGTCCATGAAATACACCATTTTCTGCTTCCATCTTGTCTAGAACAAACTTCTCATGGGGGAAAGTCTTGATCTTCTCACTGCCAAAACCAGTTTGCTGTAAAACTGCATTTTATCCCGTCATGTTTGATACTAGTCCAATGTGACCTTAATAGCGTGATGACTATATTTAAATAACAATGTCTTTCCTTTCACAGGAACCCCAGCCTAAACAGCATGGTGCTGAGGAGAAAACAATGCGATATGGACTCTGCACCATCATCCACACTGATGTACCAACCTTCTGGTCCCAAGAAACTTCTTCATCTGCTTATGCTATGGAAGATACTTGTGGTCCTGAGCTGTGTCTTGTGTCTGTCCTGTGAGGTCAGGTATAAGCTCTCTGAGAGCTCTGGCCCGCTGCAACAAAGCAGGCCTAGGTCCTTCAAACCATACAAAACCTGGCGCAGAGAGCCCGCTTTATTAATGATGTTCAAATATTTTAGAAAAATATCTGGTTTTTATTGTAAATACCAGCATGGAACAGAAACACACCAAATGCACTTTTTCTTGTTTATTAGTGAGTATTTGACCTCTTTCCCTTGGGTCCTGATTTGTGAAATAACATCGAAGGCAGCATTATTATCTCTTTCTCCTTAACACATTCCTCAATCTGTTTCTCTCTGTGTCACTAAAAATTGCTTACTGACTCTTCCAATTAAAAAATTGTTTTCTCTAACCAGTCCCTCCATCATCTGGAGGTAAAAGAAATGGCACAGCCCATCACACTCCTGACAACTAGAGAAGCCGAGTGCCATCATAAACTTAACGTTGGAAACTCCCCATCCTCTCCACCCGAGAGCCGGTGATCAGCAGACGGTGCCAAAACGAACCCTCCCACACTTCCTCTTCCTTCGATAGGAGCAGCTGCTTTGCTCTTGACTCTGATCACTACACGATTGACTGCCGAAAGCTCAACACGGTCAGGTAGTTTCAATTCCTTCTATAAGCGTTGCTGAGGGGTGTTGAGTGTAGCGGGGAAGCATTTTTTAGTCACAGTCTGCATTGCTGAGGGCTTTGGAGGCATAGCCAGAGCTAGATTTGGACTCAAATCTCTAGATTTAAACTGTAAGCAAGCTGCATAGTAAATGCACCCCAGATAGTGATTTGGCATTAAAAAATTGCATATTGGATTGTTTCGCCCTTTCCAAAAGACAGTGAGCTGCACACCACCGTGGAAAGCTTGGGACACAAGTAAGAATCCCTCAAGCAATGATCTCATAGCTTTGTATGCACTGTTGTGGGGCTTGGCAATTCTCCAGGGTTTCCCAGATGCAATTGCTAGTGAAAAGAAAAATTATGTAAGATGTGAACACTAAAAAAGGACATATTTTCTGCTAAAACAAGTTTTCTACCAGTCAGGGAGCAACTGCATTGCATTTCCAGACACTTGTTTGGGGTTCCCCCAAATTTGGGTTTGGAAAGAATAAAGTCCCCAGTCTCCCTGGAAATTCCTTATTTTCTGAATGCCAGGCAAACCCAGCCCAGCAAGTGGTATTTTCTCTGTGCATGGCAAATAAAAGCTGTAGGAGAAATTCAATTTCAGAGGTTGTTAGGATCTATACCTCTTGTGGGTAGACATAATCATAATATTATAGCACTGTATCTATGCTAATCATGGAACATGATAAATTATTAGCTGGGCCTTCCCAGAGTAATATGGTATAATAATAGTATAATGGGGTGATGCAAGTAGCAGTCCTTTGCAAGAATGCTGTTGACTCTGTCTTTTTACAGATGGGAAAAAGGAGGCACAGAGCAGGTAAATGAATTGCCCCAAAAGCATGAGAGAAGGGTTGCTCTGAGGCAAGCTCTCATAGGTAAACCTGATGTCTTATCTGTGGAGGTATTTCCAGTGCTCCTTGGGAAAAGAGGAATGAACTTGTCTTTAACTTCTGTACATGACACCTCATCTTTTAAAATGTATATGGCAGACGTATATCTTCCTTCTGGCGCACAGGATGGGAGCAGCCCCTTGTGTTTGCTTGCACTGGGAGTGAGACACACGGGCTTGTTATGGATACTCATTTCCTGGCTTAGGCAGCTTCACCCTTTCATTAGAAGAGCCAGGAAGAAACCACAGGGCTGCTCTGCAGTGAGGAGAGTGCAAGGTGCTAGAGCCTCTGGGGTACAAAGGCTATTAAGGAAACTAAGTTACCTGCAATAAATCTATGCATGGATAATACAATGGGAGTTGTGAACCTGAGAGTTCCTTGAAAATGCTGGCTCAGTTTGTTCACTCTCTGCGATGTAATAGTTACATATACTGTATGCATTTACCATATGCAATTTGTATAAATAAGAAAAAAACAACTGTTCCTGTTAAGAACACTATGAAGAACTATAAAATTTTCTTTATCTCCAACACTACATCCTTGCTAGGAATCAGCTTAGAGAGCATTACTGCTACTGACAGGACAGATGTCTCGCTTCCAAATTGCCACAGGGGAGTGACACCCAGCTATATCCTTTGTGAAAGGCAGACATAGTGCTGCCAGCCAGCTGTGCACCTAAGCAGCCCCTGTCACTCTGCCAGGCTTCCCCGTACAATGCAGTGGCTTGGTCTGAAGGAGCTGGCAACGCTGCCGTACAATGTGGAGATGTAGGTGCTCTCTGGAGAGCAGTTCTGCCCCGGCTACAACGTTGACTTGATGCACTCCAGCAGAGCCCAGCAGGCGTGCAGCGTCACCGGCCTTTTGCTGCATCTCCGCACACCATTGCCCACTGTGCTAGCACGTAGGTGCCCAGGGAAGAAGCGCTCACCCGAGCAGACCGCTGTGGCAGCTCTTCGCGCTAGCCGCCGTTTGGCACCTCCTTGTCCCTCCGTTGCACACCCAAGTTCTTTCGGACTCCAAACATTCCCCCTCAGAGATATTTGCCATTCAGGGTGATCTCCATCTCCCATGACACACTTCACAAAGCTCTGAATCCTCAGAGAAAGTGGAGTGTAGTTTTTGTATCAAGGACTGTCTAAAGCGACATTTTCATGCCTCAGCAGTGGGAGACACATGCAAAATCTCTTCATCATTTTTACTTTTTCATTCTCATTGTGGGGATACAGATGCACTGTAAATCTTGCTGACAGCTATTTCAGCCATTTGGGCACACAGTCAACTGCGGCATGGACACCCCTTCGCCCAGCATACGAGAAGTGATCAGTATCCATTGCCAAAATAGCTGCTGACATCAAATCTGTTCCAGCCAGCCAGCCTTTTTCCATTGACTTTGATGTACTTTGGATCAGGCTTACAGAGGTGAATTCTTTTGTTGGAGGCAGCAGTATTGGATTGTTCCTTTAGAATTACTTTATAAAAACCTCCACAGCTTATACAAATGCAGGGAGTGAATTTGGATACTTTCTTAAATACTGGAAGGAAGCAGCAGGGTTGCAGGTTAATTGTAAATACTGTGATCTCATAAGTAACCAGAAGAAGCAAGCATTACATGAAAAGTATGTTCAGATCTGCCATCCAAGAAAACTAACTATATAAAGAGTAGTACATACAGTAGATTCTGTCAGTTATTAATACTAATATTTTGCATATATAGAGAATTTATCCTGCATATCTTTATGATAAAACAGGCAGAAATATTTCAATATTTCCACCCCACAATATGCTTCAAATTCAATGTTATCTCTAAAGCTGTTGTAGTTTGGACTAGATTTAGCCATGAGTTCTGTGATTTCTTGAACTGAGGTCCTACTCATGTGAATGATTACCATGCAGATTAAAATCAGTATTTGAATTATACACAGGACTCCTAATTCTAATCTAATCTCTGTCAACATTTCTATAACTTTTTTCACATTTTATTTGCCCTGAATTGATACCAAAGTTCAACTAGAAGACACTTCTCTATATCCTCCCTCCATCACAAACCCATACATTCGAAAATTGAGCACATACACATGGAGTACTCTGGTGGTCAGCAAATTTTAGGTACTGTAAATGGTCTCAGAATCATACTGATCATGCTGAAAGTGTTAATAACCTTGCTGCCCTACGCCTTTGAAATACCAAAATTTATACCTTTCCTATGGAAGAAAATAATAAAAAAACGTGAGATAATCAACATGACTAAAAACAGACTAGCAATCTAAAGTTTAAAGAATTATTATTAATTTATTAAGATCTTTCTGAGACCTGATTTACAAAAGCTGGTAAAGATAGCAGGATTGTTTGCAATGAAAAAATCTTGTATTGACCATAATTAAAATTATCAGGCTGGAAAAATTGTGAAGAACAATTTTCTGCCAGATACTTCTCTGCTCCATTAAACGTTGCTTTGAGCATTGCATTATAGCTTATCATGTCATGGTGATAGCAGTAGGGTAATTTTATTGCCTTAATAACACAACTGCAGTTAGCTAACACTGTGCTGTTTAGTTCATATAAAGAAGAAAAATATTAATTTGCTTTAAGTAAGGGACTGTTTCTAAAAGGGCGCTAACTGCATCCAAAAAGACACATAGGAGAGCTGTGCAACACTGGATAAAGCAGTGAAGCCTAAATGAAAAATGTTTCTGGGATGCCTCTTTTCATTTAGATAAGACTAAACCTCTTTTACTTTGCCACCAACCGCTGTAACAGCTCGGGAAGTGCTGGGGATGTTCTGGCTGAATTTTGTGCACACCGTGGCAAAGGACAAGAAGCAGAGAGGAGACTGGAGAGAAGGGAGGTAGGGAGCTGTGGGGAGAGGGCTTCGGGGGAGGCAGGGGGATGCACACAGCCGGAAAGGCTGCTGTTGCTGCAGGATGCCTGTACATGGCTCTTTTAATAAAGAGCCAGTTTAGTTTTAGTACCATGGGATTTCCTCAAGTTACAAACCCACAGGCAGCTCATGAAACACACAAGGTCTGTTCTATAACTGTTTAAAACATAAAGCTTTATAAACATTGAAGTGCTACTTTTGCACCACAGAGGCCTTTTCTTAGCTGGAAAAATAAAACAAGGAAGTGCCTGTCATGCAGGTTGTACTAAAATGATACTTAGCACAATTAACTTCTCTGTAACAGCATAGTCCTCAGCTGACTCTTTACCTACCATCTTTTACTTTGTAAAGAGAAACAGTTTATTTTCATTTGCTTCCTACATAGCTGAAGAAGACAGTAACTAAGTAGGGGTGATATTCCTTAAATGCTCATCTTAAGAGACGGGTAGGAAAACAGCAACCACCTGGAAGCCAGTGGAAAGTCAAAACCCGGATCCATAAACAGATACGTTCCCGTACATGTTTTCCTGAGAGGGTATTGTTCTTGTTGATGGATATGTACATTTGAAAGTAAATAAGAAACAGTGTTCTGAGTAAAAATAGCTAGAAACAGAGAAAGTCCAAGGACACCAAAGGGTTTTTTCTTTTCCCAACAGAGGAAATATTGTGGCCCTGTGGAAAAGGCAAGGAAGGAAAAGGAATATAATGGACTGGCGTACTTTAAAATAATTTATTAATATGCACCATTCCCTCTGATCATGTCTCTAAAAACTGTCTGGCATGCCCTGTGTGAACCACAAACCCAAATACACAGGGGCTGTGTAATCGCACAGTGTTGGCTACCTTGGATTCAGCAAGGAAAAAGTTTCTCGTGAACACAGGGAGAGTTGGACAAAGCCTTAAGTGATTTACAGATCTGGAATTCCAAGCACACAGTCCATGTGCATAGTGCTGTATTGCAGTGTTATTGAAGGAAAAAAAGCACAAAATTTATCAAATTTATTTATTGACTTTATTGATCTGTGGTAGTTTTTTGTTGCAACGGGAGGATGTTTTTTGTTTTTGCCAGCACCCCAGAGTTTATCACAGTTTCACAACATTGTAGGTCCCATAAGAGTGGGCATCCTCCAGTCTTTATGGTGCTGTTCAATATTTTATTTTTATAAGTAGAAATTTCAGAAATGCACTCCCAAAAGTCATATATATAAAGCAAGGAGCAGGCAATGGTTGGGATAGAGATAACATTTCTGTTTGGCTTCTAGACAGATCTAGTCAAGAAGGCTCAGGAGCACAGCTTGGAAACATGGGAAAGAAGAGTGCCAGAGACCTCAGAACACTGCACCAGCATGGTGGGATGAGATTTACATTAGCAGGATAAACTGGAGACACAGGGAAAAGAGGTACCTAAACTACAGATTTGGAGGAGAAGCTAAAAGGTGCTTTGTAGCTGTTCGACTGTTTTATTCTGGAAGGAGTGAAAGCTCTGGTTCTGTTTGGGAGCACAAGCATATACAGTATTATTGACACAAAGGAAACAAGGGGATAAGAAATATTGGAGACATTAGCTCTTTTTTTTTTTACAATTGGAGGATTGATTTATTCTGGGAACTATGCCTAATGCTAGCTAGGATTGAAGGTGTTTAAATAATCTGCACTCTTCGCTGTCTCATATCAATCACACATTTTACCTCACACTTTATTTTATCTAGTACCTGCCCTTTGTCAGTGGACAAACAAATTGGAACAAGAGTCAGGAGAATAGGCTCTGCAAAGATAATACACTTGTGTCCCTGAGAACATGCATTCTCTAGAATAACAGGATCCTTAAAACAGGACATCAAGAAAATATATTGATTCCCGTAAGATTAATATTTTCCTTGGAGTCGAGGGCTGAGGGAGCGGCATGATTTGCTAATCAGACTTTAACTGCTATGAAACATGGATTCTTCAGACTTTCTCATGGAAAAAAACCTTGTTCCTGATGAGTGGTAAAAACCCTAACAAAATATTTCTCCGTGTCTATCCTTGTCACTTAGATTTATGAAATCAGCTTTGAAATAAATGTTCTGTTGACTGTAAGGCTTCTAACGTCGAGGCACCTCCATGCTTTCGATGAGTAGTGCCAACCAGAAAACGTCCTTTTCCCGTAAGTATGTCTCAGACTCTTGAAACAGGAATCAGTCCCAAGCTTTGGTTTAAAATAGGTCTTTCAATAGACATCTTGTGCAACATCAAGACCCCATCTTGAACATGCACTACAAAAATGGAACTACTTTGGAAGCCATCTCCAGTAGGTTTGCAGATCTCAGCAGCTTTTCAGTGAATTAGCATACTTTCAATATGTCAAAGAAAATTAAGAAGTTAATCTTAAAAATCTGCTGACCCTTATGCAGAAACAAATGTATAGATGTCTTTGTTCTCCTTCGGACAGCTTTGCTTTTAGATCTGCTAAACTCAATGGACAGATCCCCAATAAATGTCAGTGATCTTAGAAAATACTCACTTAATTTGGGAAGGCTGATCAAAGAAACATTCTTGACCTCTTCAGACCGAAGCAACACTGAGAGTATTGATTTTAAAATGCTGTGAAGGGATTCATGTTAGTGATCTTAGTGCTTTGTGCTAAACTTGGCTAATACATAATTGTTGACACACAGTAACAGAATTCATACTTCTCAAACATCTTATTCTTGGAGAGTGTGAATCCACCTTAGCCTTTCATTAGTTGAAGTAGAACAATACACTTGTGCTTTAAGAAAACAAGTGGGGGGCACGTATACTCTCCTGCATGATCTTCGTAAAAATTGGATGTTTTGAACAATCTAAAAAATCATTATTTTCACAGGTTGATGTACCAAGTTCCAGAAACCTCCAAATAGACTTTTTTCAGAGAGTCAGAAAACAGAAAATGTTCCCCTTCTTTCCCACATTTTCCTCCCCTTCCTTTCTGTTTCAGATATTTGAGTGATTTAAGTAAGTGTTCAGAGTCAGTGAATTAAAAACTGAACAACTTGTTAGAAGGTTATGAGCTTAATGGATGTTTCATGTTTAATTCATGGGTCCATAAGATGATTGTGCTTTCTTCAAATTGTTGCTGATTTCTTGTGTTTGGGTAAACCTCTTTTCTTCAGTTTTACTTAGATGCTTTTAACGTTAATTATTGTGCTGATGGTAAATGGCAATGTGGCAGTTTTCTTGTCCTTCTTTTCTAATAACTTAAGCCGTCATCAAAACCTGTATGCTGCAACATACACATGAGAAGCTTCAATTATCACCTCTTGGCACTTGGATGATCATTCTGAAATTACAATCAGACCAAAAGTACAGTGTTTTCAAATTCAAAATGGATAAAGACCACTCTTTGACACTTACAGAATGTCAGCCTATCCAGACAACATCTGTAACTACTTCACACATAACCCTGTTAGGCAATGTACTTGAATGTTACACAAGAAAGAAAGAAAGAAATCAGGGTTTAATTCCCTACTGCCTTCCATCCTCTCTAATGTAAAGTGATGTAACTTCATCTTTTGTAATGGAAACAAAGTCACCAATCTGACACCTCGGGGCTTCCACTTAAGCAAAACAAATGGGTGAGCTGGAGCAATCTGCTGATACTGACTTGTGCATTATGACAGGGTATAAGCCTTAGTGCACCACGACATGAATGGAACCAACCATTTTTCATGGGGCATTTTGTTCCACAAAGCAGTGTGCAGTTGAATCCCAGCAATACTGTGGAAATTAATAAAAGAGAGTGAAACAGGTTTTGTGGCAATAATCAACGTTATCAATGATATAAAGTAGTCTTGGTTTAATTAAACTGAGTAATAACTCCTGGCCAATACCTCTGAATCTTTCTTAATAAAGAATGGCCTTTCCATTTTTATATTTCCAACTAAGATACGCTGATTCATTGAAAATTTGAACTCTTTGCAAAGAGCTCGAGATTTCCCCCATCTAATTTGAGATCACTATATCTAAATATAAGGAACTTCTAACTTAAGGATCAGTGGGATGATTTTGGTGAAACTTACTGAGCCACGTATCTGTAGAGATTTATTCCTATGGTAGACCAAATAAGCAGTAAACATGGACAGGCTGATAAATCATTGATATGAATAATGACAGTATTTCTCTGTCTAGATAGCCAAGGAGGGTAAAATGATGAGTCTGAGAATGTTTTTCTGAATCTTGTCTCCTCCCATGACCATGCAATGAAATGCCATGTCATACAAACGTAAATGAGAACTTCTGTCTCTTGGAAGACAGGGGTTTGCTGAAGGAGTGCTTCAACTCCCTCTCTCTGACTCCTTGAGATATAATACACTGTGGCATGGGATGAACATATAATCAGAATTTCTTGATTAAACTTTTATGCTGCTCATTGAATATTTCAGGGCAAGAACATAAGAACAATGCAGGGAGCTATAACATACTTAATAATCAACACTTCGCTTCTCACAAGCCTGGTGTCAAAAATGTTTTCCTAGATTCTTTGACTGAAGCCAACATTCACGTTGCTTCCCCTGCACGCCCTACTTAGGCAGCAGCATTGCTGAAGAATGAATCCGGAGAGTCAGAGCTCCTCAGCTGCTGGGCATGCGGTGTCCTTACCTGCACAGCTGAGGGTGGTAGGTGGCACTGGAGGATCCCTCACTGCCTGTACAGGGACCACAGACACTGCCGTAGCGAGCGAGAGTGCGCCCATGCAAGCAGGGCAGGACGTAGGTAAAAGCCAGCCAGTTGCCAAGGGGAGCACATGGCGTAGCTGTGATCCCACCTCTCCGTGCCTTAGATACCTGCTTGAATGCTGCACACTGAGGCCCTTTAGTTGCTCTGGACTTGCAGCATCAAAACCAGACTCCTCTCTTGAAGGTAGTAGAGAACTTATTACTTTTATGTCAGGGGACTGGTTGGGATTCTGCATGCCTCTCATCTGGTGGTCTCGTGACTCAAACTTTGCCTGTAAGGAGGAAAGGTAGCTTTCAGTCTCTCTTCAGCATGTTCTGGCTTTGCTGAAGCCTCTCCTGTTGAAGCTGGGATACCAAGCAGGATGGTTTGAGGGATGATGAGAGAATGGAGAGAATTAGCAAGTGGTAACGTAATTCTATAACCTGGTTTTGATAACTTGGCTTTTAAAGCTGGTCTAATTCTCCTTCTGCTCATACAGTATCAATGATTTTTTTTTTTAGAAGTCTATTGGGAATAAGAATTTAGCTCAGATCTGTGAACTGACTTACTGTATTTGGGGTAAATCTGAAACAACTATTGATTCATATTTCAGCAACAGAAGAGGTGAGAACAAGGGTTGACCTCTGTGGCTGTTTGGACAAGAGCGTGCTTTTGACAAACATACTCTGTGTACAGCAGACTTCATAATGTGAAACTGGGGGAAAATCCAAACATCTGTAATCCCATTGTTGACGCAGGGCCACAGAGTTCAGGAGGATATTTGGCATACATGGTGAAGAAGAAATTGGCTTTGTAGAAGGAAACACTCGTGACATCTGAAAATATTCTTTCCTTACATTCCATTTTTGTTCTTTCCATTGTTAGTTCCTGGAACTGTAATTCAATGCAAGACGTCAGCCTTGCAGAAGGACTTCAACCTTAGACTTAAAAATCTGTACTGAAAGTTATTCCTACCGGGAAAGATGCTGGAGCTCAGCTTCTGGGAGCCCTTCTGGGGTCCTTGTGTATATCACCTGGAACCACCACCTTGTTTCGTTGCAATACTTATCCCTGTCTGGGACAAAAATCAGAACACACTGCATTGCATTCTGGTTTTTCATATGTGTATACACACTCACACCCTGCATTTATGCAGTGTATGACAACAATACTTTAAGGGAAAAAGTTTCCTTAATCAATATAGCAAAAGAATTTGGAAGTAAATTAGGAAAATCAAATGGAACGTTTTTCATAAGCCCTCAAATTCTCCGAGTCATACCAAAGCTTTAAACTCAATACAAGTTTGAATCTCTGTTGTTTTAAGGACGAGATGAGGAGCAGGAACACCTTCTAACACTCCTGTGTGACCTATCAGGACTTGGGAAAAAAGCGGGCATTTAAAGCTGACCATACCTCAAACCGTGGAGTCATGCAGGTAGAAATCTACATCTTTACTCCATGACTGTGCTCCTGGTCTGCAACAGCAGCCAATTGCTATATCCAGTCTCCCCCTGAGCAAAGGGTGTGAGGCAAAATTATTTCCCTTAGTTACTTCAAAGCCAAAACAGCCCTAGGCCTTTGCCAAACTTCTGAGAAAGCCACAGTTTATCGGCAAAATATGACCTTCAGGAAATTAGAACAGAATTCTTTGAAATGTGAAGGTAGTCTGAAATTCCATTCTTGTGCAATTTCTAATGAGTGTAGTACTCGCAGTTTGACCCAGGACTTCTGAGTCACAAAACTAATGTTGTTTTTTAGTCCTCTCCACTTCAATTACTACATCAAACAACATGCAAAAGCACATAAAAAGTTAATTTTAAATACTCTTTCTGAATGTGCAAATCCTAGGATACTTCTCATTTTTTTCTCCAAAATTTCACTTTTGAATAACTCCATGTTAGAAAGCTTCTGACTATTTAAAATGTTATGAAAATCTGTGTATTGTTAATAATGTCGGTGCTTATTTTTCCTACAAAAAATAGATGGAAATAGATCATGACAAAAGAAAGCACAACTTTCATAAAATGACAGACACACATAACAGCAGCAAGACTGCAAAAGCAAGATTTGTGAACAGAAAAAGATTAATATTGAATAGTACAAACAAATATCCGGGCACTTACGATGCAAATTTCAACCCAATATTTTCGTTGCTAGCAGCGGCAAGTGGTTACATAGTACCTAACCCTAGTAAGACAAACTTGGGCAGGAGAAAACTCTGCTGTCAGTACTAACATTCTTGGTGCCCGAGCAGTGCCTCAGACTCTGAGACAAAGCGATTAAACCTTTCCTGTGCCTTCACCCTTTGCCCATTGGTGTGTGACACTGGACCCAGTCAATGCTGAACAAGGAGCACCAGCGCGCATCTCACAACAGCAGGGGGGATCACAGCAGAGAGCAATATTTGGTCTGCCGATAGAAAATTTCAAGGTAGAACAAGGAGGTGTAAATTTGACTGGGCTGGCCTGTGCAGTCTGCACACAAACACTCCCCGCTTGACAAGACAGGCAGAACAGGCAGGAGACGCAAGGCTGCCTGACACCCGGCTGGTCTGAGCACGTGTACGGGCAGAACCCAGCACACTTCCAAAGCGAGCACAACTCGCCAGCTTCAGAAGAAACAGCAAATCCACACGGTTATAGACTATGTGGTAAGTTCTGCTCACACCGACTAAAGCTAACTAATGCACAAGAATGCAAAGAGGCATGCAATGAGAACAAGAAAAGCTGCTTGGTGTGAGTGAGTGAGTGAAAGTGAAAAGAAGAACTGGCATAGATGGGAGGGTAAATCTGAGAAACCACTTATGAACGTTTCAAAATGTCTGATACTGTATTGAAACTGGAACTGCTAGAAGTTTTTGGCTGCTCTTCCTAAAGTGTTTTTTCTTCTTCACGTGGTGGACGGTCTGAAGAAGAGTATTTCATTTTGGAGGCGTAGTGCTTTATCAAGCAGGCTCAGCCTCACCAAGTCCTCAGCCCTGGCAGAACGAGGGATAAGATGCTTGGTTGTGAACTGGTGAAGCTGAGTTGTAACATGTTCAAGCGGACCTTGGACAAAGCAGAGCACCTGTGGGATTTGCAGACTGTGGGGGTAGAGCTTAGGGTGGCTGTACTCCTCTGTCCAGCAAGCTGATGGCAGGATGCTCATCAAATGGGAGCTGGTAGTAGGTACACATTGTACAACGCATCTTTTCGCTGAAGAGCTAAACTGCACACCAGACAGCACGGACAGAAGGCAGGGAAGGCAGTTAAAACGATTTCTTAGATGTGGTGCCGTTTTTTTAACTTCTTGCCAGAGAAGATGCTCCCCAGCAGCTCTGTTGCGTTTAGCAGTGCCTCTCCCTCCCTGCTGAGGCAGCCCCGACCCAGCCGCAGGCGGGGACTCGCACTCTGCTTGTATCAGCTCGCCAAAACAAACAGGTAGGGAAACCAGGAGCCTCGAAATTAATCCGGGTGGATAAGATCATGGACCTAAACACAACGCTCTCTGAAATGTCTCTTTTCATACACTGACAGCTTGAACCGTACCTCTCTGTCTCCTGTCTGGGTTAATCTACCTCCTACCAATGCCAGACGAAAGCAGCGATCTGCCGTAATTTTCATGTTGTAACGACCTGCTGGGATGGTGTACCCACCATTTCTAAAGGAAGAAGGAAATGGGGTTAACCCTTTGGGGTCGTTGTTGCATGGTGTTGGAAAAACCCCAGCACAACGCTTTCCATTTTCTGAGAAAGGGAAATTTATGTGAATTGTGGGCTTCACCTGGAATCTTCAGAGAGATACGAGATTTTTACCCCTTCAAAAAGATTCCTGGCGATATTGGACAAACAAAACGAAATCACTGGATGGAGAATGGGAGCTGTGCTCTGCCCTTCCCACCTGGGGTTAAAAAAATAGCCCAGGAGAAAGTGCAAAATATAAAACTCCTTTGTGTTCTGATACCAGCAGCCGACAGAAACAAGGCAGATGTGACAACCATGTAAGGAAAACGCACAGCGCGGTGACACCCGCAGCCACCGGGCTAGGCCGGCTGTGCTTTGCTTTCCCGACTTTTCTTTTTTTCTCGGTATTTTAGAATAGAGAAAAACTAGCCGCCTGCAGCCAGGGACGCTGACTCTCTACACCGCCTCTGCCACGGCTCCGGGGCACAGAAAGGACAGGTACGCCGAGGGAGCTTCGCGGGCGTGTTAAAAACTAATAAATTAACAAAAAGCTCAGGCAGCCCGCACCGGGAGGGAAGGACCGGCCGCGCCCCGCACCGGGCTCGGCGGCGGAGGCGGCTGCGGGGCAGGGCGGGGCGGGGCGGGGCGGG
>Ga0065711_1008449_pt1 | contig 20055 bp, 13 predicted proteins | sample Hoacrofraction12_FD_59098 | JGI IMG/M metagenome (GOLD analysis project Ga0065711, IMG submission 59098) | Hoatzin crop microbial communities from Cojedes, Venezuela - Epithelial fraction 12 v2 (version 2) | ecosystem: Host-associated > Birds > Digestive system > Esophagus > Crop | place... | reverse complement strand
TTTTTTTTTTTTTTTTTTTTTTCCAGAAATGCCACTTCTACTGTGGCTTGTTTTGTGGGGCTCGGCAAATAGATCCTGGCACCATTTATTAGTGTAACGTGCCTGTGATACACCTTGTTTACAGAGTAATCGTCATCATTCTCATATCTCTCTAATGTGCTCACTGTCCTGCTCTGTTGTAATATTTCTGGGTTAAAGGTAGTTTGAGTTCCGTGGATTTGTTGAAGTTTGCCATAAGACGTCTGAACATCTAAATTATTTTTGCCCGGCTTGTCTTACTGTTGTTTTTGGCATTGTCCTACTGGATCTTGAATCCTTTTGTCTTCATTCTGCTTAGTTTGCTGAGTTCAGCGATGTCTATCTTGGCTAGGCTGCCTCATGTGGTGAGATCCTACACAGTCTTCTGAAGGGATGAGTTGGGATGGCCTCATGTCTTCTCAGTCACTGCTACTTGCTTTGCCTTGGATCAGCTAGCAGTGCTTCCATAGGACACCTTCTACAAGTGCTCTCATAAGGACTTTTGAGGAATACTGTAAATTGGGATACAGTTAATCTGAAGAAGTTGATTAATAGCTTTGTTGAAGCTAATGAAATTCTTGTTTCTTTCTATGGTGGCATTGTCTGTTACAGGTTTAGTTCAATCTTGTCTAAATGGAATCTGGTTGGTTGTATTCTGCTGTGCAGTGCTGAGCATGCCGGTGAAATGCAGAGTGGTTAGTATTAAAGAGGTGTTTCTTGTAGAATGGGTCAGAAAATGCATTTGTTCATTTTATTTGATAGACAAAAAGAACAAAATTAATTACTTTCAACTTCAGTGATGTGGAATGGTACGTAATCAGAATTTCTTGATGAGTGACTGCAAAAAGAAAAATTTGCAATCAGTTTTAGTCTTTCAAGACTATTTAAACTATATTGAAGAGATGAAGTAGTTACGTTCGTGTTTTTACAATGCTTTGGAATTTTAGTATTTGCATTTATATAGGGAGGGGTAAAGTTATTTAACCTTGGAAGAAAACAAGACTTACAGTGGGAGAGGGGGAGAGAAGGCTGAGTGGAATGTTGATTTCTTTTTTAATTCTGTGGTGTTTACATTGATATAATGGATTTTTGTGGATTTTTTTATCATGCTAGGAGGTGTTTGTAACTTTAGTCTGTGAGTGAAGACTTTCTTTAGCTGTTCTTTTAAGACTTTCTGTAGCCATTCCTTTTCTTGTAACTTCAGTTACTAAGGAATTCAGTATTTCGTTTTAGAGATGTGTAGCTGGGGAAATGAGATTATTTCCATGACACCTTAGTTTAGTAGGATATTCTGACAGGTTTTACTCATGTTTAACTACTTCAAATAATGTATATTTTAAGTGTTGGATTTGGGTTTTTTTGATCTGTTTTTGTTATTTCTTGAAGTTCTAGGTTGTTTTAACATCTTTGATGCTTTGTAGCAGAAAAATAGCTCTAAGATTGGATTTTTTGTAAAATAAACCAGTAAAATCTAAAGCTTAAGAAGCTCAAACCTGCCAAGACTTCCCTCTGAAAATGTATTAGCAATGGGCAGTCTTAAAGTTTTCTGCCTTAAGAAATGCATCATGCTATTCACTGCAGTATCCGACCATCGATGAGAGTATTTACTCTTGCAAAATTCTGATAAGGCAGGAAAGTGCTATTGTTAAGATGCAGAACTAAGGCAAAGAAATCAAGTGACTGGCACATGTTTGCATGGAAAATCTGCAGCAATATTTATACTTCTTTTACCAGCACCTAAACAGTCAACCACTAAGTTTGGCAGTGGCTTTTTTCAGCATGTGCTACATTTCTTCTGTCTAATAGTGCTTTATAAATCTGATGATAAATTTATTTTAGGACAGTTATGAAATATTAGGAATTTATTATTTTTTCTTTTGAGAAAGTTTGTTTCGTCTGTCCTAAAATGATCAACTGCAGTTTGTTTTGTATGTAATAGGGAACTTCAAATAGAGTCACAGTGCAAATATTTTTGCTTTGGTTATGATTTCTAAATAATGCACAAAACCAGAGGAGAAAACAGAATTTTATTGATGCTCCAAGCTTTCAGGTTTGTGTAAATCAGAGGGAAAAGGGGCCTCAACAAAATTCATGACCTTTCCAACATACGGAGAGGCTGGTTTATAGAAGTATCCCAAAAGAGTCCATGTACTTTCACCACAACCGAAGTATAACTAATGCAATAAATCATATGTTTAGATATTTCTGGCATGGCTTCTGATCAATAGGTGTAACGCTGTCTCCTGGGGTTTTGGTACAGTATTTCGGTGAGACTAGAGAGTGTTTGCACTGAGGAATGGTGTTTTCTTTAGAAGGCAGATGATGTTCAGGTCTGTATAAATTTTATTCAGAGTTTTAGCTGGAAAAAAAAGATAGAAAATATGTTTAGTAATATGATTTCAGCATTTAGATATTTTATTTGAAAGAGATTATGTTCTAGAACTTATTGGGAAATTTTGAAGATTCAGACACAGCTGAGATTTCTATTGGAGGAGATGCATTTTGCTTCAGAACACTTTCTGAATTATTTGTGTTGTATGTGATTTATGACTATGTGTGTGTGGTTGAAGCACCATTTCTGACGCAGGAGTTATGAAGCCGCAAATTGTTGGTCATCGAAAGGTGTGTTGTAGGGAAGTACAACTAATACTTACCTTTTTTGTTTTCCTAGGCATGTACTACTTTAGATATAATATATATTAGAGACTGAATGTTGGGCAAGATGGAATTCGTCTGGCGTGGTATGATTAGTGTTCTGAGTACAGAAGAAGTATAAAGGGAGAAGCCTAGTGATCCCACACTCTATGCCTTGCAAAATGGCTGGAAAATGTGATATATTAGTTTTCTGTGTCTTGCTTTTGTTTAAGGAATTAAATAAATAATGGAAGTTTTTTTAGAAGGTATACTTAAGTTGTGCAGAATCGTTGTTATTATTGTTATTCAATGAAGCCATAGTTCTAAGTATTCCTTTCCTCTGAAATCATGGCGCTTATCACTTTGTGTGTCTGTCTTTATGGAATTAATTGTAAGAAAATAATTTTAAATAACTTCTAAAAAAAATAAAGGTGAAAATTGAAGACCTGTAGTGGGGGAAAAAAAAAAAGGGAAATAAAGCAGTCGTAAAATTTAAAAGCTACTAGTTACAATCAGAGGCAACATAAGACTTGATAGTCTTGTGCTGGTTAAAGTTACTACATTAATATGTAGGCTTCGCATGTGCTAGGGAAACAACGCCTCAGATTTGAGCAATGCAGCTTTATGGGAGAGAGCTGTTTCACAAAACGTCAGACAAAGCTCCATCATAGAATGCTTTGGGTTGGAAGGGACCTTTAGAGGTCATCTAGCCCAACCCCCCTGCAGTGAACAGGGACATCTTCAACTAGACCAGTTGCTCAGAGCCCCGTCCAACCTTGCCTTGAATGTTTCCAGGGATGGGGCATCTACCACCTCCCTGGGCAACCTGTTCCAGTGTTTCACCACCCTTATGGTAAAATATTTCTGTCTTATATCCAGTTTAAATCTACCCTCTTTGAGTTTAAAACCATTACTCCTTGTCCTGTCACAACAGGCCTTGCTAAAAAGATTTTTCTCTTCTTTCCTATAAGCCGCCTTTAAGTACTGAAAGGCCTCAATAAAGTCTCCCTGGAGCCTTCTCTTCTCCAGGCTGAACAACCCCAACTCTCTCAACCTTTCGTCATAGGAGAGGTGTTCCAGCCCTTGGATCATCTTTGTGGCCCTTCTCTGGGCCTGCTCCAACAGCTCTGTGTCCTTCCTGTGCTGGACGCAGGACTCCAGGTGAGGTCTCACCAGAGCAGAGCAGAGAGGCAGAATCACCTCCCCTGATCTGCTGGCCATGCTGCTTTTGAAGCAGCCCAGGATACGGTTGGTCTTCTGGGCTACGAGCACACATTGTCGGCTCATGTCCAGCTTTTCATCCACCTGTACCCCCAAGTCCTTCTTGGCAGGGCTGTTCTCAATCTCTTCATCCCCGAATCTGTATTGATAGCGGAGGTTGCCCCAACCCAGGTGTAGGACCTTGCACTTGGCCCTGTTGAACCTCGTGAGGTTAGTATTAATTAATATTGCTATAGCAGAATTTTTTTTGGTCAGAGATGGAAGCTGAAGAACATTTCTAGTTGAAGTTATCTTCTGTCTTCTGTGCTAGTGTATCCTAAGAGTTTAAATACAAATGTCTGTTTTCCCCTCTCTGTCAGAGTGCATTTTGGTACTAAGATAGAGTCTGTCAGTGACATGCCAGCTGTACCTGAAGGCTGGTAGGGTGCCAGCTGCTAGTCAGGGTAAGCAAATACTGAAGGCATATAAAGTTTTTTTGGTTGTGAGTGTGTGCCTTGCATTAGAAGAGAGAGCATTCGTGTGTTTTAGTGTAAGTAATTTAGCTGAAGTAGCTTTAAGTCATAATTTAGTCTATAGAACACTGGTGCAACATAGGAATTTTGTCAAAGCATCTTTATTGCTCCTGTTCTCAGAGTGGTGAAAGGTGGTAGTCACTCTCTAATGCTCTGACAGAGATAGTGGCCTTTTTCGTGGACAGTCAATGTCAGACAGTGTACTGCTAATGTTCACACTATGCCATTAACTTTTAACTGCCCTTGTTTGAGACAGGATTTTAACTAAATCTCGAGGCAAATTTTTTGCAAAAAAAAATGTCTTACAATTAATTTTGTTATCCAAGAGCATTAATGGATGCTTGTTACTACAGAAGACAGAAAGTACACAGTGAAACTGGGTTTCAGACTGAAATTTAGTAAGAAACTATCTAGTGCTTGTTGGTGGAGGAAATATCCTGACTAACAAGGGGGAAGGTGTTGTGAGCAAGTGGCAGTTTTTATACAGGACTGTGTTCAACTTTCAAGAAGGAATGTAGTCATGATAGAAAACTTGTAATTGTGCTTGTGGATAAATTTGCAAAATATTGTTACAGAGAATTAAAATGAAGGTTGTAGTTGGTGTGGTTGATGTGGATCAGGGATTTCATCAATCACTATCTTATTTTTTTGTTTTAGCCAAACTGTTTAAATTAGCATGTAAGACACTTTGTTGTTATTTTTAAACCTTAAACATGCATTATTTTACTTTCCGGTTTGTAAAAGACATAACCGATTGCCATGCGATTTCTTTCTGATGACATTGTGAGGAAAGAAGGATCAGTTGTTGCCAAAAGTACAGATGACTGTTTGGTGTGTAGAATAATGGAAAAGGTCAGAGTCTCAGTTCCACTGGGTTTCTCAGCTCAGACTGCTGAAGGATGTGTGACCTGAAGTATGGCATTGGGCACGAGTGAGCGGCATGGGTTTGTGAGGCTGCAGGTGAGCCCTGAGCCTGGCGGGACCTCACAGCTCTGGAGGACACCATGCAGACACACTTTGACTGGAGCTGGTCCAGTTCCAGCAGAACTGGCAATGAACTGAAATGTGGAGTCCTGGAACTAAACTGCCTCCATGCGGGCTGTTTTATGTGTCTCTGGGCTGTGCTTATCAGCTGTGTTCAGCTTTGGGAGTGTCATGTAGGCACACCTTCAGCTCAGGTACAACTCCGCTTAGGCTCTGTGTTTCAGAAAAGCAGTTAGGATGCCTCAGACTCGAGGCTGGCGTTGGACACGGTGCAGCTGCTGTGTTCATGGGCTGTGGCTGCAGAAGACTGTCTTGGCCTGTGATGGCTCTATGCAAGGCATTCAGTTCAGGTGTCTTAAACATGTATGGCACAAGTATTCTGCCTATGGATGACTGACAGCTGGCTGTATTAAAATGGTAAACAACAAGCAGGAAAAGTGTAATGCTATTGGTTTTTCCTAGCCTTTTTTTTCCCCTCCCTCTATCTCATTTGCTTGTGTTTATAAGGTATCCCCAACTAAATAACTGAAATTCTGGAGTACTCATAGAATCATAGAATGGTTTGGGTTGGAAGGGACCTTAAAGATCATCTGGTTCCAACCCCTCTGCCATGAGCAGGGACATCTTCCACTAGACCAGGTTGCTCAGAGCTCCATCCAGCCTAGCCTTGAACACTTCCAGGGAGGAGGCATCCACAGCTTCTCTGGGCAACCTGTTCCAGTGTTTCACCACCCTCATGGTGAGGAATTTATTCCTAATACCTAATCTAAATCTGCCCTCTTTTAGTTTACAGCCATTCCCCCTTGTCCTATCACTATACACCCTTGTGAGAAGTCCCTCTCCATCCTTCCTGTAGGCCCCCTTCAGGTACTGGAAGGCTGCTATAAGGTCACCCCGGAGCCTTCTCTTCTCCAGGTTGAACAGCCCCAACTCCCTCAGGCTGTCCTTGTAGGAGAGGTGTTCCAGCCCTCTGATCATCTTTGTGGCCCTCCTCTGGACCCGCTGCAACAGCTCCATGTCCTCCTTCTGTTGGGGGCTCCAGAGCTATAACGAAACAATGTTAATTGATATAAGCAGGGTGCAGTCTCATTGCTGTGTTCTCATGTTTTGGCATTTTTATTTGGCATGCTGAGTGGATTCTGCCATTACGGTGTTCCTCTCAATCTTTGCTTCACAGTTGACATGTTTCCTTTACGAACAAGATTTAAAAATCAAGACTTTCTCTGATTGTTAGTTATACTAGTCCTAAGCATGATTTGAAACAATGGTAGACTGAAAGAAAAATACAGTGCTTTTTTGATCATCTAGTGTATTTTAGTGCCAGATGTTAGCATGGTACCTGCTCAGAATTTTTCATAGTTTTGTGATTATGACCATTTTTTTGTAATCAAGTAAGTTTTCCAATTCAGTTTAGAGAGAAGAGGCAGTGCTGTTTTACTTTATCTGAGAGAATATATAGAATTGTAACTAACTTCCATTTAGGATTTCCCTGTACTGCTTTGCTGTTTTCTGTGCCTCAGGCAGTACAACTGATGTGATATCATTCTAGTTGTATATGGTGGTGTTTAATTTTTCCTCAGAAATGCTTTGAGAGCACGTAATCATAGAGCTTTGCTTTTCGACATTTTTGTTCTGAATTAAGAAACTAATTAGCTGCAACCTGGCTTCAGTTTGTAGGACAGAGAAACTCATTCATAAAAACAAGCTGTCAACTTTGGGATGAATAATTCCTAGTAACTGTTGGAGATTAGGTGTTTTGCTTTGTCTTTTGCTTCTCTGAATTCTTGCAGGTGCTAATATGGATAATGAATCTTTCCTGGCAGAGAAGTTTTTACAGGAAATCTTTGTTTCCTTTCGTAAAACTAAGTAGACATTCGCTGAGGGATGGTACTCACTGCTGAGGCATATTTTGTGTCTTGTAGATAAAGAGGTGAATATTAGATGAAGCAGGGATAGGAAATAAAGTTTGTGTACCATTCTGTGCCCATTCTCCTTCTGTTTGGTGAATAATGGAAACTGCTTGTGCATTCCCTTGTGCTCTCCAGCCCTGATCTGATCTATCAGTGTGTGGATAGTCTTCCATTCAGCTGCAGTGTAAGGCTCAGTTTCCTTTAACACTTCTGTTTATTGTTATCCTCTGTGTACCTAAGCTCTCCTGGGGGAGAAATAGGGAGGGAGTCTCTATTCTCTTTTCTTGAAGTGGAATCTATTTCTTCTTCAGCTGCCCTCTCTATTTCTTTACTCTTCGACACAGACGCTTCATGTCCCGTTCAAAAGATTTGGAAGAAAGAGTCCCAATGGCTTCTATTAGATTAGCTTTTGTTTGGCAGTCTCTATAGCTGAAAAGAGACAGTGAAATACATCATCTAAAGCGGAGATGAGAGTGGGAAGATAAAGTGTAGTGATTATTAATGAATGGTTGGATCCTTCTTGTTGAGTTGTAATACATAGAAAGGAAATGCAAGACACAGCAGTTTGGTGTCTGAGGAAGTGGTAAATGCGGTTGTATCTGACTCTGCAATCAGGGGACTGAAGCTTTAGGTATTCATATTCTATTAAACTTTATAGTTACAAATGGAAAAAAAAAAATCTGTTGGTACCTATACTACATTTGTTGTATTCTGGGTATATCTTCATTATGTGGGAAAACAACTCCAAAATACATACTTGCTTACGAGTTTAAATTCATGGCCACAAGTGAACATTTGAAAACTAAAAAGAATTAGGTATAACAGTTTTAATATATGAATTTATTAAATATTGGGATTTGTCGTGCATTTAGCAGTATACAAACAGGTAATATTGCAACACCTTTGTTGACAATTTTGTTAAATTATATTTTTTTTTAATTTGTATTTTGATATACTTTATTCATCAGAGAAAGCAACCAGTGAGATGAACACTGCAGAGGACTGGGGCCTCATCTTAGACATCTGTGATAAAGTTGGACAGTCACGCACAGGGTAAGTGACTTTAGAAATTTCCTCCCCAAACTTTTTAAATTTTGTTATTTCAGTCTCATACTCAGATACGAGGAATGAAATTTTTCTTATCTTGTATAGGCTTTTGCAACAGTTCAATTTAACTTAGATTTATTACAAGTAAAAAGAAATTCTATGGATTTTCCACTCAGATGTTTTGCCATTCTTCCTTTGGAGATAATGGCTCATCTGTTAAAATTAGGACTTGCGTGCAGCAGCTTTTCACCAGTGTAAGAGAATAAATAAACTGATGTGTTTTAGCAGTGTCACTCTAAACCCAGGAGACTTCATGAGGGATTTTTCTTACAGAATCATAATCTAGGTTGGAAGTGACCAGCCCCCCAGCTCGAAACAGGTCCAGTTAGATCAGGTTGCTCAGGACGGTGTTGAGTCTTGAATACCTCCAAGGTCAGAATTTCCACAACCTCTATGGGCAGCATGTTTCAGTATTTTAGTATTTAACTACCCTCATAGTAAGTAAGTAAGTAAATAAATAACCCTGCAATCTGATTACACTTTCCCCTGTTCCAGTTTGCCTGTTGCTTCTTGTCCTATGGCTGTGCAGCTCTGAGAGAGAGTCTGGCTGTGTCTGCTGTTGTAGTCTCTGATTAATTAGTTGTAGGAAGCAGTGAGATCCCCTTTTAGTCCACTCTTCTCAAAACTGAAAGCAGTTCTCTGTCTTTCCTTGTATGTGACTCGCCTCTGACCATCCTGGCAGCCCTCCACTGGACTTGGTGCAGCACATCAATATCTTTCTTTCGCTGGGAAGCCCCAAACTGGACAAAGTACTCCATGCGCAATCATACAAGTGCGGAACGGAGGGGAAGGATTGCTTCCCTGTTCCCGCTGGCTACGCTGACCACTTGTTTGACCCAGGATGCGGCTGGTTGTCTTTGCTGCCAGGCTGCACTGCTACCACCTGTCACCCAACAGGACCTGCAGATCCTTTGATGCAAAGCTGCTCTTTAGGTGGTCAGCTTCTGGCCTTTGCTGGTGCAGACCATCCGAAATGCGACACCTTGCCCTTGCGCTTACTGAACTTGGTGAGGTTCCAGTCTGTCCATTGCTCGAGTCTGTCCAGGACCCTCTGAATAGTAGGCCCGCCCTCCAGTATATGGATTGCTCCCCTCCAATTTGCTGTTGTCAGCAAAGTTGCTGAGAGTGCACTGCCTCCCATCATTCAGGCTGTTAGTGAAGACACTTAGCAGTGTTAGTCCCAGCAGAGATCCCTGAGGGACCCCACCAGTTACTGCCCACTAGCTGGAATTTGTACCAGCCAGTTTTCCACCCACCTTATCATCCTTTTACCCAGCCCATATTTCACCACTTGGGTGATAAAGAGACGGCATGAGCTTCAACTGTTTGTTGATACTTTGCTAAAACCAAGGTATAAAGCACCTGCTGCCCTTCCCTTGTCCTCACCACCAGACCACCAGTGTCTTTGTCACAGAAAGCAATGAGGCTCTGTGTTTCTTCTGCTTGTTTGAGAAGCTATTCTCTGACCTTGGGGCTTAAACTCACCTTAATATGGACAGCTAATGCTTCCATTGTTGGTTCTTTACTGAGCTCTCTCAGGCTTTGTGCATGCGTTAAAGTATAATTGGAGTTAGCAAATAAAAAGTACAGTTTAAAGATATTATTTCAGTGTTTCTATGGTGTTTTTACTTAGTGTAGTTTTAGGCTTTGGAAGTGTTTTAAGTACATCTTTTCCAAGCATTCCCTGTAACAATTCAGGTAAGGAATAGCCTCAAAAAGAGAGTTATGCCGTTGCTGCTGCTTAGTGAAAGGCTTCTCTGTGAATGACTTGAATTGCCTTGTAAGACTGTGGCAAACAGTATGAGGTGCCAGACAGCAAATTCCCACCTGAGACTTTTGTTCCAAAGGACAGGTTTGCAGATAACCTTATTCCCTGGGGTGAGAAATGGTTTCTAGAGGAGTGCTTATAAATAGCGTGGCATATTGAGTCTTCTGTGCTGTTGTGTGTAACTGTAGGTAACAGCTAGCAAGTTGTTAATAATGTTTCATATTAGTCTGTATGTGTAAAACTGCATTTCTGCTCCTTGTGCATGTTGATGCTGAGCCTGTAACAATATTATTGGAGGCTTCACTATTCTGTTTAATCACTGAAAGCATTTCCGTAGACAAGCTTTTGTCTTACAGCAACCTAGACTGAACAGTGCTCAAATGTATGTAGCTGCAAGACACAACTGCTTGGAAGTATAGACAGAGCTAGCGATCTTCTGGTAATGTGCAGCTAAATTTCTCTGGGACAGCTGGAATTTCTGTTACGATTTGTGGGGTTTTTTTGTTTATTTTTGGTGTGACTGTGATTGTGACTTTAACCTTTGTAACACTTACCCTGCTTGCAATATGCTGCCAGCTGACTCGTTGCTTAAATTCAGATTCTGTTAAAACTTGCTGATAGAGGGTTCTTTGTTTTGATGGATTATGTCATGCCATAGCAAGGTAAAGTGAGAGAAAGTTCCACATTAAGAAGCTGAAATCAGATATGGTACACTTTTAAATTCTTCTGCAGTTTAAGTTCCTGTGGCAAGGATACTATTCTTCTTAACTGGGATCTGCTTTAATCTTTTAACCAATTCTGGTCCAACACAAGCTGTCTGTTACTGTTCTGGACAGAAGTTTAGATTACAAAATCTCTGCTTTATGGGTTTTCTGTGTACCAGTCTGTAAGCTGTATTGCATGCCTGCAGCATTTTAGATGTGCATCGTCTTACACCTGAAGCCACAGAAGACTAGAAGGACTATTCTGCATAAAGTGGCACTTTTAGTCCCACAGTGTTACATGGCAAATTGTCTCATTTAGGTCTGCCAACAACTTATTTGCATCCGGAGTAGTTGTTGGAGACCTGTTACGCTTCAAAGGTGCTACATTTTTCTCTTAAGATAAATCAGTTATAGTTCAGTAACAGGATTGCTACTGTTAATTTTTGCGTTGCAATACCTTTGTTGCAGAGAATCGCCAATAGCTAAAAATTTTCTTTCTCCCCTTAATCCAACCAACTAAAACAGGTTTTAGCAAGTTAGAATTCCACTGAATCTCTCTTTGACTATTTTTCTCTATTTTTTGTGAATTTCAAAATCTAATTTATGAGAGTTGCTAGCCAGTTCCTAAGTCTAGTTCTGTTTGCATTTGACTTTGAGATGGCTGTACCATTTGTGTTCACTTAATGAGACATACCAGTCTTTGTCTGAAACTACCACAACTTCATTTTTTCTCCAGAAAAGTTACTTAATAAAAACGGTGTCTGAAAATAAATGAAGTTAGTGACTGGGAGAAGACACCAATGGTTGAGAAAATAGAAGTATTCATTGAAGCACTCTGTTGGGGGTGGGGGTGGGTATTGAAAAAATGTCATTGAGAAATTCTTTGTCTATATTGCTTCTTGCCTAACTTTGTCCTGTGGATTAATCACTGCCTCGGTGAGTCAGTATTCTGGTTAGCTAATTCTTCTTTGGTTGTTTTTGTGCCTGTTCATACAAGAGAGAAGAGCAGAATAGTTTACTTGATAGTTTTCCAAACTAACTTCTATTTTTTCTCTCCCCTCAAGTTACCCAATCTCAGTAGCGTTTTACATAGTTGTATGTAACCATAGCAGGCTGACCAGGAAGCTCTTTGACTAGCTTGTTTCTAAAGGAGCAAGGAGGAAAACTGTGTCACCTGTGTAGTGTTGAGCCTCACAGTCAGTTACCTTAGACTGTAAATGAACAGTAAATTCCTGAACATATATGAAAGGTTTTGTGCAAAGTAATATTTTAGATTCCAATTGCTGTTAAGTGTGTCTTTGTTAAATAAAATATAATCAAATACATAATTTTTTAATCTTGTAAACTAAAACTGAAACTTATAGTGAATGTTTTTTTGAATATAGTAGTATATAGTAACATAGCTTCTATTGTGTCTTGCCCTATTTTCCCCCTACTGATTTGTTAGTCCCACTCACTGTGCTGCGTCTGAAATTTTGGTTGTAGAATCATTGGAGCAGAACTGCAGATCGATATTTGTACAGCATGGTCTGTAGAGATGCCTAATAACTAGAATTCTGTTCTGGCAGGGTGCTTGCCTTCCCTCTGATTTCTGCGTAGTGCTTCGCATAATTTACAAACTAAATTCGTGAATTAATTTGAAGTGAAAACAAGGATTGCAGTTCTGTCTAGAATAGGGATTTGTAGTCTGTGTCACTAAATATTGGTAAGTCTGGAACTTTTTTGTGTAGATGTAATCAAGATTTTTTAAAAAAATTGAGTATGTTAGAACATTAACACTCGATTGTTTCTGTTAAATATATGAGCAAATAGATTTTTTAAGATGTTTTTATGAATTACTGAGAGATTTCTAGGATTGTTTTTTAACTTTTTGAAGTTGTATTTGACACGTGAAAAGTCATTTGGTTTTGTGGCTTTCTTGTTACTTTATTACATTTTAATAATACTTTGGATTCCTTAATAAAAAAAATCTTAGGCTAATGGTCCTGTTCCTGAACTGCTGAGCACTTGATCCTACATCCTACCTTTATAAATACTGGCTTAACAATTGATGGATGTGCACTTTTTTGTGCCTGAGCTCATATCACGTTGATAGTCCTACTCATAAATTAATGGTTAAAAAAAGCAGTTATTTCTGAAAATTTTAGCATATATTCTCTCTAAATTAAAGTGAATGTGTGAGAAGTCTTGGATAATTAATAGGTAACAGGCCATGCCTGCTTTATATCCTTCATTTGTAATAATTAGTTATATGAAGGTATACAGTGAGTGATATGTAGTCTTGCTATGTGACAGCATTTTCTTTAATTAGTGCTACTTAGTATGAAGTGGACATTTCTGTAAAATGTGGACACTGCCAAAGATAGTATAGCCAAGCAGTGGTGTAACTTATACCCAAGTTTCATGTTAGTTCTTGGATATCGGTTCAATAGAAAAATAATTTTGCTTCAAAAAAAAGTTACTCTGAATACTCCAAAAATGCATAAAAGCTCTTAGTTAAAATTTACTTCCTCTGTTCCTCTTTCCCTACTCACCCTCTTTCTGGATTATCTTTTCAAGGCTATTCAACAGATAATGCTTGTACGCCCATGGTAATTCCTACGCCAGCCTCGCTCAGCCTTCCACCACCTTTAAAGACAGAACAAAATAACAGAAAGTCACACAGATTTTAATATGCTAAACTGTGTCTGAAGCTCCCATTTAAATTCTTTCTTAAATTTCCTTTTTACATTATTTTTGTCTACCACAGTATAGGTAAGACTTCAATTCTGTGTTTAATTGTTTTGAAACTTTGATGTAGAATGTCTAACACTTTTTTTAGCACTTGTTGGTTCATTGCATATCTTCTTTATAAATGTTATTCTGTAGATTAACAGAGACTCTGAGGAACGCAGTGGTAATTTAAAAAAAAACATAGCAAAAGGGCATTAGTAATCAGGATGTAAGCAAATGTTCTTAGATATGGATGTGAAATACAGAGGAGTAGGTGCATGGACTACAGAGAATTACAGTTCTCTAGTTGTAAGGGATTTTATGCATTTCTGGAGTATTTACAGTAATTCTCACTAACTACAGAAGGTAATGTAACTTAGTGAGAGGTTTTGATAACTAAAACAGCTAGCATTCCTACAGATAGAAATGGCTACAACCATTAATGGTGCTAATGTATTTTTTTTTTAATGTTGCACTTATAAGCTACTAAATAATGTACTGATGATGCTCGGGAGAGCTTGCTGTCTGTTAATGTTGTCATGCATTGTCATGTGTGCAATAGGAAATGTTCATTCCATTAATTTTTTTTAAATCTGTTCTTCTCTTTTTTAGGCCTAAGGACTGTCTCCGTTCTATTATGAAGAGGGTAAACCATAAAGATCCCCATGTTGCTATGCAAGCATTAACAGTAGGTTCTTTTTAATGTAGTGCTTTTCATTCCCGAAAAGTTATATTGCAAAAAAATGTTTTCTGACTTTTAATCTTTCTTTCTTTAGCTTCTAGGAGCATGTGTGTCAAACTGTGGTAAAATCTTTCATTTGGAAGTCTGTTCAAGAGATTTTGCCAGTGAAGTAAGCAATGTGTTGAATAAGGTAATGTATTGCACAGATTTGTACAATTCAGAGAAAAACTAAATCAGACAGAGAATTGGGGTAATCTGAAAATGGAATGGAATCTGCTTTTGGAAGACTGGAGATTTGGTAATGGGGAGAAGGATACAAGATTACTGGGAAAACTCTGGCTGTGGGAAAGAACTTCTGTTCAGGGGAGGTTCAAACATTCAAGACCAGGTTGGACAGGGCTCTGAGCAACCTGATCTAGTTAGTAGTGTCCCTGCTTCTGTTCAGGGGAGGTTCAAACATTCAAGACCAGGTTGGACAGGGCTCTGAGCAACCTGATCTAGTTAGTAGTGTCCCTGCTCGCTGCGGGGGGGTTAGACTAGAGGGCCTCTAGGGGTCCCATCCAACCCAAAACTTTCTATGATTCTATGAGGTGGTGTGGTATGTGTAAATTTATAAATATACAAATTGATCTTCACATTAAAGAACAGCAATGAAACACTAAATACAGATGTGGTGAAATAGAGATAATACATGGCTTTTATATAACCTTGTTTTATGCTGTTTTGGGCCTAGTATGTATTGTACTAGTACAAACACAGTGCTGGTGTACCGTTCTCCCTTTTTTTCTCCTGTAGTGATACGCTTGACTTCAAAATAAAGTGTCCATATAGTTTATATTGACAGTAACCTGAAATTATTTGAAATTAAGGAATTAAGAACAAATTCCTACATGATTTAACTAGTTTTTACCATGCTTGCAGGGTCATCCAAAAGTTTGTGAAAAGCTGAAAGCTCTTATGGTGGAATGGACTGATGAATTCAAGAACGACCCGCAGCTTAGTTTAATATCTGCTATGATAAAAAATCTTAAAGAGCAAGGAGTTACTTTCCCAGCTATTGGTTCACAGGTATATTAAATTTTGTGGTTGTTCTTAAAGGGTATCACAAATTCTTTTTATCTTCAGTTCTGTATTTTACAGTTTATAGTCTTGAATTCTGTAATGTGTTTGCCAAACAAAATGAAATATCTCGTTTTAATAAAATATTCCTCTCTGATTTACTTCAGATTTTTATGTTGCAGATGAATACAAATCAAAACAGTGAACTTAATGCATTGTCAGCTTTTTGTTGAATTCATTTTTACATCTTCTGCTTTTGTTTAGGCTGCTGAACAGGCAAAAGCAAGTCCAGCTCTAGTTGCCAAAGATCCTGGTGCAGTGGCAAACAAAAAGGAAGAGGAGGATTTAGCTAAAGGTGAGTGCATTTACTTGCTGACCAGATGCATATATTGGTAAATATCAAAGCAGGAGCAAATGTTTTGTTTCATTCCTCTATGTGAATAATATATTTATGGATTGTGGTTATGATTTCTGTTCCTTTCTCTTTGTACCGTTCCTGGAGGGTTAGATATTAAAACTACTCTGGGAGTAGAAAATATGGAAAATTCCTTTTTTTTTAAATTTTTTTTTTCCCTTGCCAAACTGAAACAACACAGTAAAAAATCTGCAAAATGTCATGTTAAGGACATGCTCCACTATGGAAACGTTTGATACAAGTTCTGCACTTGTATTTTCCCTCTTCCCGGGGCAAGTGAAACACATTCATTTGCAGTTTGAGCATTTGATGGAAGGAGTAAAGTAAGGATTATAGTATATAAGTTGGATTCAGTATTTTGGGTGTAACTTGGTATTACTTTAAACTTTTATTCCTTTGAATACTGCTTCTGCAGTATACTTTAAGGCTTGGATTCCTGTAAGCGCGAGTGGCTGTTAAATGTCTCACTGCAGTCCCAGTAAACAAAACTAGGACAGTTTCTTTTGATTTACTGTTGTACTGAAGTGTATTTAAATATCATTTAATGATCCTATAGGAGACATGTGAAGAGTTGTTACTAGAGTGGTTTTATCTTTACGGTCTAGATAATGTTTTTTGAGGTTGAACTTCAGCAATGTAAAGACATCAAATGCTAGCCCTTATATATAGCATGGCTTTGGGCTTAAAGTTGTAACACTGAGTGAAGTTTTTGCACGAGTAGTTGGTGAATGTTTGCAGTTTCTCATCTTTGACAGAAAATTTTTTTGTTTAGCTATTAGCTCATATAACATTGATTTATTTAAGTCACCGTTAGCCCATCTGTATATGTTAGTAATGTTTTTTTCAACAGTTGACTCACCAAAGTCTACCTTTAAAGGGATTCGGGTGCCAAAGGTTCAGATTCTGTGTGGGTTCTCTAATGTTTGTTCTCTTGTTTTTTGTGTCCTGCTCTGTCCCTTTTTAAACACAATCATTTTTTTTCACAAACTTGGAGTTTTATATGAATGAAACCTTTCTGGTCAGTCAAGTTTAATTGAAAATGATCAAGAAATGTGAAATTATTCAAGGAATGATAGGGAGAGAACAGGAATGGATGGAATTTTGCTTGTCTAAGCAAAAATCTTTTTCTTAATTATGAATTAAGGAGGTGTTTATTTACTGTGAGAGTGACTGAGTGCACTGGAAGAGGTTGCACAGGGAGGTTGTGGAGTCTCCATCCTTGGAGATATTCAGAAGCTGTCTAGACATAGTCCTGGGCGGCCAGCTCTAGGTGGCCCTGCTTGAGCAGGGGATTGAACAAGATGACCTCTAGAGGTGTCTTCCAACCTCAGCCAGTCTGCACGGTTCTCTGATTCTGTGAACTCAGACTGCAGACTCGGGATCTAACAGAGAAACAATGTGTACCTGAACAGCTGTATCTTTTTAATGTTTCAAGTGATCTGGAAAAGTTGAACATTATGTATATGCTAGTAAGAATGTAAATACATCAGTTCAAAATAACAACAATAATATAATACTAAAAAAAGGATGACTTCACTGAGTTATCCCATTTGTGCTTAAGTGCTATTTATTAATCCTCTCCATGTTGAAAGCCTCAGTAAATTTATGGGCAGCATTATGCTTTCTAGTTATAAAACATCTTTTTTGTTTTACCATTATTTTTAAGTGAAAGGCAGAAGTTGATTATGATGCAACAGGAATGGAATTATCCTAAAAGTTTTGAGAGTTAAATGTTCATATAATTCAACAACTTTTATGGGGAATTTTCATGTGAGTAACTGTTCTTTTGTAGCTATTGAACTGTCACTAAAAGAACAAAGGCAACAGCAAACAACACTTTCCAGTCTGTATCCGAGCGCATCAAGCCTTTTAACAAATCACAAACATGAGGGCCGAAAGGTTCGTGCAATCTATGATTTTGAGGCTGCTGAAGACAACGAATTAACTTTTAAAGCTGGAGAACTTATAACTATCCTTGATGACAGGTAATTTATGTCCAGTGCCTACTAGAAGTGTATTAGACTGTAAAAATCAGTTGAGAATAATTATATCGTCTATGTGGAAGCATACATTGGAATACAATTGCAATAAAATATATTTACATATTAAATACTTTATTTAGTTATCGCCTAGATTTTTTGCATTTGAATGTAATTGCAAATGCATATTGTAAATGCCTTGTACAGTGCTGTTCTTAGAAAAACTCCATGTGAGTAGGAGTTTTTTAATGTATGGGGGTTTTAATTATTTTTTTTTCTCTCTAGTGATCCAAATTGGTGGAAAGGTGAAACTCATCAGGGTATAGGATTGTTTCCATCTAATTTTGTGACAGCTGATCTTTCTGCGGAGCCAGAAATGAGTAAGTAACACTACATTTATATATATATTAAGCCTTGCCACAGAACAACGGATATTTCTGTAGTGATGTACTTTCCCTGTTTCCTTTTCCTTATGATAGGATTCAGTTCCAAGTTAATGTGATACTTGAAGTAAAACTGAGGAGCCCTCGCTGTGCTCTCAGAAATAAGTCACATCTTTGTGTCAGACCAAGGTTGCCCAAACTGGCTGAAAAATATGATGTTGTCTGCTGTTGACATTGTCAGTAGCTTTCGTGAGACGCATTTAACAACTCCATTGACAATCTAGATAAATGTAGGCAACAGCATTTTTTTCCAAATTGCCTTTTTGCCTGGTTGCAATGGTACATATCTAATCAAGGAAAAACTGAAGGCCCCTGGCCAGATGAGTCAGAGACAGATTACCACTGTTCAAACAATTCAAGAAACCTAAGGGCTGTAGGTATGTATGTGTGCATAATGGAAGGATTTTTTTTTTCCTGTGTACTGGCTATCTTCTTCTATCTATTGATATCATCTAACCTAGTCTAAATATTTATTAAAATATTAAAGGTTTTAAGATGCTAGAACTGATTTCTGTAAATCTGATAAGTTTGCAAGATGAATCTCCTGTGAGCTCAATATGAGCGTGCCAAAGGTATGAGCAGGTCAGCAGAATTACATGCTGTAGGAGTCATCTGTTCTGTGTTAAGACTAACTGATAAGAGTAGTGTGATAAGAGTAGTATTTGGCCGCTTTTTTTGTTGTGGCTTCCATTGCAGAGGGGTGAGATGCTTTTGCAGGTACTGTTTGATGAAGAAGGAATAGCAAAATCTGGGAACTTTGAGTTCTATACTTTGCTATAGAGAAAAGAAGGCTCCAGTTTGTCATAGATTATTTCACCAGTTTTCTCTTACACCTGACTCGTTAGCCCTGTTTCTTCCAATCACTCCCTCTTAGTCTGTTTTCCTGATGACTTATTAATAAGTATGCTACGTGCAGGGAGACTATGGTAAAGACATTTGCTTGCTAAAACATGCTTCTATTGACCATGTGTGAACTGATGTCTTTTTTATCCGATTTACAGATTTGTTTATGAAAATTGTTTCAGTCTATGGAGATGTTTTTGGCCTTCAAAAGTCAAGAAAATACAATTTTTTTAATTTTCACAGTAGATGTTTCAAATTTAAAGAACTTGGGTAACATGTTAGCTGTATAACATTTAAGTCATGTTTTGTTTATTTTTATTTTATAAAATAAAATCTGTCTGTTTATGTTACAGTGAAAGCTGAGAAGAAAACAGTGCAGTTCAGTGATGAAGTTCAAGTGGAGACAATAGAACCTGAGCCTGAACCAGTTTATATTGATGAAGTAAGCGTGACGCAAGTACTGATTTTCAACTGCTGGTACATTTAAATATGTGATGTTTAACCTTTTCATCCTGTACCTCAAAAACAATTTGAAAGATCAGGAGGACATAATCAAAAGAGAATGGGAAGGGACAGTTGATTTAATTAAAAAAAAAAAAAAGTATCTGCCATATTCTAATTTGCTGGTGTGTCTTGAAGTTCTTAGGGATTTCTGAAACTGCGTTTGGAAACTACATTCCATTTAGGGCCTAATTCAGGATTGTACAGCTGTTCACCTCCAGACTAGAAGCTTGGTTGGAGTGAAGCCTTTGCTTTCAAATTTTGCCTTAAATACTTCAGGATACCTCAGAGATGCCCATCTTGAATGCTGGCTTAGATTTATTTCCCGTATAATCACTACAGTCTTCCCCCAGTCTGAAAGATCTCTTTCCTTCCTGGAAAACTGAGCTTTTTGTTACTCTGTAAGTAATATTTAGTGAGATTCGCACAATCTCACCTCAGTGGTTCTGCAGGGTTCCCCGGAAGTCTTAGCCCAGGATGTTTTTCCCTGCTTTTTTTTTTCTCCCCGTCTTTTTTTCTTTTTTTTTTTTTTTTTCCACCCTTCTTTCTCTCCCAGGGGGCTT
>Ga0065711_1037223_pt1 | contig 20056 bp, 17 predicted proteins | sample Hoacrofraction12_FD_59098 | JGI IMG/M metagenome (GOLD analysis project Ga0065711, IMG submission 59098) | Hoatzin crop microbial communities from Cojedes, Venezuela - Epithelial fraction 12 v2 (version 2) | ecosystem: Host-associated > Birds > Digestive system > Esophagus > Crop | place... | reverse complement strand
GACAAGGTCCTGTGCAGCCTGCTCTGGGTGACCCTGCTTCGGCAGGGGGGTTGGACTGGGTGACCCACAGAGGTCCCTTCCAACCCCTACTATTCTGTGATTCTGCTGTACTTGCTCACTCCTTGCTGGCTTTCCCTTTTCTCTTCATTAGCATCTTATGAAGAACTTCATTATTGTCCTCTGCTCAACACCAGCTCTTCCTCCTTTCAATCCACCTTTCCCCAATGGTTTAGCACCTCAGCAGAGCCGCTTCTTCTTTTTGTTTTAAGAACAACTTTCCATTTCGAGGGGAGACGCTTCACAGTTTTGAAGCTGAGGAAATTCGCTGCCCCTTGGAGCAGACCCCAGCGCAACACAAAGCACGGGGATTTGTGTAGCTCCTGCTCAAGAGGTGCGAAACAAGATAAAACAAACCAACCCGCCACAAAACTGTGTAAATTATGTAGATAATCTCACTTCAATTTTTAACTCCCTCCTTTATCACTGCAGAATTCAGGATCTCTCTCATCCCGAAAGCTTTGGATATGTTAGAAAACTAATTTACCCTGCCATCTTCAATACTTTTACTTCATTACTTATTCCCAGTGTTTACCACTCCGCAGAGAAACAGTTCTCCTTTTATTAGACCAGCTAAAGTTGCAATAAAAATCAAGAAATATAGTTATCTGAATTTGTTTCCAGATCTCTGCCAAAAGGAAAAAAATGATGCAGATTTTTTTCCTCACAAAAAGCAAATCCTCCTGGCAGCCTGTAAACACCCCCTCCACGGAAACGGAGCCAAATTTATAACCGAAAACTTTCTGCGCCACATGCAACTTGAGTAGCACAACTGGTAGCACCGCTGAAGATTTATGGCTTATGACTCGCTCATATTTAATTTGTAACCAAACACTTCCCCTTCCTCTTCGCTGCCTTAGAACTCGCGATTAACTCTTGTTTTCGCAGGTCATAGGTTAAACAAAGGAAGGGCAGCGCTCCGGAGTGAGACTGCCCAGAGCAGCACCGCGTGCGAGCGCGGGCGCACGCACACAGCCCCTTCCAGCGCCCGCCAACAACCGACAGCCGAGAGGTTCTCCCAGGGCGACGAAGTTCAAAGCCTCCAGGAAGCACAGGTCAGACGGCGGCTGAAAAGTAAACACAAGGGCAATCTGAAATTTTACATTTTAAAAATTTTTTAAATTTTCCACTCATGTTTGGTTTGCTCACACACACAATGACGCATTTGGCACCCATCACCAGAATCCAGTCCCAGCCTGACCAAACCAGGCTTCCTCAGGCGGAGAGACCGCTCTCGCGCTCTGCCTCTCCCTCTGCCCGCGGCCTCGGCGCGGCGGCCGGCAGACGGGCACGGCAGCACGGCGTGCTCTGCTGCTGCGGGTCTGCACAAGCTGCACAGCGCCTGACTCCGTAACGCCCATGTCATCACCTTTTTAGTGCGCTCCTTGGAAGTACAAACCGCCGTTAGTCACATGTGTCACAGCAATCAGGGTCAGTCAAAACGTAAAGGCAGCAGCGCTGCGCTGCAGCTGGTAAATACGAACGTTCCCGAAACGCAGCGTTTAAAGATCAGCGGCGCAAACCCAGCGACTGACAAGCCAGGCTGAGACAGCAGGGAAGACAGAAGCAGCAGCAAATGAGCCCGGTAACAAACCCCAGCCACCCCCGCGGGCAGGGTGCCTGCAGTTACGAAGAGGCTCACCTCTCGCGGAGCAGACTCGCACCGAGCAGCAGAGCCTTCGTGCCCAGACCCCGCAGCAAGCCGACGGACGCGGCTGATCGGCGTGGCGGCGGCGAGAGGCACCGCTCGCCAGCCAGCACCGCTCCACGAGTCCAACCCGGACTTCAAACGTCAGACGGAACAGAAAATGTCATCACCCAACATCAGCTGCTGCACGGATGGAAATGCTGTACTGCAGTCAACTTAGCTTTCAATTTTTCAACATATTAATCCACTCGTGCGCTTTAATAGATGAAAGGAGAAAACTATTCTATCACAGCAGCACATGTGAGGTCACGTTTTCTGGCTGCCAGAAAGGACTGCAACCAAAATTGGAGAATATTCATTCTGAATCTTTCAGAAGCTTTTGAAATAAAGCAACTGCACTTATATGCGTGCACACATACACACCACGCGTGTACGCACACCTATGCGTGCACACTGCCATTGCACAGCAAGGAGGCTGCGGTAGGAGATGACCCAACAGAACCTCCTTTAGTGATACCAAGTCACCAGCAGTAACAAAATTAGGCAGAAAAGTGGATTTCCAGGATCCTCCTACTCTCATTAAACACTTAATACAAAAGCTTTTAAAAACAAAGCAAAGCAACTATTAGCATTGTTTACAATCAACTTTTTTTTTTTAAATAATTAAAAAGAAATCCTGACTCCAGTTGACGCACACTACAGAACATTACTTGAAATTAATACTTTAAATTTAGCCAGGTCAAATAGTACCTATGGATAAAAAGCAGCAAGGCCACAATAGCGTGCGCACACACACATAGAGATGCCCCATTTTAATCTACTACCAGTCCAAGCCCTCTTCTAGCCTGTTTGACATGCGCAATTTTGGAAATAAAATCTCAGTATCTACAGCCACAAACAGCAGTTTGCTTCTGGCAAAAACCATACAAAGTGGCACTGCAGATTTCCCTGCACTGCTCTTGTATCCAGTCCACAACGCAATTAGCCAGTTTTGGATTTTAAACAAAGGTAAACTTTCCCCTTCAAAAACATCTTAGCTTACTGGAAGGCTTAAGGATCATGAATCCTAACTTTAGCACAGTGCTTTGGCTACTGCTCTACGTAAAACGAAGGGCTCATCGATGATAAGTGATGGGACTTCAAGCTGCGGAAACACAGGAGAGCCAGCGCTTCATCTCCATCAGAACGTAACGACGGCCTCCCAGCACACACACAAGCCAAGAAAGTACACACACAGCCACGACAACAGCTCTGCTGTAGTGGCTGCCTACATGCAAAGACATGTAACTCCATCAAATGGAATTGTCCAACATAAACAAGAAAATGCAACATCTCCAAGAACAGCAAAGGGGAAATCTCTGAGCAACATATCTACGCCGGCATCCAGCTGATTTCTTTATCAAGTAAAAGACGCCTTGTTTGAGAAGGGAAAACAGCTGTTTCTTATCCAGTTCTGAAGCATTACTAATGAACAGAGGTTTTGATAATAAATACACTTTCTTTGAAATGTGAAAATTTGCCCATTATCATTTCTTTTGATATTTTTTGAGTGCTCATTAGGCTGAAGGAGAGTCATAAATTATGGGACGTACCACTCCAAATCACTGTCGCTATCTCACCAATACCATGCGCATCCGAGTTCAAGCACGGAGAGAGGCTGGGTAACTGGCAAACACAGTATGGAACCGTGAATTTTACTCACTGTTAGACAGGTAAATCTCCAATGAAGTCACCTTCAAAAGGAGACATTTTCCAGTGCTGGCTGTAACAGACCACCGTGCAGGAGCCGGCAGCAGGAAGACAACCGAAGCGTGCAGGAACACTGGGAAAGCTGAACTCACCAAAATAAACTCCCATGGAGCGCTAAAGAGTGTGAAAGTGCATTGAGAGCTTCGGCAGCAACACCGCTACGTGTTCCAGTGCCGCCGCCGCAGCAAACCCCGGTGGCCAGGGGTACCTTTTAAATTGATTTATGAGTGTTTGCTAATTACCATAGCAACTGTTTATAAAACTAATTTTTAACATTGACCACTCCAGCATTCAATTTTACTGGTGTGCTGACACCTTTAAAAAGCAAAGCAAACACTTCTGGACAGGTACCTGTAGTACCCTTGGCTTCCTCTGAACCCTACAAAGATAACTGCCGCCTCAGTTCACCCAATTTCACAGAGCACTGGAACAACTTCCAGTTCATACGCAGCCAGAACTGCATCTCTGTACACGAATCTTTGTCATTGGAAGTGAATGAGACCAAGTAACCAGTCTAACAGCAAAATATTTAATGCAGCACCTCCTAATAGACTGAGTTGTAAGCACAGATAACTTTTATTCCTTCCTTTCACACAGATCAGAAGTGGAATTGTTAACATGTATTTATTTATAACACATACTATATATTTTGATAACAGCATAATCAACTGCCATCTCCCTTGCAAAACAGAACAGTCATTTCCATTTTACAGATGGGCATACTTCTCTGTAGTGACAGGCTTACAAAATCTGTCTGTATTAGCCAGAATTGGAGTCGAGGCGTTCCTGAATCTTGACCTTTCGCTCGGTACAATAATCTACAGTGGCCCAGAATACTGAATTCTGTCAACGATGGCTTGGCTCTTACATAAACCATAGCATGCATCATCACTAACTTCACTGGAAATACGGTGTATACACTGGAAAAGTGTATGGAAGAGGAAATTCAGGCCAAGTATTTCTTCTGCCAGCACAACTTGTGCACGTATCAATAAAACACACTGGTGTTTCAGTTCCTGGACTCTGAATAATTAATTCAAAACGTAGATGACCTGGTACTCCGCTGCAGCAGCGAAATCGCTACGAAGCCCAGCAGGTTCATCTGTGTCAGAGCGCTGGTCTAATGAGCGAAACCCCTTTTCTGGCACGGTCACCCCCCCGGGATACGAGTGACTTGTAGCCAGAGGTGTACGGGCACATCTGCTCCAAGCCACACCACTGCTCCAAACTTGAAATCCTTCAGAGAGCAACATGGAAGATCAAAATCTCAAGTAAGATTCAGCAAATTGAAAAAAGATGGGAGTTATTGTTACTATTAATTGCAACCAATTTACCCAACGAGCGCTCGTGGTGAGGCAGGACAGGCGTTCTCTGCCTCACGGTACTTGTAACCACCTGCAGGACAAGCGACAGACCCTTGCATCCTGCACTCCGAAGGCATCTCTGTGGATAATCCCACCACCACCGTCTTTGAAAGACAACAAGTATGGAAAATATACAAAAAATTACTACAGTCTCTCAGAGACTAGTTATCTTAAGACTTCTTGCATTTAAAGATAAAAGTCTGCAATTTATATTTTAAACTAACATTGCTTCCGTCCATCCTCCTGCACCTGGTAACTAACGATACTCCTCCCACACAGCATTATTCCTAATGTTAGCAGTCATATGCTATTTTAAGTTAATAATGGTGAATGCAAATTCTCATGATGAACTAAGTTATGCTTGCCAGTCATCATGTTCTTCAGCGGTTTTAGGCAGACACAATTTTAAACAGCAAAAGCACAGCCATCAAAACACTTTTTCCTTCCCTTCATTAAAAATATGAATTTCCCTTTTTAATTATTTCAAAATTCCACCTTAATTATTAACAGCTAAGACTAAGTTAAATGATGTAACTACACATATTTAAAAATAATCCTTTTTCCTCCCCTCAAGAGAGAACTGAGTCTTCATATCCCCATTATTTTCCTTACAGTAATATACTACTAATTTTTTTTCCCCACCTTCCTTTCCTTCCCCCACCCAAAGTTTCCAGCGTTTTTACAAAATGCACTTCAAAGAACCAAGACATCTCTGGGCTCATCTGGGAGTTTCCGTAGGCTAAATTCCCAGTTCAGCCATCTATGTGTTCCAGTGCCTTCCCCTACACCTTACGGAACCCAGTGCATCATTATTCTCTCTTCTAGACTCAGTCTACTGACACATACTCACACTTGTAAGCTTAAACACATACACGCATACCCACAAATCTCCATAGCAACCTCTGTGCATGCTGATGAGACACAGGCTTACCTTGCACAGGATCAGCCTTTTTTGAACATCAGCTCTTTTTGTTTCTTTCCAAGTTTTGTCTCTGCATTAAACCTCAATCCATTCTCAGTGCCTCCGCCACTGTAGGGAGCCGCCTGAACCCTCTCCTTTTCTTGCTCTCATAGGATTTCTTTCCTTTTTGCATCTTCTCCAGTTTTGTTCTAAGCTTCCCTTCAATTATTACCTACAAGTGACCTCTACATGATTCCATGAGATTCCGTTAGAAGTTCTGCACCTTAAACACATCACTCACGTACGTATTTCAGAAGTATTTAACCCCGCTGAACGGGCTCACACAGGACTTGCGCATCCCATCTTATGGAGCATCTTAATACTACACCATTGTCACTAGAAAGTGCTTACTTTGGTGACTTGCCACCACGCATTAATAATAAAAGTCAATTAAAGCATTCCCTTCCCTGCTTTTCTACCCGGTGTGACCAAGCACAAGCAGCTACAGCAAGCGTCGCTCGCACAAAGCCTCCCAAGTTCACTCAATGCCTCTCTGGAGCCCACCCGCTCCCCGCACAGCCACGGTGGCTCTTGAAACACAGCAGCAGCGTCTCTCAAAAGACAGCTCAAAGGAGCTGAATACACCCCTTCAACAACACCAAGCCAGAAAACTGTAACAAAGACATTTATGATGTAACAATTTTACATTTTAGTCAAGTTAAAAAGTGCAAGGGCAGCTTGAGATAACCATTCCAAGCGTCTTTTGTTAGCCTGCTAACATCTGATTGGGACAAGGCAAATGGAACTGCAGTCTGAGTTTGACGAAGCTGTCACCCCTTCTCGGATTCTTTGTGGTCACTCTAAAACCTTGGGAGGAAAAAAAAGCCCAGTGCAGCTGCACTGTGGAATTTATGTAAATAAAACGAATTCAGAAGAACTTTAGCATTACAGTACGCGACATCACGAAGCATCTCTCAGCCCCGCACTCAGTAATCGCCCCTGCTTCTCGCAGGAGCCCTCTGTGAGGGAAGAAAAAACAATTTGACAGTTTGCAAAAGAAACAGCTTTTCCATGAACACCATGCCTTGGACTTTCACTGAAAAACACTTTACACAAAAAGAAGTTGTATTTTAAGAACCTAGAGCATTACACTTCAGACTGGAAAATAGGAATACCACACCTTTTGGCTTATAGGTCCATGCATAACAGCCTATATTCTGTACAAGGAAGCTGTACATTCACAGACACAAACACAGCCATAATTTATAACCTACAAAATTTTACATATCTTCAATAGTCAAGCATTTTACTTGTGAATTACCTATCACTGCAAAATTTAAGAAAGTTTATTGAATTTTATGATAGTATATTTTGTAGACTATTTATTTCATAAGTATCTTTAAGGTCTGTTCTGTTGTTGGGACTTTCTGTTTTCCCTCACGTAGATCACTCCTCTAAAAATCAAAGATTTTTCACTTCTAGCACACAGGTTATTCATACCATTGGGAAAACATGCCAAGTGATATTTGTCCAGTGATTCCACACAGAGAAAAGAGAAAGGAATTCATTTCAGAGACAGAACCTCGGGTCTGCTGAAACAAAATGAAAAAGTGTAAGTGGATTTTGGAGAGTACCTACACCCCTAAAGCCTGGGGCACAGGCTGACGACAGGAGAAACGCAGAGTGCAATCTGATCAGCTTTAAAACAGTGCAAGCCCTACTACACAAGGCTCTCGCGGAGTAGAAAGCTGCAGTTCTCACTGCACCCAGCTAACACAAGCATGTCTGACCAGGTATGTTTGCCTTCTCAAATTCAGCATGCTAAGATAATCAACTCCAGAAGATAAAGTGCATTACATTAAAACAAGCAAACAAACAAAAAACCCAACCCCACCACATGTTTTTTAGTAGACGTAAAATTAAATGAGAAGCCCCATAAACTCCCAAACACAACCATAAGGTCTCTTGTCCCTTTTCCGAAGAGAAAGTTGTAAATCTTTGGGTGATTTTTAGTTTAAGACCATGAAAGAAACCTCTCAAGCATGTTTGAGAGCAAAGGACTGAAGCAGTGACGTGAAATAAAGGTACATAAACAAAAAAGTTTGTTTGCATTTACAAGGCAAACACTGACAATCACGTCTTTCTAGTCTTACTAAAACCACAGGCACAGGATGCCCCACAAAGCCCACTCGGTGAGAAGATGGGAATACTGAAGTGCCTGACAGTTTACAATCAGATTTATGAAGTGCAACAAGACAGCCTTGGAGTTAAAAAGACAACAATTACATTCCACTTAATGCCAACAGGAATACATAGAACAATGTTTTTACTTGGCCAGGGCTAAGTAAAATGATCTAATTAACAAATAACAAGAGGGCAGAGAACAGCCTTAAAGTGAGAAAAGTTACAGATGATACCGGCACTAAATTTCCTGGGCATTAAAAATGAAGTAGTTAGAGCAGTTTGGCACACGGGGCTTGGTTTTATAAAAGTAGGATGTGTTAGAGAGCATGAGAGCCTAAAGATCACCACTGAAGTGACAGTAGGGAGAAAGGATTCCAAAGGCTTAGCTTGTCAAGGAATCTCTCTTCTCAAACCGTGCTTAAAAGCACACATGAAAGTGCTGGAAGAGAGAATTCTAGATGTGGCAGACAATCGGAGATCCCACTAGGTTTGAGACATCTGGCATCAGTTGAAATCCATCACATTTCATTTGGGGATCAAAGACTACCGTTAAGTCTATCACAGGTTGAAACAGTAGATCCTGAACAGCCTTTTCATCCCAATGCAAATTAACCTTTTTTCCTTGACCAGAGAAACAGCTCCTTTTCATTACAGACTCCAATCGTATGTGCTTGTTGAGCTATGCCCTCTAGTACTAAGTTTCAGCCGAAATTTCAGTAGAATTATGAACTTTTTATTATAAATCGAAAGTGCTCCCTATCAGCAAAATACACAATGTGTTACTATGTCGAAGAGCCACACTGAAAGGCTGGTAAGCACTTCTGCACAGCTACTAAACAAATTTGCCGTGTATTTAAAAGTTGAAGCTGAGCATTAGGTGTGTTTTCTGCAATCTCTGTCTCTCCCAGGGCCTTTTATTCTTGAACCAGAGGGTTTTTTCTACCCATATATTTTAGATTAGTCACTAGCCATCAACCTATGTCAAAGGCTTAGGAGGAAAAGAAAAACCCACAACCCACAAACAGCCTGAGTCCCAAAACTTCTGAGTTAAGAAGCTCTGAGTGTAATCGATGTAGCTCAAAGGCCATCCACATCGTGACTGTACCAGGTTAGAGGGTAAGTGACTCCCCACGGGCCGACACATTCCACCTCCAGAGCACCCAACCTCGTGTACGACCGATGCCCATCTCTGCGAAAGAACAACTCACTAGGACATGAAGTTATATTTAGAGAAGAATAATCAGAACTGTCAGATCAATATTTAAGGAAGGTAAGTATCAGTTACCTAAATTGTAGGAGGAAGGCCGAGGTTTTCACTGGCTAATCACACTGTCACACGAGAGAGAGAATTAATTGCCTTCCGAGCCACAGTGAGCAACAGCTACTTAAGAAACGCATGCCACGTGGTAAATATCTCCGTCTCATAGATCAGCACCATAAGCTGATTCAGAGAGAGCCTGGAGAATCATACCAATAAATAGAAGCAAAGTTCTAGTAAGAGGCAAACACTTTAGGAGCAAGATGGCAAACATCCCATTTCTGAATATAGAGGGGAGATGTATGCTGAGAAAAACTGATGAGCCTAGACAGTTTTTTCTTTTCTCAACAGATAGCTTTATACCATTCCAACACCAAAGCAGCAAGGCTGGATATAGCAGCTTCGTATCTGTGCGTGTTCAGAAGACAATGTTTTAAGATACTGTGCTGATCCTTTGCATTTTGGTAAATTAAATACAGAGAAAACGGGGGTAGGGAATGAGAATATTTCAGTAACAGAGAGAAGAAATCAATTATACGTATCCCTCTTATGGAACATTCTCCAAATCACTTTTGTTTCCTACTGGCAAGAAACAAACTTCAGTGCAGCAAGGTCTTTTATAGTTGTCTTGCACATGGAGGGAACTTCACTACTGTGAAGAAATACTCACACGTTCAGCAGTAGTACACATGCCTCCCAGTAAAAAGCAAAGTTTGGTCCCCAGGTCAGTTGGTAGCAAGCCTTAAAAGTCAAACTCAAACCCAACCACAGCTGAAAGAACCAAACGAGAAATTCATTATGATTTCAGTGCTGGGGTGGGATTTGGAACTCATAATTTGTGAATGCAAGGAACTGGGCTATTTGTGTAAGAATCGCTTTACTCACAGCAAATAAGCGTTTGTAATACTGCGAACGCAGTCCTTGGATTGAAGACTGTAAAGATCAAGTCAGAGTCTCTGGTATTTGATCGCAGGTTGTCTATGACTACAGTGTACAATGTTTTAGGGTTCACAACAAATACTTAGATGTAAAAATAAGCATATGAAATGATTGTACTTGACTCTTCACCTGCAGAACCACCACTGATGAACCTGATCAACAGACTTCCTGAAAGCGTGACGCACCGATTAACAGCAAAGACTCTCTGGCCCTTCAGGTGGCTCGAGTGCGCAATTTTATTTATGAGACTTTTTGTCTCACAATCAGTTTAAGCAAATCATTAAAATAGGAGATTGCCCACAATCATTTTATTCTCTGAATACTCCAGCTGGTGCACCAACAGTAACTAACTCTAAAACACATTGAGGTAAGCTACTGTTAGGTAAATAATACTACTATTGTAAAGTCTGGAGGATGATCTGTCCCTTATCAAGCACGTTGATAAGCAGCTGGGGTTATAAATTAAGATTTTTATTTCAGATGCATGCACAATCCAGATCATGCTGCCTCTGCGAAGCCATATAAAGCCCCTCTCCTATTATTACAGTGTGGCTGAATCACATTCTCTATTGAAACAACATGCAGAAGTCACCTCATGCAGATTTTCTCAGCAGTTTTACCTCTCAGAGCAGCCCCTGCTTTTCCAGTTACTACTGCATAACCTGAGGGCTCCTGCCACATCTGGATTTGTGCAGAAGGAAGCTGCCACGTAATCTCGTTGGAGGAATGTTGTATACATCTGTCAGCAAGTACAGGATGGTCTCAAGCCCGACAGATGCATTTTGTAAGCCTTCAGACAGCAACCCGAAAGCAATGAAGCTGTGGCAGAGAAGATCTATCCATCTCGTACTTTAACTACTTCCTCCCTACTTCTTTGGTGCCAGGGAACTGGGTTTTCCCCAAAGTGATGCATTAATTCATTTTGTGTTAGCACTACAATGGAAGTTTCCAAGCCAGTCAGCCAGGGCCAAAAGGTAATAAAAAGTGACATGATTTAATTACTTCTGTTACAGTCATTCAGCAACTAAAGAAGGTGTGACATGAAGCCCTAATTAAGTAAAACTGTCTCCTGGTTAGTAAGCAAGACCAGTGAACTAGCTGGACGAGACTGCAGTATTCTTAGTTTTATCCAATTCTACCAGTAGCAATACATTAGTAACACTGCACATTTTTTGTTGTGATCCTTCTCACTGATATTTTACAAAAGTCTTTTGACCTGCAGTTAAGACTAAACCTTTGGCAAAATTCTGCAATAAACTTCCTTTGACACACTTTCACTGTTCTTTGAATTCACTACAAGTCAATGAAATTAGCCCTGCCCTGGACTGGTAACGTAGAGGGAAGAGGAGCAGGAAGAGGGTTTTTGTCTGTTTTAAGGGATCCCGGGTCTCTGAGAAGGATAGCACTGAGAGAGATCAAGTAGTGAGAAGTCACAACGAACTTTACATTGTGTATTCACTCATTCTATTCTGAAAGCAAATACTGCTCGTTTCACATACCAAAACCACAACAAAAACAAGACAATAGCATAGAACTGATCCTTTCATTGCACCAATATCATGATTTTTGCTCCAGGAGGGAATATTCAGAATGAATGGCACTTCTCACTGCTATAAAAATTACCTGGAGTTTGTTCAGCTACATTAATTGACAATTCCAGTCCAGGACTGTTACAGGACAGCAACTGTTCTGTCTGAAATCTGATCTCCAATCTGACACCAGAGGATTTTTTCTTTTTTTTTTTTTTTTTTTTTTAAGTTATTTGCTTTGGCAAGAATTACCTTACGTATAAGGGGGGAAGCCCAAAAATCATGCATGGAATATTATAAACGACAGCTAAAATCGTAACTGGCCTACCCTTCTTCAACCCATGTATCAATCTTTTACCTGTCCATCCTTACCTCTAGCTCTTTCCTAAAACCATTGTGAGGATTCATTTCTCCCTCCTGCACATGTCCCTCATACTATTCATTTTGCCCTCTACTTCTTCTATTAAAAAATGTAGAAATAAATAATAAAACAGTTTCCCACAGGAATGCTCTGCTGTATTACAGCAGTGCTCCGAACTCCACACACTTGTGCCTCTAACTGCACTCCCATGAACGCAACATCCATGAACTCAGATCCCCAATTTTCCTGCTGCTATGATTAAAAGCAGCCGGCAGCAGACCGAGATGAAACAAGAACAAAGGACTGTCAGCAGAGAAGCGACTCTCGGCTGAGAGCCCTGCATTAGTTCCTACGGTCGTCAGCTTCAGGAAACGTACGGAGTAACTCCAAGCTGCGGCAAACGCAGGCTAGGACAGCAGCAGTTTCTTTCCCTTGCCCCTGCAGATCTCGTTACAGTTCTCGGAATCAGCAAGTGAAAATTTCTACTAAAAGGAGAAACAAAAAACCCGCAACGCAGCACCCTTTCTCCCCAAGGGAGCTATTTAGAGTTCCAGGTTCTAACTGTCTGAGGCTTGGAACAGTTGCAATATTACCTTACTAGATTAAATAAATTGCCAAGTGCTTAAATATACAGCACAAGCTACTTGTGCTTTGGACTCCACAGGCGAGACAAACTAACAACATCTTTAACTTAGAACAATCCCCTCGATGTAAAGCAGGTTTCATTATAGCTGATGAAGCGAAACACGTGCCTTCGGAGAGGGATTCATCTGGCCTCTCAGCCCTGTAGTCAGCATGAATGGGAATCACGGTCTGGAGCCCGCTCCTAGTTCAATTTCTAATTTTTCTGTAAATATTATGACCAACAAGAACTGTGAAATTCTTACTGCCAACTTTAGAAAAAACACCAATCTCCCCCCCTCCCAGCATTCCCAGGTGAAGGTGGTAACCTCACACATTAAAAAGCTTGCAATACCAGGACTGCTCTAGCTCATGGAGCTGCACAAAGATGTTCACAAATTTTCTTTAGGGATACAAACTTTAAAGACACAGAGGACTACCAGTGTTTAGGATAACTGCAATCAGAGCAAGCATGCTGCTTTGACCAGAACTGGAAAAGTTGACAAATAGCCCAGGCATGGAAACAGCTCGTTCTGAAAGCACGAACCCGCTCCCGGCGACTCCAGAGCTTGGGACACATCATCTCCTTCCTAACGCTGTTAGGACGCGAGCTCCCCAAGCCTGCTGCAGCACGCCTTACAGCATTTCCACATTCATGGTCCATTCCCTTCCTCCCCATCTCCGCTCCCCGAGCCCGCGCTCGGGCGTAGCTCCTGACCCCGCAGCACGGGCAAGCGAGCGCGAGGACGCCTGTGCTGGGCGCGCTTCACTGCCAGCTCACGGCCAACAGCAAGAAGGGAAACACATGAAGAGCTGAACTGAAAAGCACAATTCTCTGTTACGCCATTTTGAACTGGAGAACTACAGCGCTGCTTCTTCACACCACTGCTGCCGTGGTGCTTTAGAACAAACTTCTTTCGGCTGCCCAGCGGCAGCGATCCACCGGTGCAGGTTCTCGAGTGAGATTTGGAAGCATTTTACTATTACGCTCCTCATAACTCAAACTCTGTTTTGTGTCTGTCTTTATAGGTCATTGTTGGCCAGATGGAAAATATTAAGGAAAAAGGATTGCGACTAAATCAATCGGCTGCAGTGTGCTGCCAAAAGGCCCCAGGCTAACTACAAGCAGATTTGCAAGCAGGCTCTGCTCCGCTCCACCCCGAGCTCTGGCACATCCTCTGCCCTGCCGAGCAGCGGGAGGGCGCGGGGCCAGCGAGAGCAGCTACTGTGCCAAGCAGACTGTGCAGGGCTTGCTGCTTGAATGCTTCCACAGAAAGGCAGAATCGATGGGACGCTTTTGTAAACAACTCCCTCTCCTTTCTGGCTGCTACTAACTTCCAAAGTGGTATAACTTTATCCCGCTACAAAATTAATGCAAGTACACAGCTCAGACTTGTTACCAAGACCTAGAGAAATAAATACCAGTGTTGAAGGATAACACTGCAACTTTCAACTCAGAATAATGGTGTATATATACACATGTATAGTGAAAAACAAAATCAAAACCTCTGTTCTCCAATGCCAAGCACCACCTAGGAACAATAAAAATGTCTGAACAGTACTCAAATAAAGTAGTCGTATTAATATTCTTTGCAACTTCTTATTTACAAAGAAGCAAGGACTGCTCTATACTTTCCAGGAGACACTTTTTCACTTTTTTTGTTTCCCTCCCCCCTCCCGTCCCCAGCTCTTGCATGCAGTTATCAATCAGCAGGTCCAGTTTATCCAGGAAGTCCAACAGGAAAAAAAGGGTATTTTCCTAATATTAACCAGCTAACCCCTTATGCATCCAACACTTCATTCCAGCTGTGCAGGTCTGTAGCACCGGCCCCAACTGGACCAGTTCAGGTGTGGCTTAACTGGTTTTCCTGAAGTATGTTCTCAACAACTGGGGAGAAAGGGAGAGGAGCAGACTGGTTGGAGCTAACATTTCACAGTAAATAACCGTTTGTGTGTGTGTATATATATATATATATATATATAACAGTAGGATTTATATTTCTTCTTGCAATCAAGATCAAACCTTAAACTTGATAGATGGACATAAATAATTTCTGTTTCTAGTGGACAGTAACAATAAAACTGACAGTAACAGAGGGGAAGTTCTGTTTCAAACATCATCACCAGATGCTTACATAAAATGAAGCATCCACAGCAAAGACTGCACACCCCCTACTCCAACCATGGTGGCACGTGTCACCAGTGAGCAGAAAACAAGAATGAAGGTGCGTGTGGAAAGGCAGAATAAAAGCCAAGAATGAAAACACCATATCTCTCATTCGTTTACAGGCAACGTAACCACTGTCCTTCCATTACCTAGGAAGATGTTGCTCTCTTCCAGAGCATTTCTCATTACAGGAAAAAATAACAGAGTTCAGAACTTGCAAGGTTTTCTGTCTTTTCTAAAGCTTTTTCCTACTGCATTTAGTATTCAAATTTTGATTCATTTATCTTGACAACATCAGACAATTTGCACCTACGACTAGACGACCCAGCACAAATCGGTAGTATTTTAGAAATGTACCTAAAAGTGAAACAAGAAGGGTAAAAAAGATTGGAAAAAGAAAATAATTACCTTTTTATGATGGATTTATTTTGCTACTATGAAGAATTACATAAATAGAATTTAACATAGTGAGCATATTTAAGCCTAGAAATCCGAAACCCTTCTGCAGCCCTGTCTCTTTCTGCTGAGCCAGACATGGAGCTTGCTGGGGCTGGGTCTCTGATTATGAGGTGTGCGGATTAGCAAGGTTCTACCGTATTTAAGCTTCAACAAAAATATTTAAACCAATTCAACCATGCTTTAAAACTTCAAGCTCAGCTAGGAAAGCCCTTAACAGACCTACTGACACCACGATGAAAACTCCAAAGCTTTTCACTCAGTGTCATTTAATGTATTCCCTATTGACTTGTTATTTATCAGCTACATCTAGTTGAAAATGAAAATAAGAATTCATTATTTATGAGCTCAGTGGAATCGACTCTTATCAGTGTTGGTCTTCAAACTCAAAACATCAAAATGCATTTCTGTTGCTACAACTATGAAGTTGCATACAACTCCAAAGAAAAAAAAAATTAAAGAGGAAATACTGTACATTTTTCACATATTAATAAAACAGAAAATACAAGCCTCATATAGAATCAGCTGGATTCTTTCAGACTTGTCTTGGTCAGTGACGCTGCTCTTTAGACATTTATATACAAAAATATATAAAAACCTGTTGTATTTTTTGCACACGTACACACAGATGAGTGCACATTCTTATGGAATACATACACACAACATACTGACCATGAATGAGCACAAACATTGTTAATCACGCCAATAAGAGGCCCAAGAAAAACTTGGAATAAATTTCAATAGAAGCTTCTTAATAATGGGATAGAAAAAATGCATTATTGCAATGCTTTTAATTTTTAAGACTATTTTAATAAGGGTATTTTATTTAGTGTTGCAGAGAGTACCATTTCAGAAAGCTAATATAACTTGAGAGACACTTCAAAATTTATTTAAAGATCCTTGAACAAGATAAAATACTAAGACAACCTTACAGGCTTTCTGAAATAAGTTTCTAGAGTCTAAAAAAAGTTTAATGGCAGAGATGAAAATAGAAGATCAACAAACGAGCAGACGTAATACAAAATTTTATTCCTCTTTTCCTGGAACAGTATTTTTAAATAGCTCATCTCTATCTTGTAAAACTTGTAAGGACAATAAAGAAGAACCACAGGAAGTTTGGAAAAACTATACTGGGAAGAGTGTATCAGAAAGCAGAAACACGAAGCAGATAGCCAAATTTAATTGATGTCAAGCTCTCTTTTCACCAGGTCCATCACTTTTCCATATATATTCTGACAAGTAACTGAAAATAAAAGCCAGTGTCTGTTTAAGCAAATCAGCAGGGGTAAAAACCCTAAACTGTTAGGATGTAAACTGTTTTATAAACATGTCAAGTTAAAGCAAAATGCCCACAACAACAGGAGACCCCTTCCAACCCCGCACACTGCACTCATGGCAGCCCCACTAAGCCACTCTCGATCCATTTCCCGGCACAGGCACCAGAGGAAGTCCAACCAGCCTGAACTGCAGCAAGCCAGGAAGAAACGACGATTTCTGGGCAAGCAGGTCAGACTCTAGCTACAAGTCTCGCCTGCCCTCTCTGTAAGGTCCATGCAAAGGAACTGAGAAATGCCTGCATCTGCAGCTCTTACTTGCATTCAATGCATGTGTTGAAGCCACTGCTGAAAAAAAAAGAATTTAAAAAAAAAAAATCTCTGAAGGCGGCAGACAGAGGCTCAGTAACAACATTTTTATTGGGTACAATTTTGTTGTACTACTGAATCGGAGAGATCCAATTTCTCATGATTTATACATGTATTTTTTGTGGTCTTTGCCAAAGTCTAACAGAACCAGTTTGCTGGTTTCTTTCATCTCGAAAGCGTTTTAAGAAGTACAGGGATTCCAGGGTCGATGCACCACATGGACCAAACAGGCTGTCCAAGAAGTGTTTCATACCACTGCTAGTCATTACCAAACATCTTTTTGGAAGGCTCGAAGCATCGTATAGATACATATGGAAGCAAAACATTGATTTTGCTTATTACCATTTTATTGAACATACAACTACAGTAAATCCTCATAAAATAAAGTCTGGACTTTTTTCTTACTTCATTAGACAGTAACATTTTTCTGTGTCCACACAGAAGCCTAACAGCAAAAAGGGGAGAGGAAGAAATCAGGTTAAAGAGATACATATGAGAGAGATATAGAGAGGGTTTTTTTGTTTGCTTGGTTTTCAGAGGGTCTCTCTGCTCTGGGGTTACGTACAGTCATCGCTTGCAGGCCAGACTTGTAACTACAGCTTTAAGTTAGCAAAAGAAATTCTTCCTCTATTGTAGGCAAGCCTAGTTTCATTATCAGTTCTCTTCGTCCCCTTCCAAAGAGGTGCATTATACCTAAACTTTTTTTAAAAAAGTAATTATAAAATGAAATGATACAAACAGATACAAGCACTAATCTCATGCAGGCTACAATGAACTAAGTGTAACCTAAGCTTAGGAAGAAAGAGCACCCAAAATCTATTTTACTCAGCTTGCCAGAATAAAAGTACTTAAGGTAACGGTCATGAGACTGTACATTCATTGTATCCATCACAAACCAAAACTGGGTACAGAACTCCGCAGTCCTGGTACCATGGCGTTCTCTGTGCTAGTTCCACTTCTCCATCTTCCAATTCACTTCAAGATGGTAAAATTAAAATTTGAGTTGTCTACACATGCGAATGGTAAGACTGGGGGAGCGGGACGTGACACAAACAAACAAAACACCCAAAACCCAGTAACTGCTTTTCTTGAAACCAATGCCTGTGAAAAGCAACCCAGCAAAAAAACCCCATGTACAGCCCACAGGTGGGAAAACGGCAAAAGCTTCAGCCCTAGTTCAGAGCTGGATCTCCCTCAAAGCAGCGGGCAGCCAGACAGAGGGCTTTTTCTTCTGCTGTGCAGTAAATTAAACAAACAAACAAACAAAACGGAGTAGCCTCACTACTTTCTTACCAGGCACAAAATAGACATCCTATTAACTTTATTTTATGTATACAAAGGAAAACATGCAAAGCATGAAGAAACTGTAAATCGGGTAAGAATTTTTAGTTAGCAAGAAGAATTCTAGGGCTTAGCCTTCCCATATATCAGACTACTAATAAATACATTAAATTATTTGTTCTTCATGTGATAGTCTGTAAACTCCACAGAAGAAAATTCCTATTAACACTAGTTCAAAGCACGCATTACAAATCTGTGCTTTTTTAATGTTCCAAACTTTCATCCAGTTAAAGTGAGAATGGGATGTCCTTCCTTCTTCATCTGCAAATGCTCCTTCACAAACAACAGCTACAGAACATTCAGAACAACAACAAAAGTAATCCATCTTTCTAATTAAAGTACTTAATAATTTCCATAGGTTATTAAAGAATTTCTACAGGCTCAAGGTTTTATTGAGCTGAACTACTCCAACCTGAGTCGCTAACATGAACTCTGGCAGAGTGGGCGGAATCCAGCGACAGGCCAGTTCTGCCAGCTGACCAGGATCGGTTCCGGGGGAAGGCCAGCTCTCCGAGGCTACACAAATCAGCACAAGCATTCAAAGAGGATGATAAAGACTAAGAAAAGGGTGAGAATCCTATGCCATCAGTGGAAGAGGATGGGGAAGCAGCTCCCAGTTTCTTCCACCACCCTTCCTCTCCAAGCCCAGAAAACAATAGTCATTACGGGTTAATGTTGCGTTGTCCTTGGGTGAAACAGGGTTGATTCACTATTGCATCTAGTATTTTCTTCTCTAAAAAAACCCCATGGAAAATATACCAAAAGACATATCAGTCTTACACAGTGTGTGCACTTCTACAAAACCAAGCCTTTAAGAACTACCTGAATCAAAATGTAGTGTTTCGGTGTTTTAACAGTGCAGGTTGTTCAAAGGATGTTCATTCAGCAGCAACTTACCCCACACTACAGAAACAGCATAAAGTTTAATTGTAAATCAATTAAGGATATCTAATCTCAATTTATTGTCTATCTGCTCAATGGCTTTTCATGAAGATTACTTTGTTTTGCATACTTACCCACCCACCCACTTAAAATTAACAAAAATTTGTATTCTCCTTCCCGCAGCCATTTTGTACCTGTTCTTGTAGCACCAGACACACACAGCAGCACCGTAACTTACTGAGGTGGCAGTCCATCTTACTTCAGAAGTACAGTTTCAGTCAGGTAAGCCTTCATGCAGGCCAAATAACGAATCCTACCACAGAATCAGCTGAGGACACACTAAACCCACTAAGTGGAAAAACTTGTAAAGAAGTGAGTGTACAAGCAGGAGGTTTTTTTAAATTTCACCCTTTTATAGTGGGATTATCAGATCTTTAAGTACTATATAGCCATGTTTAAAAAAATAAAAGGCAAAATTCTGAAATAAAAATATCTTTTTATTCCCCCCCCCTTAAGTGTAAATATTTTTCTATGGCTTTTGGCCACATCAGTGAAAAGGGAAAATTCTAGAATACAACAGGACAACTATTTCAAAACACACACCCCCCCCCCAATACAGGATTTTCTTCCCCAAAATAATTGAAAGATTGTGGAGCCAAAAGCAGTGCGGAGGGCTTGGGATTTTTTCTCTCCCGGAGCAGGTCTGACAACAGCAGCGTGCCCCATTGCAGAGGCGCACACACACAGTGGGACACAGGCCCTCCACGCTGTTTGTCCCCCATGCATCAATGCCCTGCCAGTTGGCAGGCCCGAGCCAGGAAGCTGTCAATTCCAATCAAGTTTAGGCGATGCAGTCCTATTAAAGAAGTCTTGCTGGTTAAGGGGCGTCCACTGTTTCCAAAGCATGGGAAAAAAAAAGGAGGGGGGGGAAAAAAAAAAAAAAAAAAAAAAAAAAA
>Ga0065711_1037222_pt1 | contig 20057 bp, 12 predicted proteins | sample Hoacrofraction12_FD_59098 | JGI IMG/M metagenome (GOLD analysis project Ga0065711, IMG submission 59098) | Hoatzin crop microbial communities from Cojedes, Venezuela - Epithelial fraction 12 v2 (version 2) | ecosystem: Host-associated > Birds > Digestive system > Esophagus > Crop | place... | reverse complement strand
TGAAGCAGAGAGTCTTGCATCTCCATACAAAGGGGTTAGTTCCTGATAGGGGCTGGGAGTCGCCTAGAACCGGTCAAGACCGACCCTGCTGTATGGATGGGAGCCAGGAGAAAACTGAGTTTGCGCAGAAACAAAGGTCGATCAGCGGACACTGTGATGAAGAGGATGGGCCTTCATCTTGGGACCCCCGACGACCACCACTAGGAGGCACTGTGCAAGTGCAACTGGGAGGAGTCTATGGAAATTACTTCTTGGAACTAATTATAATATGGAAATTATTTCTCGGAACTGATTTTGATATGCAATGAGGATAGATGCATATGTGTAGGTGTATTGGGAAATCTAATGCATATGTCATATTTGATTGTATAAATTGAAAAGACACGTTGCTGCTGGGCGCGCACGACTTTGGTGGGACTACCCCGTGTCGCCTGGCGCCGAATAAACATACCTACTTTACAATCTCACAGATTGTGGAGTCTGCTTTCCGCACGTCATGGTGACCATCTTTTCATCTGGACTTTTATTTCCAGTGATTTAATGAAGATAGTACCATAAGACCCCTCTTCCCCTTTTTATCTACCCAAGTTCTGTCATTTAGAAAATATAGAGTTAATCATAATGGAAACAATTCAGCTATTTTTCATTGTTTTCACATTTGTTTCTCTGGAGAAGCTTTGTGACCTTCTGTTGTTGTTTTAGAATTGTTTTGTTCTCTCAGAAATCCAACAGAAATAGGAATTTCTACTGAAGTCTACTGAAACCCTTCATATTTCAGCTTTGTTTTCAGACCAACCATGGCATAGTTTGAACAAAACAGAACACAAACATTGAGCAACACCATAATAGCACCAATGCAGTAAAAAAAAAATTGATTAGATTCACTTTCTGGTATTCTAAACAGGTAGAAATGTTTTTATGTAGAGATTTTATTGGAGGACCTCAGCCACAGTGTGTACTTATGGCAGTAATACAGTAGACAACCTGAATAAATAAAATCTGTGACCCTCTACTCATGGTCACTGGGGAAGGCCTCTGGTGACTGCAAAAGGCATGCCATACTCACCTGCAGAAACCGCAAGGAAGACAATCCAGGGAACCACAAACTGCTCCACCACACCTCAGTCCCTGAGAAGATTGTGGGGGAAATCCTCCTGGAAGCCTTTTCCAGGAATACAAAGAATAAGAAAGTGTTTTGGAGCAACCAACTTTGATTCAACAAGGGCAAATCGTGCCTGACCAACCCGGCTGCCTTCTGCGATGAGATGACAGACTCTGTGGATGAGGAGAGAATGGTGGGTGTTGTTCACATGGACTTTTAACAAAGCCTTCAGCATAGCTGCATTGTATAGGTGGGCTCAAAGGGTAGCAGTCAGCCATTGAACATTTAACTGGTGGTCAGTTATTAGCAGTGTTTTTCAGGAGTCAGTACTGGGGCTGATACTTTTTAGTGTGTTCTTCTTCAGGGACCTGAAGCATGGGATGGGGTACACCCTCAGAAATGTTCACAGATGATACCCAATTGGGGAGCGTGGTCAGTGTGCTGGAGGGCAGGGTAGCTATTCAGAAATGGGCTGACAAAAATCATGACAACTTCTAAAAGGTAAAAATTTCCTGTGTCAGTGTTGGAACACCCACTTGCAACTGCAGAGATTGGGCACTGCCTCGCTACGGAGCAGTTTTGCAGAGAAGGACATAGAGTACCTAGTAGAGAACAAGATGAACATCAGTGCGCAGAGAGCCCGTGTAAAAGTGAAGGCTAACCACATCCTGTGATGTGTCAGCAAGCATGTGTTCAGCAGGTCGAGGGAAGCAGTTATTCTCCTTTATTTGGTGATTGTGCTACTACACAATTTGGGGTCTCCAGTACAAGAAAGATTTTGAGAAACTGCGGCTAAGTGCAGTGGAGGGCCATTGAGATGCTTAGGAGGCTGGAGCATATTAGAGGTGAGGAGATGTTGAGACAACTGGATTTGTTCTGCCTGGAGAAGGCCTGGGGGCTGGAGGCAGGGAGGCATGGGAATCTAGTTGCTTTCTCCAGCCATCTAGGTGTGGCTTATAGAGAAGAGAGAGTCAAAATCTTCTTGCAGTTGAAAAACAATAGGACAAGTGACAACAGTTGCAAATTGCAGCAAAGTAAATTCTGACCAGTTGTAAGGAATCACTCACAGTGAGGATGGCTGAACTTCTTCCCTGGAGATGCTCACAATTTAACTGGACATGGCATTGAATATCCTGATCTAATTTCAAAGTTGGCACTGCTTTGAGCAGGGAATTGGGTTAGGTGATCTTCAGCAGTCCCTCTAACCTAAATTGTTCTGTGATTCTACCATGTTCAAATATTATTTTAAGCCTTTGAGATCAGACTCACCCCAACATATAATAGAGTAATAAAAAAATAAAATTTTTAGAGGAAACTAGATTTTTGATGCAATTGCATAATATCAAACCTTGACCAAAAATGATACTTTCTAACAACCCCCTGTATAAGAGGAATATCCTTTGAGAGGGCACAGAACATCTGGCGAGTAATTCATAGCTGAACAAATAATTCAACAGAGATGAAAAGTGTAGTTTACAGAAAGATTGCATGCATAATGTGGTCATTATGAATGCCGTTATGCTTAAAATGCCATGGGTTTCCGATCTGACTGATAGAATCCTTATGGTGATTTACTTATTCCCAGTATTTTCCTCTCTTGTGACTGGTCCATTTTTGTGGAAATAGCTTCAGGGGTTGACTATGTGGGAAGGAAATCTTTAAGAGTGAAGTAGAAAGAAAAATTTCCTTCTGAGTTTTATGTAGTGCCAAAAATCCCCTAATGATTAATCACATTTTTGAATTCAAATTCATATTTTATCCCTAAAGTTTAACTGGACTGATGGAGCACAGAGGTTGAATATCAATGGATGAAAAATTAGATTTAATTTCCTGGATTATGTGTTTCAAATTAATTTCTATCCTACATCCAAAAGCTGTGAAGATTATTTCTGTATTTACTAACAATGCTTGTTATATATTTTGACAACTCAAAATTACAATATAACTCTATAGGACAATCTCAGATTTTATCAGTATGCTGGACCTTGCCTTTCTTTGCTTATTCTAACTAAACATATGAGAGATGTTTACTTTACTGGCATTAAAAAAAAAAAAAAAGCCACAACAAGTCCAGCCAGCATTAAAACTGTCATAGTGATGCATATCACGTTTTACAGGGACAAGCAGTTCTAGGAATCAGAAAATAGGTGCCAGAGATCTTTTTTCAGCAGCAGGAACATTGATAGCATACTTCTGCACTAATTTAAGTTACATCAAAAATGCTCTTTTACAGAGATACTACAGGATTTGCCAGTGACTGAGACACAGAAAGTCAGAAAATCAGGATTCTTATTAGAAACCAGGACCACCTCCTCTCTTTAGTTTAGGAGTTCATCTCCTGTATGTGAGTTGTATTAATATAACTCTGCAAGATACGGCTAGGTATACTAAGCATTTAGTCACCTACTTATTATACGGGCTTGCTGTGCCTGGAAATTAACTGAAACTGTAACAACTTACTCTGTTCATGCATTGGTCCCATACAAGTCCTTCAATGTGTCTTTTGTTAGGAAATAATAATGTAGATCAAATATGATATACAGAGAAATGGCTCCTTGTGAAATGATTGGTGTCTGTAAATTCACCATGCATTAAAACTGAGCAACCTAAAGAATTAAAATGTACAAGTGTTTCTGTGATAAATGAGTTCTATTCACAAAAGAACTACTCTGCTTTAGCATGGTTTTGTTCAGAATTGCAGTAAATGTAGTCATGCTGTTTCTGTCAGTATGTGTGTTCAAAAGTTTGACTGATTCGAGACAGGAGCAGAGGTCATGGAGATCTGGATAAAGGATTGGTCTGGTGTGGGGGAAAAAATCCAAACTAGAGCTAATTCATGCCAGCTGACTTGGATTATTTTATGCCACAGGAGAGGAGCTGTCTTGACAGAGCTTTTTTTGACTGCTGCAAAGGCAAGGAGAGCTGCTCTCAGAGGCTGTGTATGATGCAGCTGGGAGCTCTCTGCTCTCTGTTCATGAGCTATTTACTTGTATTTTGATTTTATTCACTTTTCTGTCCAGTCAGGGTTTTTTCAGTTTGTTTTTTTTTTTCCTCATTGACCCCTGTGATTTGGTGTCCAATGATCAGCAAAATAATTTTCTATGTAATAGAGGTGAAAGCAGAAGACAGTTTTGTCCTTTCTTTCTTCTTGTTTCTGCCTTTTATGACTGTCTTCTTCTTCTTCCCAAGCTCTTTCTGGCTAATTTTGCATGATTGTATGTTGGTTGTTCTTTAGGAAACTGGCTGGATTGCTCCTGGTTTAGTGATTAGGCTAGGGAAACAGGACTTAATTGTACCAATTAGTACTGGAGAGCTGATTGTGAAGATTGAGACAGAGCAGATTAAAGCAGTTCTCTCAGGTCCAGATGAGAAGGGAGCTGATAGTGACTGGAACTGTAAATGTCTTGGTATCTGTTTTAGGTTACTTATTTGTATTTGCCATTTTAAAATAAAGAAGCATTTTACAGTCTCAGAACAGGGACTCACAGGTTCAGATAAACTAGGTCCCCTCTTTAAGGTGGCTCACGGATAAGGGAATGTTGTGTAAATACAGTGGTATAAGCTATTTTTTTCTCCATGATTGTTGAGTTGATTTCAGAGGTGGCAAAACCCCCTTGGATTAGTCCACTTAGTTATTTTCTTCTGTGCTCTGCTGTGTGGTCAGAGGTAAGCTCAAAGAGATGGTACCTGTGTTGCTGGATAAAGCAGTCCTGGTTTCTCAAAATGTCATGTACAAGCAGAATGTGGCTCATTCCTTGGCTGACACATTGCAAAACTACACCACAGAGAAAAAAAATTGGTGATCTTCAGTTGTGATTTATTTAAAAGCTCCACGTATTTCAACTCCTCTCACAGAAAGGGCAACGCCCTCTCCTCATCTTCCCATGCTGTCCTTACTAAAGAGCCTGTATCCCTCCATTGCAATTCTCCAGTCATGGGTGCCATCCCACCATGCTCCTGTGATCCCGACAAGATTGTAGCCCTGCAACTGCACACACCTCTCTAACTCCCTGTGTTTATTCCCCATACTGCAGGCATTAGTATGAGAGAGGCACCCCAGAATACTGACTTGCTAGAAAGGGCTTGGGGAATTTCTCCATTAATGGCGCCTTGTAGGCACTTCCTTGCTTGCATGCAAGCGCCAGAGGCGACCTCACCTAAATGTGCACAAAAGTTTTGTCATAATGTGTGTGCCGCGGTGTCTATACTCATGCCCTTCCTTTCATTGCCTGGCTGAACCGTGAAACTTCTGCTCAGAAAAGATCCCCAAACTACCAATAACTTTATTCTGTGGAGTGAATGCCTTGGTTTTTGACTGTGCAGGGGCAAAAATGAAATTATAACAGGAATCTGACCAGCAGGAGGAATCCGCCTGTGTCCTCTCTCCTGGCAGTTGAAGAAATAGATTTTTAGCCTAATAAATCTCTGATGCATTTATGTGAAGTGCTGTCATTACTCAGGGAATTGGAGCTGTCTGTACAGCACACTGATAAACAACTTGCCTCTACTAAGAGGAGTTCATTGTTCTTATTGCTGTAGTGTTTGGAGCCATCAAAAGACATCAGGTCTCTTGGACAGCCATCAAAGTCGACTTTTTTCCCTTCATAACACCATCTTCCCAGAAAGACAATCAAAGATATGAAGGGGGCAGCAGAGGAAAACCAGAGAAATGCAGTGACTTACTCCAGGAGACAGCGCAAGTTTTCGGGACAGTGAATAACATGTGGAATATAGGATTTTGAAGTACTTCAATGTTTTCCAGCGTCCTTTCAGCTCCTCCACCTCCTCCCCTAGTCAGACCCCAAACCAAACAAAAAATAGCCTGTGTTGTTTCTTTCCTTTTCACACTTGTGATATAGAGGTCTTCATTTCTGTTTCATATTAGGTTGAGATAGGAATGTGAAGAAAATGAAAAATAATGCAAAGACTTTAATTTCAGTATAGATATATTTGAGTCTTTACTGCTGACTGTTAAAAACTTCGAAATTCTGTACTTCTGTTCTTGTGTGGATGTGTCCAGGTCACAGCACACATCTCATTGTTTCAGCAGGCGCACAGACCATCTTCCTTTCAGATGAAAGCAAAGAAAAATGAGAAGTTTTAGGAATAACCTGATAACCCCTACAAGGCGAGACTTTCAGGATTTGAAAGTCTGGACTGACAACCACAGCAGCTCCTCAAGGAGCCATTAAAACCTGGAGGCCAAATTCAGCTCTTGGTCAATGAGGTATGACCCCATCACGGCTGGTGGAGCTGTGCCTGCTGACAAACAGTTGTACCAGCCAGTCATTAGGCATGCTAACACCACATGCTTGTGCCCTGATTTGTAATCATTGTCTGTGCATACAGAATATCTCTGGCTGTGTTTTCTTCTGAATACTTTAAGTCTTTCATGCTGTCCAAGCTAAGAAAAGAAAATGTCAGGTGTCTTTTTCTTTGAGTAGTGTAAATCATAATTGCTTCTTTGTTAATCTTCAGTATCATTAGCTGGTGACCTAGATGAGTAACAAAGAAATAAATGACTTCATGAATTGCCAGTAAGAACAGAGATTTCTTCATAATGAGCCTACAAGTCCTGTACCTTCTCTATTCAGGTAATCTATGTCTGAATTTTAGAATGTATCCCTTCCTCCTGTGGGCCAAACCCACATGAGAGAGAATCCTCTCACTGGTTAACTGAGTCAGTCTTGAAGAATTTTGGTCATCTCAAGTGGGGAGAAAAAAGCCACATAACTTCTCTTTGTAGGAGGGCCTCATCAATCTGCACAGAAGATAGCTCAGTAGTGGGGCTAGGGTGCAGCTTGTGAAGTAAGAAAACACACTCTTTACTGTTTGGACTGACTTATTTGACCGTACAGTGTACAGATGTGGAGGAGTGCAAAAATATTGAAGTGAGAGGACCCTTTTGTGACTTGCACCTTCTCAGGAGTGAAGATGTTGGATTTATAGATATATGTGTTAGATGCAATTCTATTAGGGATTTTTTTGTATTTATTACGTGTCATATCTTTGTGATAATATGAAAACAAAGTTGCACATCAGTAAATGAGGCCTGTGGCAAACCTTTAGGTTGTTGTGATTTACACTAGGGTTTGCAGGCTTCTAAATACTCAGGATCTGGAGAAATAAAGGGCCCTCCAAGGTAGGGCTGGAGGGCTGGTAAGTTGTTACAGGAGGACATGTGCATGGTGTCTTTTGCATTGCACTACTCAACAAGAAATCAACCTGTGTCTACCACTTCTTATTGGCTTTCCTTTAAAGAAATTTTAGATTCTTAGCACTATTTCCAGTGATCTGGTGAAAGGTGCATCAGACACTAGGAGGACCTCTAACAGAGGAAAGGTGAAATTCAATGTGATAATGATGGTTAACTTCCAAACAGTGTTTTTGAATATTTTAGAATACTTAGTTTATTGCATACAACACTGACTGACTTTCAGAATCAAACACACACAAAACAAGATTAACAGTTTTCTCTCTTACCCTGTGATGCCAAACATCTGCTGGTGTAAAAGCTCCATTGTCACAGAAGCTGTGAAGTTTCACCCTGATTAGCGGACGAACAAAAACCCTGTCAGGCCATTTTCATTGCTCGTATTGATGTGAGTGCTGTTTGGGTGCATGCAGTGCCTGTGGAGGGACTGCTTTTCTTTTGGTGCTACACCAACATGGCCAGCCACCAGCAGCATTGGGAGGACATAACTTGCTACTAGCTGCACATAGAGTCAGGGAACCACAGCAGCCTCACCTGTTATTCTGGGATGGGAGAAATTGTCTGCATCAGCATGTAAACAGCCTCCTCGCTCCATCCAAGACGCCCTTCTCTCCTGTCTGCCCTTGAGACCCAGAACTTCCATGGATGTACTTCTTCTGTGGTTTCGAGTCATTCCCTGCTCTGGACAGTAGCAACAATTTTGATGGCATCTATACCCACTGGAGGAGGATGGGACTGGGGGAAAGGGCTGTCCCTGAAGAGAGCACCTCAGCAATCCAGCAGCTGCAGAGAGGGCGGGGGGGGCTGTCAGGCAGGGATGAATTGTGCAAGAAACCTCAGATCTACCATAGCAAGGTCTGTACCTCATTTCTGGATCCCATTCTAGCCTGCATGAGTCAACTGGGACCTCAGAAAACTTTGCAGTGACTATTAGTCTCAGCTGGGACGGGTCGATACTAGAGACTTCCTGAAGTCCCACTTCCCCCTGCACTGCCCATGTGGAAATGCTGCTTATGGCTGGCTAGATTCAAGCTTGTTTTCCTGTCTTATGTCTGAGGGGACTATAGCCAAAACAACCAGGAGACTAATGGTGCTGTTTTGCCACATGCCGTAATTTTCCATCACAGGCAGCTGTGAGCTTTACAAATGTCCTCTGCTAATTTAAGGTGGAAGAAGACTATGTCTTGGATAGCTGGGTGCATAGAGAGTGATGGTCAACAAGAACAAGTTCATTCAATAGATGTTGTTAATGACACCTTTTTATTTGAGACAAGCACTCCGTACATAAGCATTTAAGGTCATGGTCAGAGTTTGTTTGTCCTCTGTATTCCTAGTGTGTTCCCTATACACATTCTCAAAAGGCAACTGTCTGAAGGAAATGTTTCCTGAGCTGGCAATGGGATTTCTGAACAACCTTTATAACACTCTTTCTGTCAAAAAGGTAGAAGGTCTTTGTGAAGATAAACAGCAATGGTTTGTCTGACCTTTGTAGAAGCAAGAAGTGGGCAACCAGTTTGTCTGCTTTCTCAGTCTATGTCTAGGATCATGCCTACTGGAAAGTATTAAGTGGGGTATTTTGTTTGCATTTGGGTTTTTTTTTAACTGAGAGTATATGGGTCGCTTCATGAATGCAGTGTCCTTATAGCTTCTAAACTGGCATGACAAATGCCAGACTATTGCATATGCTGTCAAGTAGTCCTGTTAGTGGCCTGAGACTTTTACATGGTGAACCCTAAAAGCACTTAGGAAAATGTGTGTTGGCTTAGAAGATGATAACCTATTTCTGGAGTCTCATCATGTGACTCTCAGCCCATCAGGATTTGAATGAATCTATCACTTCCGCTCTAGGTGTTTCCTTCCTCAACTATGAGGACAATGGAAGGAGACCCTGGGAGACCTTTGCTCGGAGCAGCTACTGGACAGTGGGTCTCTGCAATGGCAGCTGCACTGCAGCTGCAGGGACAGGGGCTTCTCTGTTGCCCCTTCTGCTTCACGCCCTCAGCCTGCTGGAGGTGAACTTTGTCTGAGAAGAAACTCTGATGTAGTCATGTAGATCAGCGCTTGAAATGGGGAAAGTAAGAAGTTAATCATAATGTGTTATAAGTCTCTGATGCTCTGATTACTGGATTTCTGGAAATCCAGTTACTTGCCTCTCCTCCCTACAAACACATATTTGCTCTGAGATTTCAGGGTGTCTTAATAAGCACATGTACTTAACTCTTCCTTTTTTTGTACCAAAGTCCTTCAGTGACACTGTTTTGAAGGTTCCTCACATGTACTTTACGATATGGAAGTTGAGAGTGAAGAGTCTCCTAATATTTTTCTTTTAGAGCCTTTTTGGGATACTAAACAGTAATAAAAGGGATTAAAATGGTAGCCATGGTGATGAGATGATGTTAGAAGCTTGTGAATAAGCAGCTACTTGGTCAGTGTCAAGTGGAGCTTTCCACTGAGACAGCCTATAAAAAGCTGTTGTCACATTGCTCATAACTATTAAGCCCACTAAGCTCAGTTTATATTTTAGCAAACTTGTAAGCAATATTTCTTAATTTGGCAAAGTTTATTCACAAATGCAATTTAGTCACTGACCATTTAATACTTGTACACAGATTTTATTTGGATACTTCCATGCTTTGTATCTGTCTGATGACAGAAGCAATCAATTAAACAACTTGCTGTGATTTAAATGGGGGGAAGTGAAGGTGAGCACCATGCTCTGTAATGTGCCTAACAGACTAAATACTGAAAATAAAATACCCATCTCTTAAATAAACTTGACTCTTCATTAAAGAATTTTTAATGGTTGGGTCTCAAAACACCAATTTAAAACTTCTTCTGAAAGTAGATCAAAACTTTTAATCAGCTTGACTTTTTTTCCCTTCACAGAAATACTTCTCTTTCTCCTCAGGAAAATGTTTTGAGTCAAACCCTCCAGCCAGCACTAACTAAGAACAGTTTGTTCTCTAACCTGCCAGACAGGCAGACAACTTGGTGCCCACTAATTAGCTGCTTGGAGGTGTTACATGGTGCTGCTCCGCATCATTTCTCTGCCTGATACCACAGACAAACAATCTTTGGCAGGGTCTGTTGCCCATCCTGCGGCCAAAACGCTGAAATGCTGGGCTAAAGGATTTGCCTCCAGGTATGATAACAGGGAAACAGTGACAAGTGCCACTTGTCGTGTGTCATCTTTTTTTCCTAAAGCTAGCATTTTCCAGTTTCATAGCTAAGTTGCATGTCTTAAACAATCAGTTTTGAAGTTTCAGTCTGTTAACTTGTTTCCTTTTTGCCTTAAAGCTCAGATTACAGCATGATCACCAGTGGATAAAGTTTTGTCGTATGGAGTGGATGAAAAAGTCCTCATGCAACGCCCCCTTTCCAGTAACAGTCCATGGAGGTCAGGCATTGCTACACAGCACCTTGCACTGAGCTATAAAAGGGTGCAAATCCTTCGCTTCAGTGGGACTGTGCTGAAGAAGAGCAGGGCTCTACATCTGCCTGCTTTTGAAGCCTGTGCCTCGCTAGGCCAAGACAAGAGAACTGAATATTTGTAAAGAGAGATTATTTTAGAAAGACCCCCAAATGCTTGAGGAAACTTGGATAATTTCCCTTCTCATTTTTAACTTAATGTGCATTTCTTCTGGTTTTTTTTTTTGTTCCTGTTTCTCCACTTTTTCTTGTTCTCCACACAGAACTTAAACTGTACATGTGAAACCACCTTGTTTCTTGTTTCACGAGCTTAATACACCTTCCTGTACTATGTCTGTCTTGCCATGCAAAGGAAGAGGAAATAAAACCAATACTGACAGCAATATCAGTCTTCACAAGAAAAGTGTACGAAAATAAGTAAGTCTACCCTGCCAGCCTTGTAAACTGTTACAGCTTTACCTTGCTGGAAGCAAGATGGTGTGATTGACTACTTCTGGGGTTGTGCATCAAGCAATCTGAGACAGAGCAATTTATACACCTCACTTTATAGAGCATGTGGCTGCATTTCAGAGACCTTTATTGTCAAACTCAGTGCCTCCCTTTTTGGTGGTACTTTTGGTGCAGACCCCACAGCCTCTGCTCTCCTACTTAACCACTGAAAGAACCAGCCAGTTATCTGTTGGGGCCTGATTTAGGCAACGGATAAATGAATAGTTATAATGTTGCCTAATTTCAGGTATTGCTGGGGTTTTATGGTTTTGGTTTTTTGCATCTACTGTCTGTTATGGAGAGAAGAACTAATTTGACTGCTATTCTTGAGTTTGTCCATGAATTTTGGAAACAGTTCTGATATGAGGTTTATCACCTGTGCAAAGCTTGCATTTCTGTACTTACTGCATTTAATGCCTGTTTTCTGTGTGATATGTCTCTGAACACACAAAACCATGTTTAGTGAAGGGGACAGTGGAAACACTAAGGCAAAGAGAGTAAGTGGTGAGGTTTACTCGAAATGACAGTTCAAAGGGCTGTTCAGTCTGCCACCAACCATCTGGCTTCCAGGCATCATCCCTACTGTGTGGAATGAAGAAGGAGGCACAGGGGAGACTGCAACTTGCTGTTGTAGTTGAGCGCAGGCAGAAAGTTGCGCCATCTACTGCATCTGAGTGTGAGTGCAGCCTTCTGTGCTCACCCCCCCTGCAGATGGTTCAGAGGCTTTTTATAAGGGTATTGATCATGAGTAAATTGAGGGAAATAGCTCTGGAAGGGCAATTTCTAGTTTCAGAGCCTCAGCTGTTGTAGCAGGATCAATATCCAATGAAGTTTTACCAGTTTACACAAATTTGAGATCTTAATCAATTCAAAACTCTAAATAAAATGTATATGCATAAAAAAAAAATCATTCACACTTCTTGATCAAATACAATCCCGTAGTGAAGGAAAATACTGTGTTAATAACAAATGTGGAGATATTTTTGAATTAATGCACTTTGATTTTTTTTTTTTTTAATTTCTTTCTCTTGGAGCTGTATACAGTCAGATGCTCTCCTCTTTGTGCCACCCTCCTCCCCACAATGCTGAATTTTGTGCAAATGTTCCAGAAACTGAATTTATGGTCTTGTTGCATCTGACTGCTTCCCCCACAGTGAAGTAATTGTCCTTCTGTGTTTTTGCCTGCAGGTCTATTCAAGCTGAGACCTCCAGGAAAAATACAAGTAAAGGTGGTTAATAGAGGAAGGAAGGGGGAGTTAATTGTAGCCAACTTGGTGCCACAGAGACTTTGTGGCCGTAACTCATTTTAACAAAAACTTTTTCACCAGAACACTGTCCAGTATCAGCAGTTCTTTAAGCTTCTCTGTTCTGCCAGAGAAGTCAAATATACACTGCACTTCAGGAAACATTTCGGTTTTTAGTTGTCCACACACAGACTTCAGAGCGTAGTTTGTGCTTGGATTCGACTTTGAAATACTCTTAAATATGATTTTACAGAGTGTTTCTTGAAAGCAACTGACACTTTAATTGCATGAAATCTATATGCTGTTTACAGAAGGATTAACCTTGACAAGAGAACATCACACTTCATATTCCTGGGCTGAAAAATGACATGAGATCTTCAGTAATGGCTACTCTACAGAGCTCAGCTGTATTTAGAGAAGGACATAGTGTGCCTCTACATGAACAGTTTGTTTTACTCTACACAGCTTTTTCTCAACAATGGCAACAGTGATTTAGAAATTGGATGCTTGGGGGAAGGAAAGATGGAAACAAAATTAAATGGATGAAGACAAAATTAAAGTATTCTGCATAGGCCAGAGTACTGTCTGTCTACAAAGGAGAGGTGGGTGCATCAAGTTCTTGAGGTCTTTGAGTTAATTCCCCTGCAGGTGAAAATAGTTTATCTGTTATAGCTCTCATAATCTTCATGAGATTCATAATAAAAATTGAGATTGAGGTCCATTCCCCACCCCAGGACGTTAAAGCATTGATGGGGTAATGCAATCCCAGCTTGCACAGTCTTAGGACTGGAGACAAGGCCTAAGAAATGTAGACTTGCCTACTATTAAAAGTTACATGGCTGTGCTGTGATGTCTGGAGAATCTAAAATTAAAATAACTAAATCTCAGTCTGAGGGAGTTCCTCAGGAGGCACTTGTTTTCTTTATTCTAAAGAAAGTTCTAAAAAAGTACTTGGAACAAATGAAGAAAAGGGTCTATGGAATTGGCATATAGTTGCAGATCATGATCTACTGAATGCTTAAGGATACAAAGGGGTATGCTTCTTCCCACCCCCCACTCCCTTTGTCTGGTGTATAAAGGTAATAGATCTCCACACCCGTTCTCTAGGAGGATCAAATGGAGATATCCTGAACCCAATTAAAATTTAAACACACTTCAGAGCTCATGATAGAGAGCTGTTGCAAATCCTCAGTTCCCAAACATAAGAACTCAAATCACTGAATGTACTTCACACCTAAATGGTTTTATTGTGGTGCTTTCAATACAGCAAAGATATGCTCTAAAAAAGGGTCCTTTTATCAGTAGCACAGGAAATCTGTTTCAAAGAAATCTTTATTTCCTAGTTCTGTAGGATGTGACTTCTGTGGATGCCTGGCTATCCTTTACTGGTCTGAACAAATCACCCCAAAATACATTTGCACATGAATGATCCTAGTCAAGTATCCCGTGCATGGATAAAATCTCCTTCTTACTCTGTCTGTATCTCAGGTTTTCTAGTCCTTAACTTTCTTCACCACAAGTTTAAAAGTCTGTCAGGAGCCAGCTAAGGCTTGCTGCTTGTTAATTGTTGCTTCTTATGCTCTCCTGATTTGTCCATACACCATACATACATTATTCCTGATGACTCCGTAAGTAGTCCAGTAGGTACCAGCTTACACCCTGTCTCTGGGTTTGACTGTACCCTGTTCCAAAAAGGACATTTAACTCTCCATTCCCTGTGGGACAAGTACACTGCAGGATATGAGGAAAGCCATCTGCCCTTCATTGAAACTATCTAGAAACTATCCATGAGCCTCCTAAATAATGTATTTCTTGCTATATAGGAAAGGTTGCATAGGAGCTCGTATAACTCAAAGAGGTACTGTGTTGTCTCAAGGTGCTCAGTGTGGTGACGTTGCCTTTAGGAGGAAAGCCAGCTTAGGAGGTTTGCAGCTTCTCTTTTCTGTCCCTGTCCAGTTCTGCAGCTGTGGCTGTTGGTTATCGTTTAGTTTTCAAGTGAATTTACAGTGCAGCCTCACAGGCTTCCACTGCAACTACATCTTTAAATGCAGAACAGCTAACTTTGGCCTTTGGCAGCTGTGGTGTGCAGCTACACCCTAAGGAGAACTGTCGGTGAGCCTTTATGCTTAACCATTGACTCATTGCATTAAACACGGAGTAGGAGTAAGGAGAGTCTAATACTTCACATCTGAATAACTACTTTTGCAGGAAAATAATTTTATTCTTGGATATATTTCTTTAAGAAATAGTGCAAATTTTGATTATCTTTTAAGTACATAGTCACCAAAGATATTTAAACAGAAAAAGTCAGTGGGACTGTTTGGGGAAGAAGATGAAAAAGAGCTTATACATTTTCTACTGGGCAGAATAGCAAATACTGTTTACTGCATATAATGTGGTGAAGCCACACAGTATGTTTTTTTTTTCTTTACAGTATTTGTTGGGTCCAAGTTATCAGCCTGGGAGAGTCAGGTTTTCCTGCTGAACCTTTCATGCCTTTTCTACCTCACTGCTTTCCCACTGCTTCCCCTTCTGTGAAGTGTTCAAATAAAATACTTCCAAGCATTTTTAGACTGTGAACCACCAGCATTTGGAGCTTGGTGAATTGTTTTGTTCCCTTTCCAGAGGCAAAGCCAGTCATCTGTGCTGGGGCCTGGCCAGCTCTGGCCTTGGGGCTGCTGCTTAGACTTCATCTCCCACAGCCATGATGTGTTTATCACCATGTTCAGGCTGCTAAAAGCATCCATAGAATGAAGAACATTGTCAGCAAGCACATGCTGTTCAAATCATCATGGAACATGAAGAACATGCTCGTGTACTTCGAAGGCAAGACACTGGCTATGTATGCACAGAAGAGGAAAAGATCTTTTCCCCCACCCCTTCCCTCCCTTTGTCAAGAAACCCAGCCTCAGAGATGCTTGAAAACAATCCAGAGGTTTATTCTGTGAAAAAAAACCATGTATAGGCAGACAGCAATGGAAAAGGCTGGGAGGAGAGAGGACTATGAAGGCAAATTATCACACACCATATGATGTTTGTGGACTGGGAAAGGGAGAAGGTAGACCTTGTAAGGGACATCTACTAAAAAGTCTTTTAAAGAGTGAAATAAATGAAGAAGGAGCAGCTATAACTTCCACAAATGTAAAATAGGACCATAAACAAGGAAGGAAACCATGCTGCAGGGGACATATATAGATATAATCCTTATTTCCTCTCTAGTTTACTGCTTAGATGCTGACTACTGAAGGATTTATGTATGTGAGCTGGAATACAGCGACATACTGGCACTTTACACAGAAAACGAAAATCCTTTCTTTGAAACACTTCATGTGAACTTTGAGCTTTGTTCAACACAAATACCAAGTACAATATTTGGCGCTTCATGCTTCTGCACGTGATGTTTATAAGCTATGTATCCAAGACTGTTTCTGAAGTTTTAGGCTTGTTACTTGTTTGGTCATGAATGCCCTTGACTGAAACCTTTTCATTTCTTCCTGACTCCGATTGCTTCTGTTGTCTGTCTTTGCTCCAGCTCAGCAGTGGTAAGTTTGATTGCTGTAGCAAGTGACTCATACATTTGTGGCCTCAGGCCACTCTGTAGCTAAGTCCGGGTTATTTTTCACCTTTTTGACCAGTTCTAGGTCTATGCCAAATCCAGAAGTTGACTGTTCTTCTTCAGTTTACCATATATTCAAGCACACTTGCATTCTCAGCTGCTAGAAGCTGGACCAATACAGCCTCGTGTGCATTGCACTGTCTTTAGGTAAACTGTAGTTTACATAATATACATTATTCCAGCATGCCGTTGTTCCCACCATGTGTAAACATAGAGCAATATGCTTGCTGATGGACTACTATGCCTAAACTGCCAGCTTTGGAATACTTCTATATCTCCTGTGTCTTGTGACATAACCTGTCCTTTCATTTGTCCTTGTATTTCTTCTTGTGTTGTTTGTTTTAATGTTTAAATGCAACTTAACAATTCTCAAGGTAGAGGAGAAAGGCATGCAACTAATTGTGAAAACTAAAATAATATTAGAAAGCCAGCAGAATAGATTTGGATCATTAGCGCTGCCTCATAGGCAGCTTGCTCAAGAGGTTCTGCCTCCATGCCCCAGGAAAAAAACAGTCAACCTGGGTCATACAGAAACAGGAGTCTGACAATCTGTATGTTGCCCTTTTTGCTGATAAAGCTTTTTATAGGATGAGAAAAGAGACAGTTCAAGCACTTCCAGCTCTAATTGTGATGGCACTAACACAGATGGAGCTTCTCAAAAGAGGTTTTTTTCCTTCTCAGAAAAAACCTGAGAAACTCATAACATCTTCAACTCAATCTGCATAGCACCAGGCAGCCAGAAATTCTCCTGGAATGAATAGCTCACTGCTAACAAGCAAAGAATTTATTTAAATCTGTTGTTGGGACCTGTAATGCTGCCAGGCATTTGCTTTAAAGAGGCAAAAAAGTCAGGCTTCTGGCCAAAGATTTCAAAAAGTGGGTGTGTAATTAACTATTCTGACTTGCAGCAGAATCAAGGATCCAGTCTTTCCTGCCTCATTGTGAATACTCAGGTATGCTGTAACTTTTTTCTTTTTTAAGGTTTTTATTTTGTTTTTCCACTCCTTGATATTTTCAGGGTAACCTGCCTTTCACCTAAAACCACTTGCTGGTTGCTCTAAACTGTTGCTCTTCAGCGGACTGTTTCTTTTCAGCAGCTCTCACTCAACAGAAGGAAAGGACTGAGCCGCAGATCCTGCCAAGAAAGAAATGCTTGAAACCATATCGTGGTTTGCTGGTTTCACCCAAGCATAGGTACCTTAATGAACTTTACCCTGACCTTAAAGTAGAACCGTGCCCCATACAATAGATTTTGCTCACTGTAAGAAGCTGGACGGTAGTGGCAGTGATGCTGTGGAGGAAGCTGCAGCTGGTGTGAGAGGTGCTGACTCAGCACCAGACGCAGGCAATCTCAGCTAAGGTAGGAAGGGACAAATTAGAAGCCGTGCTCTCAAGCTCAGAGCACACTGACAGCTTTCATGCGTTCTTCCTGTTTGTCAAGCTGCTGCCCTTTCTGATCTTCAGTCCATGAGGATTTTATGGTGGAGCTTTAGAAAGAGTTTCCCGAAAAAACTGTATGGGTCTTGGCTCCTGTACCAGATACACTTTCTACCAGCCAGAACTGCAGTTTGGGGCTCTTCAACACTGCAGTCCCTTCCCCTGTCCCCAAACATTAAATGATCCTAATGAAAGTGAGGGTTCGCTAATGAGGTATCTAATTCCTACTTGCTTTACTTTTTTTCCACCTAAGCACTAAAATATAATTCTTCGGTTTGCAAAGTGCAGCAAATGGTGTGCAAACAAACCTAATTTGGGATAGGCAGTGTGTAATTTCTGTGTATATATGAGGAAAATTAACTGTTCTCTGGTTTTCTTAATCACTTTTCAGACACTGAGGCCAGTAGACCTGAACAGTCTGCATCCCTAGTGCTAAGTCCTGCCTCCAAATCACGGTGGCTTGAGGAGTGTTGCCCACCATGAATGGTCCCTGGCCTCTCCTGAGCAATGCCAGGGAACTGCTTGGGAAAAGTGGCTGGCCTAAGTGGACATCACATCAGGGAAAGTTCACACTGAGACATCACATCAGGGAAACTTCACTGCAAGAAAAAAGAAATGTTACTGGTGGAACTATTTCACCTTCCAAAAGCGATAATGAATTTTGGTGAGATGACTGCTTTCCTGGGCACAGTTTAGCTTACCTGTGTGCACGTACATGGAGCCATGGTGTTGGGAGTCAATATCCGTCAGTAATGAACCCAAGTGAGAAATCTAACACTGACAATCCTGGCTCTTTGTCAGCAGAACTATTGACTTTTCCTTGCAAATAATGATGTATTTTATTTCAGCCACAGGAAGTGGGAGTCTTGTATGCCTGGAATAGATCCATGTCACATTTTAACATTGCAAAATAGGTATCATTAACTTTTCCTTTTCTATAATGAACAGCACAGTAATTATACTAATTTGGAGGTCGTTAATGGTGCATTGTTTAGACAACTTCATTGAGCTTACTTGATGCGGACACTTGTGTGAGCAGCTTGAAAATGGTATAGTGAGTAGTTAATGAGGGCAGCCTGAGCACTGAAGAACCAGGTTGGTCACAGTGTAGGAAGCAGTTGGGATTGTGGAAGAGGTGGTCTGGAAGCTTTCTCATGTCAAAAGCATCTCTTTGCACTTTTTTGTTGCAAGTGAATCAAGTTCTTGACTGGAAGGCATGAGAACTGCGAGAGAAGCTCAGAATGGGAGGTAGGGATGTAGGGCAAAGAGAAGGACAACTGGGCAGGCAGCAGCTTCCAGGTCCTGCCCTCCAACATATACATGGTTGTTCTTGGTCTCACCCTCTTTACTTTCTGAATGACACTTAGATCAAAAGTCCAAGGGAACAGTACGATGAGTTTGTCTGTGAAGCTAAGGCTTGTTGGAAATGTTCACTTCATTCTGTCAGTCCTGGGCATCTGCTTATCTCCCTTTCCTGCTTTTCATTTTAGCACTTTTTTTCATGTGTTAAGATGCTTGCGTTTCCAAGTCTCAAGTTTTTACATAAGTTCTAAAACTTTGCCCCAGCCGCCTCCAAGTGATCCTGGGGAGGATATTCCTAACTCCACTCCCACAACATTGCCATAAGAAACTCCTTCTGATTTTCTCTGTCTGCTAATTATAACCAGTAAAATATATTTATGGTCTTTAAAACTTCATCAGGAGCAGAAGAGAACCCTAAAGACTGGGCAGGCCTCCGAGATCTGTCTCACTCCTGCTGAAAGCATATGGCATACTATTACAAATATTTAAGCAATCATTACTTCATTTATTCCACTTTTCAGCAATGTTTCCCACCAGCTGGAAATTCCCAGGTGTGCTCAACTTTCTGTTCTGATGGGACCTGAATTGAAGTTTCACAGAGTAGCCCTACTTCATTGTGTAGCTTTTGAGGGATGAAAAAAATACACTGCATAGAAGCATTTGTACATTGGCTTGGCTAGCATCCTACACATTGAGTATCAGTGTTCTGATACTATAGAATGTGGTCTTATGTAAATTATTCTTGCACACATTACCTATGGCTTTGCACTGGTGCTGATTATCAAGGGTCTGTCCAACAGAGCTACAGATAGAATAGAATAGAATAGAATAGAATAGAATAGAATAGAATAGAATAGAATAGAATAGAATAGATTTCAGTTGGAAGGGATCTACAATGATCAGAGAATCACAGAATGGTAGGGAACCTCTGGGAATCATCTAGGCCAACCTCCATGCTGAAGCAGGGTCGCCTAGAGCAGGCTGCACAGGACCTCATCCAGGTGGGTTCTGAATATCTCCAGAGAAGGAGAATCCATGACCTCCCTGGGCAACCTGTTTCAGTGCTCCGTCACCCTCAGAGGGAAGAAGTTCTTCCTCATGTTCAGGTGGAACTTCCTGTGCCTCAGTTTGTGCCCATTGCCCCTTGTCCTGTCGCTGGGCACTACTGAAAAGAGTTTGGCACCATCCTCCTGACACCCACCCTTCAGATATTTGTAAGCATTT
>Ga0065711_1037221_pt1 | contig 20058 bp, 9 predicted proteins | sample Hoacrofraction12_FD_59098 | JGI IMG/M metagenome (GOLD analysis project Ga0065711, IMG submission 59098) | Hoatzin crop microbial communities from Cojedes, Venezuela - Epithelial fraction 12 v2 (version 2) | ecosystem: Host-associated > Birds > Digestive system > Esophagus > Crop | place... | reverse complement strand
CTGTGCAGCCTACTGTAGGTGACCCTGCTTCGGCAGGGGGGTTGGACTAGATGACCCACAGAGGTCCCTTCCAACCCCTACTATTCTGTGATTCTGTGATTCTGTGAGAAGTAAAAGGAATCTCTTCACTGACAGCAGTGCTCCCTGGGGATGTTAGCAAGTAAGGCAGGCAAAGGCATAACATGGCAAGACCATGATGGTCTGTTCTTTGCTAGCAGTAGCAGTGGATTAAGTGCAGTGAGTAAGGAAAGCTCTTGCAACTGTATTTCCTGCTGATTTTTAAAATAGCTTTAAAGAAGAAAGTTCTATTGCTGCCCTGAACAGTTCTTTGTACTATTATGAGTAGCTGATTGATGCAAAGGTAACATTCATGTAAAGCTGCTAAAAGCAAGGCTTAAAATAATAGTTCTACAAGTTAGATCTATTATATTTAGTTTTAATTGATGTCCTTTGTTGGTTCTTTAAAGGAGGAAGGAAAAGTACGTCTACGTTTCTTTTCTTGAATCGGTTACTACTTTTCCTTTTGATCTATTGTCAGTTATTTAGATACAGGCTGTCTCCTTTCTGAGAAAATTCTAGTTTTACAAATACCTGCTTGGCAGCAGTATGAATAAAAAAAGTACCTAATATTAATTCACATTACACAATGTATTAAATAGTATTAGAAGCTAGAATAAATGCAGTGTGTTACAGCACTTTTACAAAAAGTTAAAATTACATTCTGTATTAAATGTATGTTGTGTATATTTGTCTCCCTAGAAGGAAAACAAAGCTATGTGGGTCATCACAGGTCAAACTAATTTCTGCTTTCTTACAGCCAGAAGATATGTTTGTTTGTGACATGAACGAACAGGAGATCAGTGGTCCTCCACCACACAAGAAACTGAAGAAAAGCCAGTGCACGCCTCTTTTTATGAATGCCTACACTATGAGAGGTGTGTGGCAAATGTTTGAAGTTCAGTGATGACTGAAGCACTGTATGTACACATCCACAGAACTGAAATTCAGTACCATATTCTTTATACGTGGAAGTAACAGTGAAATAAACATGAAACTATAAAATACACTGATTTGCGAAGGAGTATGTACAATGGACAGTGATCTGTGGTAACGTCCTGTGAATGTCATTTACATTTTGATCGTCTCCTGTAGCTGTACCTGTGATCATCTTTTCGGCGCTAATTTTTGGTGCGGTATATTAGTAGGTTGCAGGAGGAGCTGGGGGATTTACAGCAGTTTTATACCAGTATTTTTGCCTGTTCAGCAGCTATGTTTTAGAGCCTTTTACAGCCATTGGCTGTGATCAAAGGTTCTAAATCATGGATAGGTGAAAAAAGTATGAAACTTCTATTTTGCAGGTGGACAGTAATAGAGAGCTTTTGCTGTTGTGCAAGATTTACATGTTAATTTAGAAAGGATGTAGGATCTTCTGATCTTCCTGCACAAGAAGCTTACACGTGTACCCGAAGAAAACTCATTTCACGTTTTTGGCAGCATTGCAACTTTATAAGTAAATTATAATTATTGTCTACCTGTCTTTCCATCATGACATGATAAGATAACAGTAAATATGTTTTCAGAGGACCAGTGGATAATCGAAGAAGAGTACTAGAATAAAAAGAAAGTAAAAGTCTTTAAACTTTCATCTCACAAAGAAGTTTGTGAGTTTTTAAAATCTCAGAACTCTGATAAAATTAATAGTGTTTCAGTCATTGCAGTATGTAAAGAAATGTACAGGTAGTGTTTTCCTTGAATTTGTGCAAGTAGTTTCTCTCCTGGAATTTTTCACTAACTAAAAGTTACCAGTAGTGTCCTAAGACAATCCATAATTATCCCGTATAGATGAGTAATTATATCATACCTTTATTTAGGTTGCTGTATATTTTTTCTTCTAATGCAGTATATCACCATTTGCTAAGATGCCCAGCCAAAGGAAATGAATCAAGTATGTGAATAAAATTCTTAGTAAACACATTTTAAAATTAATTCTAAAAATGTATTTTCTTTTCTTCTTCTGTTCTTAGGGGCAGGCGCAGTGATCCATACTCATTCTAAGGCTGCTGTTATGGCTACCCTTGTTTACCCAGGGCATGAGTTCAGTATTACCCATCAGGAGATGATAAAAGGAATCCAGAAATGTACTTCAGGAGGCTGTTACCGGTACTTCTCTATATTTAAGAAAAGAGGCATGCTATTTGATCATTTGTTTTCAGCAATACAAATAGATGACAAGTCATATGAGTTATGTACATTAAAGCGTGTGATAGAAAGTATTAGGAATAAGAAGTAAAAAGACTTCTGGAATAAATCAGTCACTAGCTTTCCTTAAGAAGGTCTCAAGCCTATGGAAGAGATTTAAGATAAGATCTCATAATGTCAAGGATTCTGTGGTTTGTTGAGCTACAGAAACTGTACTGGCATATCTCAAGAACAGAGATGTTAACACATCTGTACAATGTTCAACTGAAACTGGAGCCAACCAACATTAGGTTGGATTGATAACATACAAAACTACATTTGGGTGGACTTCACATATCACTGCCTATGCTAGTTTAGGGCATGTTAAGAGAGTGGAGGATTTCACATCTTACTTGACAGACTTTGAAAGAAAATTCAGAATAAACAGCTCATTAAAGATAATGTTATTACTTTTCAAGGATGAGCTCTGAGGTAAGTGCTGAGTTATTCCAAATTATGTGTGATGGCTTGTTTTGAGGACTCCACCCACAGAGTGTTGAATTGGGATCCACAAACAACGTCTCTAGAATATGTGACAATTAGATGAAAAGTTGAAATGCTAAGTTCTTTCCACGTTTTGATGTTAATTTTTGTAACTAACCATTGCCCTTTGACAAGGAAGCCATGCGTTTGGTGTGTGATTTTACGCCTGGGCATATTGTATTCAGTTCTGGTTGACTTGACAGCTTTACCTTCTTGTCAGTATTAGCATTTGTATTTTTAACGTGGCAAAAGACACCCCTTATATTGAATTGTCTGAGAACACTGTGTTTAAAAAAATCCACAACAATTTTCTTTTTGGGATATGCATTTTGATTTCTCAAACATTCCTAAATGCTAGTCGGGACATATTGTATTTATTGGGTTCCATATCTCCGAGTTGTCCTGTGTTAGCCTGTTAATTTACTAGAAAAACTAGAGAAAGCGAAGCTCCCGATTACGTGTTTCCTACGTACATTTTCATCCATACTGGACTGATTCTTCTGTCTTGCCTCACACAAGGATCCCCATTGAGTTCAAAAGAAATTCGATAGTACAGAAATGAGATCTTTCAAAAAAAGGATTAACAATATATTTTTTCTAGTTACATAAAACTTTTCTGGAAGCTGTCCAGGAAAATGCTGCAGATAGGATAATCAGGACTATTTCTTGGCCTAAATATGATCCCAGTGATGCCAGAATAGTTTTACCTTTTACTTCAGTAGAAGGAGAATTAGATCTATAGTAAGTAGCTTTGAAAGTCTCAGACTGTCCCCAGCTATTTTCTATGAAGGTTTGGCTAAATGTTGCTGCTTATATTTCAATAAAACTAAAGAGTTACCAAATATTTAACACATTCAGAGTCTGCTTGGGGTTTTATAGATATCAGGTCTTGATAAAAAGCTTATGGTTATGATTAGGAATAATTTACAGTATTTATACCTGCTTCCAAACTCACATCCAAGTAGAAAGCAGAACCTAGGAAACCAATCACTTAGGTTGTTTGGCCTCACTCGTAGCAAACACTCCAAATCTAATTTTAATTATCAGAATGTGTAAGAGTCAAAACCTACAAAACCCACTTAATTTTCTTCATTGACTATTTTTATAGACTTCCTTGGAAAAGCATCAGCATTGAAAACTGTAAGGGGTGACACTTTTTAGTTTTCTGAATATCTGATTTGAAGTACAAGCTGTGTTATTTTTACCATTGCTTTCTCTGTGTGTTTTATAAAAGTAAGTACTGCTAGCACCCACTCATGAAATATCTATGTGATCTCAATGATAAATCTGAACTTGAACTGGGGACTTATTAAAACTATTTGAACAAGTTTCTGCCAGTGTTAATTAAGATTCAGACAATGCCAAATATCCCAGTCCTCCTTCAGAAGAAACTCTTAGGCAAGCTCCACCGAGTAACATGCATCATCTTGTCTTTGGAACTGGGGTTCTTAGGCTCTCTTAAGATCACATATAGCCCACCAATGACTCCATCACAGATTTATATGCCTTAGCAGGACAATCTTATTTCCAGGGGCTTTTTGGACTACCTAAATTCTTTTTTTTTTTTTTTCTGCTCTCCAGCAAACAGCTTCATTTCCTTCTTCATGATGTGATTCTTTTAAATAATTTTATCTGAGATAAAGCCTGTAGATGATGCCAATACAGGATGAAGAGAGTCTGAAAAAGTTGTAAAGGGACCCAACTACAAAGTGATATGTGAACAAACAGCTACACCTAATACATTAAAGTGTTATTTTCTTTTTGTGCCTCAAGTGTAGCTCAGGTATTGCCAGCATAGCATACATTTGGGAGTGAGAGATGTTCCTGAGAGTTCTTATGGTACAGCATGACTCAAAAGAGCGTAAAATCGCTACTGTTGACAATTTGTTAACATCAGTCAAAGGAAAATCGCTTTTTTAGGGAAAAGCTTCATACATCCAAACACAACTTGTTTTTAAATACATGAACATTCATTTTTCTTTTAGATATGATGATACACTAGTGGTTCCCATTATTGAGAATACACCAGAAGAGAAGGATCTCAAGGAAAGAATGGCACGTGCAATGGAAAAATACCCAGACTCTTGTGCTGTGTTGGTCAGACGTCATGGAGTTTACGTATGGGGAGAAACATGGGAAAAAGCCAAAACAATGTGAGTTCAATTTAGAAATATAGTATCTTTTGCCATTGTATCTCAAAATCTTAATGACCGTAATGTCATGTGTGTTTCCAACCCATGGACCATGACGCAGAACATTAAGTTCTTCTGGCCTTGCTGAAAGTATAGGGAGCTCTTGGAAATGGGTTCATCCATGATTCCATCGCTTGGTTTTCGTTTCATATCAATGCTGGCTGATAGAGTTGCTGATGTTTTCCTTTCATATGGACAAGTCCCTCTTCATATGAAACCTGCAGGCAATCTCTGCTTTTGTATGACACCTGCCAGTACTGTTTGTGTAGTCTAGCCTAGTCCCATTTTTGGATTTTACTTCATTTGCTGATGGAAATGCAGCAAATGAGGATCGTGTGGCAAAAATGCTGGGCACTTTGCTTACTGGGGTAACAGAAATAAATGACAATAGAGCTGTCCAGTCAGACCATCACATTGATGATGTACAGCTCAAGGAAGAAAATAATTTTCATAAAACATGGTAAGACTTGAGCCTTACTTTACATTTCACTTTTTTTCCTTTTAATTTTAGGTGTGAGTGTTATGATTACTTGTTTGATATCGCAGTGCAGATGAAGCAGCATGGGCTAGATCCTTCAAAACATCCATCAGCAGAAAACGGGATCTTGTAAATGACAACATCGTTTATATTCAGGTGTGAATTTATCTGTAGAGATGATCTGTTTGGAGGGAGAGACTACAGATGATACCATCACTTCAGTCTGTTTTCCCGCTCAGAAAACTTCAGTATTGCACATCTCCCCCACTCCACTCCATCACAACTGCAATTGTATCTATGCCTGAAGTAAGGCTCCTTTACCACACAGTGTAACAAAAATATATGTATTAATAGTTAAGTATGTCCTGTGTGTATTTTAGCATCTATGTAGAGCATGCAGTGCACTTGCTTTTTAACACTAAATTGTATCAAACATTACCAGAAAAAGCCAACGTAGGAAAAAGACGCCAGCCTAGTAAGCTTATCTGTACAGAGATGCCTGAACAGCCGCTTTTGTTCAGGTTTGATTTTAGTCCTCTTGGTTCTATTACTTACATGGTGTCTTGTGGTTTTTTTTTTCTTCAGCAGAAATGGCTGGTTGCTATTTGATTAAGTTTCATTGATTAGTGTCACCTGTTTACCTCATACAGCAAATTACCATGACTTTCTGCTTTCTAATGTAGCAATGATCAATGTTTTGAAAGTTTTCATAACAAATATTTTAAAGTAACAGCACATAGGTAATACGACCAGGCAGTACTTTTCATGAAGGATCCCTGAAACCGTTGTCACATAAGCAATATACAGCTTGGTATGACAAAACACAGTGGTAGCGTCACGTGTCAGAATCTGGGACGCTTCTTCCTGAAAACCTAAACAAATCTAAAGATGCCAGTACTGAGATTATAAAGGAGTTGCTAGGCCAAAGCGGTGGTCTGAGTAACCAGGATAGGCTAACCTGCTGCACAGAGCTGGCCCATCAGGTAATCCTTTCCACCCACCATGTTTGCATCGGGAGAGGTGACAGACGGCTGCTCAGGCGGCACGAGCCCCAAACAGGCAGGTGCTTGGGCCAAGAGCCTTCATGCCAGCACTAGAGGAGGAAGCAGTGGGATGGGAGGCTTGCTGTCAAGCGAGTCGCTGTGTAAGTGGGTAGTTGGAGCGCTGCCACTGCACACAGGGATGAAGACGTGCTGGCTACCACACCTGCACGGAGCGACCTCAGGGCCCACGAGAACCATTCTAAAATTGCTTCTCAGCCCCTGCCATTGAATAGGTTGGGTTAACGTAGTGGCAGTAGTATTCCTTAGCCTATTTCTTAAGATTAAATACCAGTTTTATAGTACTTTTATCTTGTTTCTCTTATACAGGTTTCTTACATGATGATGGGAGTTCCAGATTCCACCTCATGCTGTTAAAACCAGGAGGTGGTGCTGTTTTACACGGCTGATTGACAGATGTTAGCACTCAGACTGTTAAACATGTCCGAGATGAAAAGGAGAGTTAAAACAAAGCTGAACCATTATTGCTATTTATGAATCCTGACAAATGCTACAGTAGGAGGAACGAAACTTCAGATGCAAAAAAAATTCTGAAAAAAGCTATGGAGAACTAATGTGACATTTTGTTTGTATGCTTTAAAAATTTGTATTTCAGTAATCTGCATTTGTTAATCCTGCTCTGCTGCTACAGTATTTAACTTTTTCTAGGTCTCCATTTCTGAAAGTTAGTCACCTTTATTCTTGGGGGAAAAAAGTGAGAATGACCCCTTAATTAGAAGTTAGGTATAAAATTGAAAGTATCGTTTGAACTGTTGATTCATTCATGCTGTGTTAATACTTTGGTTTTTTTAATTAAGCTTGTACCATATTTTTAAATCCTCTTAACGGTCATTATAATGAGTAGGAAACACAATTTTATAGTGTGCCTTTAGAAGTTGTTACTGAGAGACTGCTCTGGGTCTTGTCTGTGTTTTACCTCCGAATTCATTCACTTTCAGTAAGATTTTATTAGAACTTTGAAACAGCTTCTTATGACCTGTGATTAGCCAGCCTAAGTTAGACTGATTTAGTTGATTTAATCAAACTGCTCATTAAAATACAGTCTCACGTATTTATGTATCTTACTGCCTTCTTTCAAAATCTCCTGGAATGGGCGCCCCAGCAGCATCAGTCTGAGCCTTGAATGACCAACTTTCTGGTTGAGATTCTAGTCCCAAAGTTGAGTTGAGGCAGGGCAAGTGCAAATTGACCTTGTTTTCTGCTAGGGGCCATGTATTCCCACCACTTCCCCTTGCATCATCTCTGGCACTTTTTTGAGCTTCCCTGAGGTGAATTAACTGCTCAGCCTAAGAGAAAACCACTGCAGGAGTTAAATCAGCTCAGAGGTGGGGCCAAAGAGAACTAGAGCTGGGGCAAAAGAGATGGCTGAAGCCAGAGATGGCAGAAAACGCTTCCCCCATTTCATGGGGATGACTGTTCAGACTCACTCGGCTGCTTGTGGACAGGCATTCGCTGTGGCTGTTCTGAAGACTTGGGAAAGAACTGAAATCCGTGGAAAGTATTCTGGTAAACCAAGAAGTCAGGAAGAAACTTCCTACATTTGTCACCCATTAATGAGCACTGACTTTTCTTTGGTTACATATGTCAGACTACTGATGATAGCACAACATATGTTCTTGGTCTCCGTAGTTACTGTTGTGCTTAACTTGCACAAAAAACACCCTGCTTTGGCTTGGTGGATACTCATGTCGCCATGTAACAGTCTGTCCTTGGGTTCCAACAAAACTTGTTTGCAGTAAGGCATCATGGTATAAGCCAAGTGCCTGCTGACCTGATGCAACCTGCTGGGTACTAGCTGTTTCTAAGGAGTGAGATGTGGTCACCTGTGCCATGGCAGCCTGGTGTAGCCACCAGAGTTGTTGCTGCTATGCAACCAGTTTGTCAGCTACCAGATCCCTCTTATCTCCACATCCTCATAGCAGCTACAGCCTGTCTTTCTGTGGTGCATAAGAGAGCATGTTCAGCATCTGCTGCTACCAGACCAACAGCAGCTGTCGAAGATGACCTCAACTGATGAAGGTACCAGTCCACAGGAATGATTTGTTACAGAATGACCTGCCATCAGAAATTTGCTGACTGCCCATTTACCAAGTTAACATAGCCTCACCTCTCTGGGATGCTTCAAATTTTCTCAACAGGAAATGTCTAAACTTTGCTCTCAAATTTTCCTGTCCCTGTCAGTCAGACATCTAGAGAGTTGTTAAAGGAGTTGCCATGTAGTTCAGATAGGCTTCGTTCTTCCCCCTGATGACTGGACTGCAAGACTCACCAGTGGCAATTACTGTGAATTTAATTGAACAAAATCTTTGCCATTCTATTCTCACATTAACAGAATAACCGTATTTTGTTAACTTCTGGATTTCCTTACGTTTTAGAAACACAAGAATAGCATTGACTGTTCTGTGGTTTATGCCATTGGCTTTATTTCTGAACTCCCTTCCCAAACGCTTGTGCTACCCGATTCTGAAAATGCATAAAGAGTAGTGGTGCTGTGCTGGCAGACTGGCACATTTCATCGAGATCCATGTCTGGTGACCATGAGGCAGCTTTGTCCTTCTCTGCTGTGCGTAGTGCTGTACCTGCAGTCTCCAACCTTTACACCGCAACTGGAGGGTGACCTTAACTGTTGTGAACTAGTGGTTACTACGCTAAGTTACTGTAGATGTTGACTGTGTTCATCGATAGATTTTTTTCATTATTAAACAAATATTTTACAGGGACTCCACATCTTGTGAGCGTATGTGGATTGCAGTAAGAACTTGCGTGAAAAACTTTTTAGATCAGAGAGTGACTTCGGACAGGCTGCATGCTCCTCTGTTCCACTTAAGCACAAAACACATCTCTTCAGCGTTTTGAAGATGTCAGAGGTGCAGTTGACACGAAGGGAAAGCAGCCTGTATTTTCCTTAGCTTTGCTTCCCCTCTGGGCATGCTAACAAAAATACTTCTTGATGTGACAATCCTCTTTTAGTCTTGAAATCTAGTTGCCATCTATTGATTGTGACCTTTATTTCTTTAAGCTGCTAGACTTCTGCAAAAAGTAAATTCCTGTGCTAGTCTGATGATGCTGTCAGAATAGGACATAATTGTATCATTCAATCATACTGATGTTTTGTAAGGATAAAGAGGATTTTAGACCTGGTGTTTTGTTCTGCATGTATAATGACAAACTACAAAAGAACACTCACAAGGAAAGGTACTTTTTGCCAAATATATACCTCCTGGGTCATGTTAATTACAAATATCCACTTCCTCATCCAGCTACAATTTGCCACTCTGTAGCCTTTCTGAAATCTGTGAAATACCAAATTTCCATAGTAGCAGTTAAGTTCTTTCATACAGGCATCTCAGAGTCCCATTCAGTGGTATGGAAGTGAGCTAAATATGCTCTTCTTTTGTCTGTCTGTGTACTCTCCACAAAGAAATCAATGACTTCACAGCTTTGGTGGCTTCGTAAACTTGTGCAATGATTACAGTTTCCCAAAGTGTTCAGAAAGCTCTTACAGTTCAGCTCCAATCATGTAGAACACAAATATGAAAATTTCCCATATGATTTAAATCTTCTAAATTCCTATGATTTTGAAGTCTAGATTATTTTCTGATGTGAATTGTAGGCTAATAAGCCAGCTAGATATTTTCATATGTTTGCAGCGAAGACTTGATCTCCATCAAAGCTGATTATCTTGGTTTAGTATTACCAGATAGGCTTATGTAAAAATGACATAATTCCCATCTCAAGTGGGTCATACGAAATACTAATTAACTTCCAGTATTTCCCAATAAAAGTAATTTCCTAGCAAACATCCTACTTGCTTTCCAAGAAGGAAATAAAACTGCAGAACACAGCATCTTGAAATAAGAAGAGTTATGATGTTATAGGTCCTCTAGTGCATGCTGTAATGCCTGAAGAACTGGCATCCTATTTCCTGTAACTCCGAAATCATCATTTAAAAATTGACATCTAAAAAAACCCACTGACTAGTAGAACATTACCAATAAACCAGTAGCCTTCCTCTAAATTCTTTTTTGCCACACTTCTTGGCAAATATGTCTGTAACAATTTTTTGTCATTTTACGGAAGATGGCAAATTGACAAAAAAAAACCTGGAGCACTTTGGATGGCTTCCTTCTGGATCAAGGAACAGAAGAAAATCTATAGCTTGATATTAATGCTTCTAAATTTTGACATTTTTAAAAAACCTCTGAGGTGATATAAGTTACTCCACAGGTTGATAAGCAGTAAAGAATTCAGGAGAATGCTTCATTTTTGAAGCCACTTTGGATTTGAGGTTCCCATTTGTTAGAAGGGGAGGTGAACCCTTGGTGGCTTAGGTTTTGTTTTCTTTCCCTGTGCGTAAGGTGAAATAAAAGTTGTGCCTTACAGATCCAGGTTGTGTCAAATGACAGCCCTCTGAGCTGGGGTAGACTTTTATAACAGAGAATAAAGATGTGCCTGTGACTGCGCTTTGCTACCAGCTAATCAGAGCTTTCAGAAGTCAGTGAATACATATGTTTAATTTTCAGTCAGCTTAATGTTAAAAGTTTGATGTTACTCCAGAAGAATGCTACCTGACATGATTTTTAAAAGAGCAAATTTCTAAGTCCCTGAATCTTAAAAAGAGCTCTCAGGAATTTATCCTGGTACTACCTAAGGGTTCACTACATAAATCAGATGGTAAATAAAATCTCACTATTTTTTGGCTGACATCATTAGCACAGGGACCCGTTTCCACTACTTTTGACTACTACTTTTTTGGCATACCGAGTGCACCATTGCAAAATTATTTTGGAGGTGAAACCCCTAGTGGAACCACAACAGTTGGCTATTTCTTAGTATTTTAATCTACTGCAAACAAAATCAATTCCAAATAGTGAATTTTTAATTTTTTCCATGTCTTCAGACTTAATCTAGCATCTGCTAGATTCTGCTAGAGCAGTCAGAAGAAACTAGTGACTGGCTAGTACTCAAAACCAAAAAAGACTGAGCATGTTTGAGTAGATGGGATTTTATGAGAAATCATGGAAATTCGTATTGCCTCAACAGCATTTGCAAGCACCCACTCTCTCTGTGCTTACGTACATCTGTTGCGTTTTTTTACTCTAAGATACTGTGCTATTGTACTAGCAAGTTTCTCCCATCTGTGACAGACAAAATTACAGAGTTTAATCTCCAGAAACCAGATCAACAAGAATTTATTTAAATAGTTAAGCATAAATTCTTGCTCCTTAATGAGCCTTAGATTAGCTCTGATTTCGCTAATGGTAATTTCTGGTAATTACAAACAGAATACACTGGATATAGAAGAAAGAATAGATCTTACATTTAAAGCAAAGAGCTGGAAGTCTAGATTTTGTGGCTGATTCAAGTGTTACCTTAAGGTCATGCCTTGAACAGTTCATTTTGATGGGAGTTTCACAAGAGCTTGAATGAATCAGATACTACCCTAAATCCCATTGGAAAGTTAGGTGCTTAATTGCATTGCACTCCCCTGTGACTCCAAGGATTTAGCTGTCTGTGTTTCAATCAGGGGTAAAAAAGAAGAGGGAGGTGGGGGGCACCTCAAGTACTAGCCGCCAGCTTATCACTAGTGTATCCCACACTGGCCTCAAATGCTTAAATGGTATTTTTTTCCTAAAAAGAAAGGTGACCTCTTATACTAGAAACCCTCAGTTTAAGAAGGTGACCTAAGATAATTTCACCTAGCAGAGATTTACAAAAACAAGAAATCAGGAATTGAGCTTTCCTGCTTACTCAGAGATGTACATTAATACTACCACAAATAACACAAATTTTGTGACTTCATTTCCACCCCTCCCAAAGGGATACCAGGCATCTGTCTTTCCATATGGAGCATCCGATTCCCATTCTTCAGTTGCTGTTCTGCAGGCAGAGCAGGTCACCCTCACAATCCCCGTTTTGGGGGAGTTCCTGAAAACACCACCCCTGCAATACATTGAAGGACATTGATACATGTGAATGATGATGGCAGACTACCTGGGCTCGGAAGGTTCTTGTGCATTTAACACTGATCACTACATTTCTTTTGTCTTTATGCTTTGTCTAATTTCCATGTTTGATTCCGTTTTAATCCTGCTTTTCTGTAAGGTTTTTCTCCCTCTCCTGTTTCCTTACTGTCTTTGAAACCAAATGTAAACTTAATACCATTTGCATTCTGGTTGAACTTTCAAACCCAGGAATATTTTTGTGTTAGGAAAATTAGCTCTTTCCTGATTCATCTGCTACATCCCCGACATATCCGAGCACGTCCTGCTATTTACATGTTTGCAAAATTTGGGTACTCAAAGGGTTAATGTGCCTTTTGTACCTCAGACACGCTAGGATTTTGCAAGCGAATGTCTGTTGGTTGCAAGAGCATATGAGCAAGTATGAGACTAATTTCCTGTTAAAGAGTCGCTACATTAAAAGGATATTTGCATAATCATACACTAAGATAATGTAGGGAAAACCCCAGCCATCATTCTGATGCCAGGATTAAGCCAAGCCCAACATGTAATTTACTTCAATGCATGAAAGCTGCTTGTTATCTCTCACTTCTATCTCGAGTCCCCAAGCACTTTAGTTGGCAGCAGCAAGCTCGAACTCCTCCTGGCTAATTCATTATCCTCAACAAGTTTTAAAAGGGTTATTTTAAGTTTAACTTAACAGTCCCTGCAGCTTAATTTGTACAATAAAAAAATACTCCTTTTATGACTTGTCACATGTTCAAAATCAAGATACCGCATCTTCTTGGGTCATCATTTTATTTAATGCCCTCACCTTCAGGTTATAGTAACTTCTGAAATATCACATGCACCACAAAAACAAGGGTTCAGGACTGCACCTATGAAAAACATAACCAAAACCAATGAGATTTCATTATGCAGGTAGTTTTTTCAACTTGTATATAAATCAAGGAGTATACGCGTAGGAGTTTAGCAGAAGGGCCTCACGAGAAAGTACAATAGCAATTAAAAATCAAGGCACTTAAATGTTTCTGGGCAGATGATTACTTAGTCAGGGCTGGAGATCCCCGGCTTCCATTTTAAGCCCAGTTGTATGCTTTAAATTTTTATTTGGCGAATCACATTGCCAAAGTAAAGAATTTGTCACCTGATACTTCCTCCATGTAAACATACTTAGAAGCTTATGGCTGGGGTGCTGTAGAGGTGTCTGAAAGGTTACTTATTTTTTACTCAACTTGGATGAGTAAGTTATTTGAAGCTGAAAGTCCAGTTGCCAGAAAAAAAGAAAAAAAAAAATAATCACCAAAACCCAAGTCTACTAAAACAAATGGGGGATGCAAAGAGCTGTGCAGGAGGAGGAAGAGGGCAGCTGCTCTTTCTGAAAAGCAGCAGAGAGAGGAGAACTCATTCCACAGCATTTCAGTGACAGCTCAGTCTATCAAGCCTCAAGCCATAGCATGAGAGGGGAATAATGTTTCAAGTGAGGGAAGGGCAAACATTATGATAACAAATTATTTAATTGTAGTAAAGGCAAGAATAGAGAATATAATTAAGGTCTCAGACACCCAAATAAGACAGCATTTAGTAGCAATGGTAGCAACATTTGCAGATATGCACAGTTAAACGAACAGGATGATGGCTACTGTCTATTGCAATTGAAGCACTAACAAAGCACTTTCACTGTACTAGAAAATAGTACCATGATTTACCATACTTTAACTATGATTAAAACAGCATAAGCCTAGTAGCCCAAATAGCTAGTTCAATATTATTAATAAAAAAAAAAATCATATACTAACCTACATTAAGATGTATTGTCCGGTTTGAAATTTCTAGTCCTCAGTAAGGAAGACTGCTATATTTGATAGAGAAGGTCTAGACTTTTTAAGTAGTTAATACAACACAGATTCCTCCTAAATTTTGCAAATGTTAAAAAACCCAAAACTATCACATACTGAAGATGAGGAACTAATTCTAATTAGACTAGAAGAGAACAATGGCTGATCAAGTAGACAATGCTCGATAACTTAGTGTAACCCAAAACTTACATTGCACAAAATTAATTGCCAAATAAACCAGAATGACAATACATTGCAACCTGTTCTCATACAGAGACCAAGGATGGGAGACAGTGTTCCCAGCGATATTGAAGTTCAATGTCTCTCCATGATATACAGTCTTTGTTTAAGTCTAACTTCATAAATGTTCCCAGGCTGCAACACTGAGACTGAAATTGTGGCCTTGTGCCATGCAACAACATTATGCAAGTCAAGAGCTTTCCCTAATCATGTTTCTGTGTATGTGGAAATCTATGCAGAACTCCACATGAAGAAATTTATCAGAATTCTTAACCTCTGGGGAAAAAAAAAAAAAAAACAAAAACATTTCTCAAAACTACTTTGCTTACTTCCTTTATTGTTTATGATAGGCCATTCGCAGCTTGACTTCCAGAAATCCTCCAAAGCTCTGTAAATCTCTGCAACGTTCCTATCTGCCTTACCTATCTTTACAGGTCTGATTTTTTTTTTCCTCATACCATATTCAGAATTGATCCTAACAACACCGGGAACAGTTTTACAGAGATTTGCCCACAGAAGAAGTATCCACACATGAGAACTGCTTCAGTATGAAAGAAGGAATACAGAATATTCGTACGCAGTAAAAGGTTTCCATCATGAACCTGAGGAATGAACACAGGATTCCTGAAGAGAGGAATACGGTGCAGATGAACAGGAAGGACAAAACCGAAAACCACAGGGAATGGGTGTTAAAATCCCAGAAATTCAAAGTAATACACCAGGGAATGTAATATAAAAATAATCTTGCATGTGAAAAAAAAAGAGAAAACGCACATTAGAGAAAAGCAGCCACGAAGAGCACGGAAGAAGTGTTGTGAAGTTGATGAAGTTAAATATCTAACTGGCCAGACTTAGCCTTGTGCTACAGGTCAAGGCCTACAGCTAGGTCAAAAGCAGCTTTCCCGCTATAGGATTAAGTTTATCACACAAGGAGCTGTAAAACGTAGATGGAAATTGAATGTGCTCAGAAGGTAAGAGAAATCAAGAACTTTATGGTCCACTCCACAAACATTAACTAATTTACAGTTGTAATTATCCTCTCCTTTAAAAAAAAACATTAATAATTGATTCAGGATATTTCTTATTTGCATATTTTGTTAAAATCCTTAAACTACTATTTAATTACAGTTCACCGAGACAGATTCTTTTTTATTTTTCTGTTTTGGGGTTTTTGGTTTTTTTTAGAGAATGTTTTGATCCTTCTTCATCCTGTCCGGTGGAAATGACAGAGCTCAAATTCTACAAATAAGAGAAGAAACTTGTTTTCAAAGAAATAAACAGAAAACAGACAGCTGAAGTGCATCAGGGATCACTGAAATGCTTTTAGCCAGGAGAGGTTAAACTGGGTTTCATGATCTGAATTTTCATACCTTGTCATCTGTGCACTGCAACTGTACTTTTTAATATTACTAATGTCTATAGAGGAAATCTCACTGTCTTCTATGTTCTTTTCATTGGGTAGAAAGATTAAAATGTCAAAAAGGCTAAGATCAGGCTAGAGATAATTTCACCAGAATGGAGAATAATGTAAGCAACTGAAAACATCCTTGCAGAACTCTTGCAAGCTCTCCTTTGGGGACTGAGCAAAAGACAGTGATTTCAGGAGCAGAGGGTACACCACTTCCTCGGGATTTGCAGATGTCCTTGGGAGTTAGCTTCTATAACCCAGTCTCTTGGGACTGTCTAAAATATCCTATTTCGTTATTTCAGCTTCAAGCGAGCACAACAGCAGTATAAAATCACAACATCCTCCCCCAGACTATGACTTCTGTGCTTGAGTTCTTAGAGGATAAAGGTGGGGTCTCCCGGTAGGGCGAAAATCAATTCCTGTTCAGAGAAATAATACCAGGTCTTTAACTCATTTATAATCCACCTACACTCTGTAAAAAGTTCTGTGCTTCCTTATGCATCTTTGAAGCACTTATAGCTTGAAAGTGCTATCCAAAAACAGGAGGTAGGTTTCTGATACTTATAATAGACTTCCTTATAAAAACTTTTGCATTCAAAGGTACAAGAATATTTACATTTTTAAAATACAAGCTATATGTGAAGTAGAATAAGCAACCAGTAGCTAACAACACAGACAACAGCAGGTCTTTAATCTTAAGGCATACCTGGTTGTCAGACTGAACGCAGCAGAGAGGCGCCTCCTCCTTTTTGAGAAATCTCAGCCTAGAATCCATTCCTAAACATGGATGCCTAAGCATTGTCTTTGAAAAGAACATAACCAGGGATTATTAATTTATTCCTGAGGAGAAGGAAGTACCAGCTGCTTCAAATTGTACCCGGGCCATTAATGGTATCACTCAGAATGATGAAAACCTGGTACCTTTTTGTAACAAGGAGGTGCAACCAAGTTTCTCTTATCTCCATGAAGAGAACTAAAACTTCAGTTACTCTAAATTTGGAGGGAGTACTCTCATTCCTTCTTGCTGAAGATGCTGTGAAACTATTCACTGGCTCAGGAAGAGTTAGCAGTGGGCATCTATGAATCCTCAAGCAACCAACAGATCATTTACGGGGGGAGGGGAATCTTGAATTCTAATCTGTATCTAATTTGTAGATAGATACTTGAATCTGTGTCCCACTTCTTGCTAGCTTGAACTGGACAAAGATGAGTCAGCAGAAGGAAGTTAAAGCTAATGTCATAGGATATGCAGCTATGAAGACCCACCAGCAGCAGAAGGAATTCAAGTGTATTGGAATTTTTGAATAAATGTCATTTATATAAAATGGGATATAAAGAGCTACTTTTCTATGTCACTTAGTTGTGAGAAATATTTTGTTCAGAACCCGAACCAAATGTGCTCACACCCTCCAAAGATATACCAACACTCTGATTTCTGAAAGGGCTTAGGTTTGATGTAGGTGTTTGGTTACTCAAAGCTTTTGGTTACAGTACACAATTCTAGGATAAATTTAGATAACAAGGGAAAAAACTGTGGATTACATACATCTAACAGAAATACTTAAGATACTTGAGAATAGTCCTTGATGCTTGAAATGGAGGTTTGAACAGGCACCTTAAAACAAATCTAAAGAAAAGAGTAATTACAGCTTCCAGGCCCCCATTTTAACAAAAGCCTTTTTTGCTTTCCATGATTCTTATAATCTTCTTTTGCTCCTGAAATGGATGACAGATGCTTTTACCAATCATTCATCTTGGCAAATTTTTCACTTTTCAAATTAGTAACCTTTAATAAATGCACCCCTGTAATTTGAATTGATAATCCTTTTCCCTGGAAGAGTGGGTGTTGCTGCAGGAATATGTCCGAAGGTTGCTCTCCAACTTAGTTACTACTGAAAAAAGCACCATGCCACTAGCTATTATGACTCAATAATAGATTGAAATCTCTTGTTATGCATTAATATGGGATAACAACTCCCTTAGAATTTCCATTAATAATGAAGTACCTTGACAAACTACAGACAGAACAACAGCTGTGAACTTCTTGTAGATACTATTTCTGCAAGATCTCTGTACTACATTACCACTCAAGACACTGCATCCCAATATTCCAGACACCTATGAAAAATGATAGCAGGACTAATTCAAATGCTGATATGTGTACAAATGAGTAAATGCGAAATCAAGACAGTACAGTAACACAGATGTATTGTGCCTTCGTGAATATGGTGATGTTACTGCGTTAAATACTACATTGTTTTGACTAGACAGGGGTTAAGCTCCTCTGAAACAAAAGCGGAAAAAGCCCCTCTGAGTGTTTCGTATCAGAGGAACGAAGTTTGTTGCACCCATGTAACAGCGCCGTTGTAACTGGTGGAGCCTTCTAGTCTAAAGAATTGACTTAACACTGGTAAGTTTTTATCCTGGAATGGGAGTATCCACTTTAGGGCTTGAATAAACAACCTCTTATTCATGCCCTGCTTTATTTTGATGTTGATCCTCATGTGGACCAGCCATGGTTCTTTCTGTCCACATGCAAGCACGGATGCTAAAATCCATTGGGAAAGCCTACTGATTCAAAATTGCTTTCAAGAAAATTGATCAAAAAATGCTTCTTTCTTGAATTTTTAGAAAGTCAAAAGTTCAATTTTCTCTTTTATCACACAATGTTCATTTCTATGTTAAAATCTTAGAATCTAATTATCAGATGCACTGATTATTTAATTTCCACTCCTATTAAGAGAAGCTGTTTCTATCTTGCTCTCAGAATTAGAAGTTTGGGTTTGGAGAGTTAGAGGTAGTAACAACTCATAATGACAGGCCTTTTGCTTTGTAAATGAGATAGAGCTAAGCACTTTTCACCATGTAACTCAAATAACCTTCCTTACCCAAATCATTTACCAGAGAGGAGGACAAAAAAACCCCCAAAAGGCTATATGATCTTCATTTATATATGTCAGTCAAGCACTTCTTTTCTTCCTCCTTCTCCCCCAGTTGTACATCTTTCCCCATTGCCCTGCAGCAGAACATGGGTGGAATTCAATGACGGCACTTACTCTATTTTCCCCCATTTATTTTTGAACAAGCTATGATAGCTGTTGTCAGTAATGTTTATGGAGGTAGTAGGACTAGCCTTTTCTTGCTGTGTTAGCTTGGGATTTTATGTGCAAGCATTTTTCCAAAATGTCATTTTGTTTGCCCACCAGTCAATTACACGATTACTGGAAAATAGCAAGCACTGAAAGAGTTATTTGAAGTTAAACAAGCAAGTTACTGCCATTGTTGAAGTCACTGAATAGTTACCACCAAATAATTAATTTGGGGTTTTTTTTTCCACAGTAGCTATGCAATTAACGTGTGTGCCTAGTGTTTTTTCAAGATGGGTGTACTGTTCAACTTGCTAGAGTTGTGCAATACAGGTGTTCTGTAGTTGATGAAACACACTGTAACCTGAGATCATTGCCATTGATTTGGGTGGAAAGATATCCACTCAGCAAAGTGGCCCCAGAGAATAAACTGTTCTCTCTGAAAAAGTACAAAAGAAAAGAGAAAAGAGAAAGCACAGAAAGGGAAAAGGTGTGGTTAAAAAAAAAAAAAAAAGAGAGATATGTCTGATAGCCTTCTGTCAATGAAACTCGTGAAAACTCCAGTCTTTCTGGATTCTAGTAAGGCTTTTGCTACTGTCCCTCACAGCATTCTTCTGGACAAGTTGTCCAGCTGTGAGGTGAGTACATTCACAGTGCACTGGGTGAAGAATTGGCTGAAGGGCAGAGCTTAAAGGGTTGTAGTAAATGGGGCTACATCTGGCTGGTGACGAGTCACCAGCAGTGTTCCTCAGGGTTCAATTCTAGGGCCAGTTCTGTTCAATATATTTTTCAGCAATCTAAATGCAGAATTTGAATGCACCATCAGCAAGGTTGCTGATGATGTAGAACTGGGAGATGCTGAGACTCTCTTGAGGGATGAGGGCTTGCAGAGGGTTCTGGATAGATTGGAGCACTGGACAGTGATTAATGGCATGAAATTTAACAAGTCCAAATGCCAGATTCTGCATCTGGGTTGGAGTAACCCCAGGCACAAGTACAAACCGGGAGAGGAGTGGCTGGAGAGCAGCCCTGCAGAAAGGGATCTGGAGGTGCTGGTTGACAACAGGCTCA